>Ga0247760_1000148_pt1 | contig 74563 bp, 75 predicted proteins | sample UWRJL171409R4_FD_179936 | JGI IMG/M metagenome (GOLD analysis project Ga0247760, IMG submission 179936) | Plant litter microbial communities from Arlington Agricultural Research Station in Wisconsin, United States - UWRJ-L171-409R-4 | ecosystem: Environmental > Terrestrial > Plant litter >... | reverse complement strand
AGGGGAATCGCTCCATGCCGAGAAAGTGATAACAACCCTGTTACAGACCATGCGCCGATGACTGTCGTGTCGAAGATATAAGCAATGCCTATCAAAGTCAACAGTTGCCCTTCATGCCTCCCTTCACTAATAAATAACTAGTGCCATACTATGTGATTCGCTGGCCGTTGGATGAGGTAAAACCGTGGACATGGAGTGGGAAAGCGCCCCAGTGAATGAAAAGAAAAAGAAAGAAAGGGAAAAAAAAAAAAACCAAAGGTCTCAAGAACGAACAGCTGACCAGTACATCTTCGCCCCAGGCTGTTGTGCAATTTACCGTCCCATCATGTGCGGCGGAAAGTTCGAAGAAGTGCTCGCCATCACAGGGGTGTGGTTATTACTGTACATGCCACCCCAAGGATTGTTCGACGGACTAGAGAATGCGGGAGAGTTGTAGGGGTTGTTCCCTCCAGACGCAAGATTGGGCGATGCAGAGTGTCCAGAGCGGTTCATCCCAAGTCCTGGCGGAGCACTCAGTCCAGGAGGCGGTCCATTCGCCGTCGTATAACTATTGGAGCCCCCAGGACGCATGCCGTTGATGCTGGCTATCGAGCCGGTGGTGCTCTGACCGGATGACTGACCCGAGCGAACACCCAGCGGGTTCTTGGAGAAGCTCAGACGAATGCCGCCTTTAACACTGTTGTGAAGCGGCTGCCCGTAGAGTTCGTTGAGCGCCTTGGTTGCAAACGAAATATCTTCAAACTCGACGAAGCACATGGGGCCGTTTTGCTTAGTCCTGAAACAAAGCCTCTTGTACCCTCGTTGCTTCGAGAACATGGCCTTCAGCTCCTCCTCAGACGTGTCAATTGGTAGGTTTCCAACGTAGAGTGTGTTGCATGGAGGGTTCTGGTCAGCGGGGTTAGCTGGAGGGAAGTTGTGCGGCCGGTACGGCGCTTGTTGGCCGAACCCCATGGCTGGTCCTGAGATGCCAGTGCCTATGGGCGTTGGAGACATAGTGTTAGGGTGCGCCGAAAGCGCGGCTGTCATCGCAGGATGTCCATAATGAGGTATTGGGGCGTGGCCGCTCGCAGGCGTTGTGTTCAGCGAGAGGCTTGCCAGCCTGCTCAGGGGAATCTGCGGTGCAGTTTGTCGACGCGGCGGTCCATGCTCCGCGAACGCAACTGGGTCCTTGAGCAGCTCGCCAGTTTCATCGTCGTCGGGCGAATCGTTCTTGATCAGTGATTTGCCAGATATGCGATTCCGGTCAGTAAGATGGTTCCCAATGGGCGACTGGGGCGAAAATATGCTCTGGTAGTGTGTGCTGGGCTCAGGACTCGTCATGTCTCCAGAGCTGTAGACGCCGTTCATGGGCGGCGAAATCTTGTCCATAGACTGGAATGTCCCATTGAATCTGGAGGTCTGCCTCGACGATGTGGCCGAGGAGGCTGCAGACGAGGTGGCAGTCGACGCACCGTTCGACACATTCGTGTCAATTGGGTGTCTCTTGTTCATGGTCGAGGGGCTGGAGCCCAGTATCTCGATGAGCATTTCAGGAGCGCTCGGAGAGATCGACCTTCCGTCCAGTGCGTTCTTCGCTTCCAGTGCGCCCGCGGGGGTCCTAAACTTGACGAGGGCTGACCGTGTTCCGGAATCGTCAGGCTGCTCGGCGGGTAGGAACTCGATATCGACCAGGTCTTTTGAAAAAACAAGCATCAGACGAAGCGAGTCCTCCGACGTACTCGCGGGAAGGTTATGGATCACTGCCGAGGACAGTGGGGCGGCAGCCGGCGCGACAGAGAAGGACATGCCCGTAGACTTCGTCGCATCGCGGTCGTAGGAATTAGCGGGGGGCGCGATCGAGAGCGGATAGGCGGCCTGCGGGTTCACATTCGGCCGGAAGGACTGCGCGGGAGGCAAGAAAGAGTGCGCGGCCATTGCATTCTTCGCTGCACCGGTTGTGGCGGGCGGGAATGGGCTTGCGCGACTCGGCGTGGTGAGCGAGGCAAACGTGTTGTTGGTCGACGCGCCAGAAGATGCGCCGGCTGGATTCTGATCCCCGTTCATGCCTCGCGGTGCATGCAGCGTCGCCCTGCGGTCCAAACAACGTGGGAAAGTGACGATCGCGCTGATCGAATGAGACGGGCGGAGACGCGCTGTGGTGCAGCGATGAGTGGGCGGTGGAGATGCTACCTTCTGTCAGGTGCCGGATGGAGCCAGCGGTTTTGATAACGGGGGTTGGCTGTCGAGTCGCGAGATTTTCTAGCTTCGCTTGTCGCTTGGTCGTATCACGCTGAGAGACGTTCCTGTGCCTTGTGCTTGGCCGAGACGCGACCCGAGAAAATGTAGGCTAGAGTTTGGTGACGACGGCGAGGGGGGGCGCGCGCAATATGACCGCGGGTGGAGAGGAATGCAGCGCAGGTACGGATTATAGCAGCGCAACAGAAAATGACTGTTGGAAAAAAGTTGGGGTTGGGGAAAGAGTTGGGTGTGGGATTGGGGGGACAGGACACGGGCTGTCGCAAGGTGGGATTTGGGAGGAGCGAACGGCCCTGTGGCCCCTTCAATGGGAACCATGCCTGGTTATACGGCGGGCGCACATAAAGCGACTAAGCTGTTAACGGTCCCTAAGTACCGTTGGGGCCAGCGCGGAGCACGATTGCTCTCCCCATGTAGCGGCCAGTACCTGCGCTCGCTACAGTGCCGCGTCAGGAGGGTGCGTCTCGGCCCAAGTACCGCGACGACGCCAGCGCCCGCAGCGAACGCAGATGGTGTGCACATGGAATTGGCACTTATTGGTGGGCCTGATAGGGGAACGCACCCCCCCCTAGGCCAGTCGGCTAAGCTTGGATCCTGTCCTGCACCTGCGATGCCGCACCTGCGATAGGGCAGACGGGAGCCTTGCGGAGGCGCGAAGACAAAGAGGGAACGAAACTTTGCGGCCCCATTCGATACTTGGTACTTGTCTAGGGAGGGCAGGGCAGGGCGCAAGACGCAACCCCTCCCGGTCTGGCCCATTCACCCAGTCTTTCCTCCGCACCTGAGAGCAGACCTCTTGATGGCCCTGATGGGGCAATTGATCAACCGATTGAATGGCAAGAGCACGTTTTGGCTACGAGCATCCTTGTCGCGTTGCCCCAATCTGTCTAGGGCGACAAGTCTTGCCGTCAATTTACCTGCCAGGGGTGGAGGGGCAGCGAGCGGCTTGTCGCGGAAAGCCCTTGGGACGTGATCTCGAGGCACGAATTTGGATTCGCCCTCCTTCGAGGCATCTGAGTGGCCTTGGGCGCCCTCGAAGACGTGTTCTGTGGGTGGTGCGCTGACACCAGAGAAACCGCAGTTCCCCGGGAATACTGGAGCCCAGGTGGTCTCTGCGCTGGATAAGGTGTTCTGCCCTAGGACGTCAACCCCCCCCCCCCCTACTCACCACATACCTCTGTTTGCTTGAGAGCCAGGGCAACCTGGTTCCTCGCACTTCACCGCGTGCCTGAGAAGTTGACGCACCGTGAGGAGAGGCGCATCCATGTGCCAGAACCGTATGGTTACCGAAATCCAGACACAGCGCGAGGGTTCAGCGGGCGTCTCCCCACACACGTAATCCCTAAGCTGGGGCACACCTTGAAGGATCAAACCTAAACCACGCTTGACTGGGCGCTAGAGGTGACAACATGGGACCTCGACTGCAGTGTGTGCAACCACAAGCCTGCACAGTGAGCAATGCTCCCCCACCTCTCCTGAGCATGAAGGCAGGACATCGTTGCGCTGTATTGAAATGTGTTGCGTTTCGCGAAGTGATGGCGACGGGTGGTTCGGGGAATATTCGCGCAGACCCGAGGGTTTCGAGTATCCGGGAGCCGTCTTGCCAAGACCGGACCCTGTGTCCCTATCTCGGGAGTCCAAGAAACTATCGAAGATCTTCTCGTGACACCAGCATGGAACCTACTCGCTGAACACGTGAGAGTCCCCTGTCTATAACAAGGGCCGAAGCGAGCCCCAAGCTCGTCAGATTGGCGGGGAAGTTCAACTACGGACTACACCTGTTGTCATGGCGTAGTGGGCAGCCTCGACCGAGGAGTCCATTCGCGGGCTGCACAACAGCTGTGAGCTTCTCCCTCGTGGCCCTCCCGGCATATCTCCTCGACATGGGCCGCTCGTGGCTGGGGCGAGCGAGAGAGAACACTTGTCGAAAACTGCTGGAACTTCATACACCCGAGGTGGGCAGACGAAGGCGCAACCTCCGTAGGAGAGGAGGGGAGGCTGCTGGGCTGCTTGGGAATCCTGGGCCGCCTGCGTCAAGCACCGTCCTCCTCAGATCCCGTGCAGCCAGTGATGCGGCGCAGAAAAAGCCACAATCCCACCTGTCGCGGAGTGGAGCGGAAGGGGGCGGGAAAATTGATAAGATCTCAAGGGCGGCACATCTCCTGGTTCGAGAATAGGTAATCGCTGATAGAGGTTTCCCGTCCCTCGAGCGCCCGATGTGCCGCTACAGCTGGAGTGCCATGCCGGCCAAGTCGGGATGCGTTGTCACCCGAAGATGGAGGGTTCGATGAGGCTTCGATATGAAGACCGGTGAGGGTGGAGGTCTGAGGGGTGCCCTCCAAAAACTGCCAAGGGGCTAAGCAGCACTGGGCGAAGGGACTTGCAGGATTGACTTGATTAGCTGCCGGCGAGCAGCACCTCCCGATTGCCCGCGCTTTCTTTTTCTTCGCTTTCAAGTACCGCACAAGTAGACATTTCAATGTCTGGTTTGTGTTTCAACGGTTCGGAGCCCCTTCCGCGCCCATAATCAACCAGCCACTTCGCCATGACGTGATTGACGAAATCGCAACCCCTCTCCATTCCGCATTCTCTCCGCAGCGAGCGAGGTGGTTCAAACAGGCCACGTAAAAGCGTGACCCCCAATTTTGTGAGGCATGGGCTGGAGTCCCGCAGGCATGGAAACGGAACCGCAAATCAGCGCGAGGCGAGAGTGCACGCCGTGCTGGGCCATTCTTGAAACCAGGTGTCCCGGGTAGCTTGAAGGACACTGACACCCACGATATATCGACCATCCAAGAGCTCCAAACTAACTTCCAACATGATGATGACCTCCCCGCTTCGACTCCTGACCAATGGTAGATGTGTATGAGGGGCACGCAGAACGGAATGCAAGTTGCTGCAAAGCCAGAAAAAGATGGAACGGTCGAACCAGGCCTCGGGTGACGAGGGGCAAACGGACGGGACGAAGAGCGGCAGCCAAGAACTACCTTGGCCCCACCAGGGCTCGGCTCTCTCAGGGCAGGTGCTGGGTCGTCTTGGCATGAGCTGCGAGGTGGGATGTCTGCACCTTCCACCTGTTAGGCCTAGGTGTGAGTCTAGACTCCAGAGCATCCATCGTTGCCCAGAACTCCCGTCGAGTGCTTGCGCCAATATGCGTGCCCTCTCAAAGGGGCGGCTTCTAGGCATGATTGCTTGCTGACCTCCTCTACCTCACAGGGCAGACCCCCGGGCGCGCCTGGGAGGCTGCCGAGTCGACAGGACGGATCACACAGGTGACTCGTTGGCATGCTCGGTCCCGCTCGAATCTGCAGGTTTGATGCTCACTGAGCTACTACTCAAATCGCGGTCAAACTGAGCTGCCAAACTCGCAAGATCTCCCGCGCGCCCTGACGGGATGCCGCTCTGGCAACCGTACCTCGGAAACCTGCTAACCGCGATGCGGGAGTAATCACCCGGCAACGCCACACGCAAACTCCCGACTCTCCTCTCACCTTCGAGGCTGACAATGGGATGCTGACATTCACACTCGAGGGCAAGTTCTCATCCACTTACAGAGACGAAGCACACGTGTGCTGAAATGTGGCATGGCTGTACTTTAGCAAGCATCGCGCGAGAATCTATCCGGCCTTGGACAAGTGACCGAGGCTTCGTCATCCCGGGAATAAACTTCTATCGGCGAAGCTCTCCCAGCAGCAATGTCCGGCCCGAGTCGATGCAGTCCCAACACTCACTACCGTACATGCTATAGAGCCACGCCTTCGAGGTTTGATGAGCGCGGCCGACCGTAGCGGCTCGCTCTGGGCCCGATTCAAAGCAGGACTGGAACACTTCCCGGTCTGCCATATTGAAACCACGGTCAAACTTCTGGGCAGCTGGTGCCAGGGGCCAATATCTCACCTTGCAGGCTGACCTTCGAACGCGCCAGCACAATTCTCAAGAACCAAAGCAACAGAGAATTTGGGAGGCACCACGGGCGTTCATATCCAAGCTCACAGCTCACCAGCGTGCGTCATTGGCCCAATCCAGCGCTATCAGTCGCGCCTCGCACCTATACACACTGTGCAGGGATCTCCCGTCCTCAGAGTGCATTTGATTGCCCGGTGAAGCTCATCGCCCTTGAAAGCCCAAATGGGAAGGGTCACATCACGAATCGACCAACTGGGATGGAGCAACAGTCCCCGGCCAGACACAAGATTGATTGCGTGACATCCACAATCAGCTCGGAGATTTTCGGTGTGTCGTCCCCTCAAAGATGCTCCAGTTGACGGAATTTTTTGCTCTCGTTCTACAGCTCAACCGACAACACACTCAATAGAAATGGAGCAAAGGCTGCGGGAAACGATCTGGAAGGGGCAAACAGCCAGAGACTACTCTGCAAGTAATCCGCCAACATACCACTACCGCGCTGCTGCATTGCCCTGCAGACGACCTTGGTCGAGGCAGAGACGACGGTGGTGGTGTGAGCCAAGATGCAGCGCTCTGAAACACGCCTGTAAACCTCTTGGACTCGGCAAGTAACCTCGGATTGGCCAGCGAGGGCCGTCCCCACCATGATCTCCACGACTTCCTGCCGGCCTTGAAATCGGGAGGCTGCAATGCCATCAGACGCTGGCGAATACAGTACTGTGTTCGACTTCTTTAGAGTACTCTACTTTTGGCCACGTTGGCAAACTTGAGGGGATGCAGGCATGATTAAGCAAGTCCCTTCGACAACGAGTGAACAAGTGTTTGTTCTTATCGGACCCTAAGGTATCCTGCCAGGTGCTCCATACCCATACCAAAGACGCGCATTGGAAGCCCAGCCCAGGGATATTCCGTGTTCGACCATCATATCGCCGGCTCTCATGCTTCGTGCTGACCGCACCTTCAGTTGCATCAGCCCATTGACAAAGAAATAAGCTGGCCTAGCGACTCCACCTGGTAAAGAAAGATTGGGGGCACGAATGAGGTCTTTCCCGCATCCGCCCCCGTCATGCCACCAGACAAACGGGTATCGGCTCTGATACGCTCTATCAGTTGTCGCCTGACCATTCAACATGTCCGCATGGGAAGATGGTGGTGCATTTTGGCCGAATCAAGAATGAGAAAACACCAACGGTCTGGCATGGTAGAGTAGAGTAACGGGGTTCAGCCTCATCGGCGCCCAAGAGCAGATCTTGTCAGATCTTGATCTCTTTTCACGTTGCACCGTCGTTCCCTGTCAACGGCTGGGGCGTTCCCGCATGCCACTATCAGAATGGCGTGCGAGATTTGCCCGCTACCTCCTGGGTACGGGTGATTTTCGCTTTCACTTCTCCATTGGAGCCGTTTGCTGCACTCTGCATTGCCAGATCTCTTTCTTGGCCCCCCAATTACTAGCGTCCTGGGGCATTGGCGTTTTCCTGCCGTGTGCTCTGTCCAAAGAAGTATCGACATATATCATTGGCTGTGGATAAGGCGGAACATCTCCAGAGCGAAGGGGAGAATGCCCAAGCCCTCCCTCAGTATCCCAGCGACGAACCGCTGCGCGGTTGTATGCAGTAGGGCGGCAGACGGAACGAAATCGCCCATCAGAAAGAAGCCAAACGCGACTTAGTAGTGGTGTCCGGCTTTTCGCCGATGCATAGCCGTTCGACTTGTGGGATGAAGCATCCCTGGAAAGAAGAGCGAGGAATGCCACACCCTGTTGCTGATTCCAGCGCTTTTCCCCAATCGCATATACCACCCTTTCAGAGACTTTGGCGGTGACTAACCAGATGCTTCCATGCCCGCTTACAGCTGCCTCCTCCAATATGCGCGCCAAGTTGCGAAACGACGACTAGCTTGTCCGGATACAATCCTCGTCTGATCGAACTGCCGCAGGTCTTTGATCCTAATTTTATCCCGAAGCAAGCGTGTACCAAATAAGTTACAATTTAGCATCCTCCCCAGCACATCTGCCTCTGGCGCAGCTTTGGCGCGAATAGGACGGGTACGTCTCCCTTCAGTAGGTTGAGTTGAAGGGTCTCAGCTTTCAGCGGAGAACCAGCAGCAGGGTCCATCAACCCCAGATGAGAAAAGGCGCAAGAGTGAATCCTCGACCTGTTCGTCTACTTCTGCCCTGATCCCTGTCCGTCTGTTATCAACGCCCCAAACGGTGGAGTGGGGGCAAATGAGCGCCAAGTCGAGCTGACAGCCAATGCATTGATCACAGCAGCAGCGAGACAAGCTTCCGTAGATCCCCTGACGGCGGGGAGAAGGGGAAACATGACCCAATCGGAGTGCCGCCAGCATCTAAAATCATATCAGTGGACGATTTGTTCTCCCCTCCTCGCTACGCTTCTCGAAAGGAGGCTGTGTAAGTCAAATATCGGCGCCCGTTGTGCCCAATGTGTCGACGGGACTGGGTAAGTGTGTGGTAGCAACGATGCGCCACCCACGGCATGCCTCATCATGACCTGCGTGCGGCTTATATCACATGCCCTCGATGCGGCTCTTTGCTTTTTTCCTGCTCCTCAATCAGATCCCTGCCCGCCCTCCCAGGCCAAAACACGCTAACAAAACATGGCTGGCTGAATGTGTTTTTCCAGTCTTACAGATACGGCGTCCCCGAAAATCACTGATGGCCACCAAAACGTGTGTGCTTGGATCAGTCATCCTAGGTACTGACTTGAATGGAAATGATAGTGAGAACACACTCACGAAGTGGTTGATATCGGCCGAACTCTGCTCGGCCTCACGGGTGCATCCGCCGTTCCGAAGCTGATGCAGCTGAAAGACTTGTGCTTTTCCTCGACGTTTTTGCTTGAATACCTAATAAAACCATCATGGACATGGGGTAGCCAGTAATCGTATCTGGTGGTTTGGACTTTACTCAGTCAAGCCGACCCGCCGTTTGTTTTCCCCACAGTTTGTCTTCTCATCCCTCAAGGAAACGGACTTTATTTCTCTATTTCATGTTCATCTTCTCCTATTGTTTTCCAGGAGTTGAGACTGAACACGGCGCTCAACACTAATATCTAAAATGAAAGTGGCCTTCGGGTGTTAAAGACCCTCGAAGTCGATGTTGTCCTGCCCTCCCCAGCCCATGGAGATAGTACTCCAGAGGTCATTGTATTGCTGTTGCTGCTGCTCGTCGATGCCGGCAAACCCCCCCTGTGGGGCAAGATGGTTCGCCGCGAAAGTCTCATCCCAATAGGGGTAGTACTGCTCTGCACTCCCATCCAGCATCGGACACTCGGTCCCCGGGATCACGGGAGGTTGCGGCACCGGCGCCGGAATGCTACTTCCACCGCCGCCTGTAGCAGCCGCCCACATGGTTCGCACTATTCCTTTTGTTGCCGGCGGCGGTGCATCAAGCTTGCGCACCCGGCGGTTGTATTTGTCCCGCACAACACCAATCACAACCTTGCTGGCGCTGAGAACGTCCATGCTATGCCGCAGCGCTGCTGTCGGCGGCTGCGAGGACTCCAGCCCCGCGCGGATGTCCTCACTGTCACTACCATCGCCCATGCGGCACAGTCGATCGAGGTACTCGTCGAACCGGACCACCCGGCGCGCGTGCGCGTCATCCCAGTCCGGGAAATCTGGCAGCGGGAAGGAAAGCCGGTAGCCCACCACCAAGGCGAGAATGAGACTCCCCCAGTCGGCGCCGCAAAACGCGTTGATCTCGCCGGCCGGAAGACCGAGGAAGAATTCTAGAATGGCGTGCAGCGTTGGCACCACGCCGAGAAGCTGTGCTTGGCCGGGGTAGCCCTGTGCGAGGCTGGTGTTGTCGACGCGGGAGTTTTTGAGCGTCGGGAAGCGGAAGAGCGGCGCGCCGTAGAAGAAGAGCCGCGTGAAGAGGGTGGCGATGCGGATGGGCGGTTGCCTGGCGACGTCGGGCGGGATTTTGGCCTCCCATTCCGTGAGCTGGGATTCGATGCCGCGGAGGACGAGCTCGGTTTGGTATTCGGTCTGCGCGGCGGATTGGTGGCTGGCTTTTTTGGTCTTGCGCAGCTCGTTGGTCTCTTCGACGAGGCGCTGCAGGCGGGCTTTCCAGGCGAGGGCGCCGTCGGCGGCGAGCTTGCTGTGGCGTTGGAAGATGTCGATGGCTTTGGCGGTGAACTCGGAGTATTTCAGCTGTCCGGAGCGTTGCCATGCTGTGGCTTGGCTGTTGTAGGGGTTAGAATTTGGGGCCTGTGGTGTGGGAAAAAGGGGGGGGGGGGAAGGTTTGTTTACTGTGAGACGATGAAGTAGGTGGCCAGATACAGCCTGATCTGGCCCATTCTCTCAGGCGTAGGCTCGACCTCCAGGTCGTCCTCGTCAGTCTCCTCGTCCAGCTCGAGGTCGACGATGATATCGACGGCCATGCGTATGTACTGGAACGCCTGCCTGTTCTTTGGCCGCAGATGGTAAGGATACCTGTGAGGGTGGGCGTATTAGCATGCACACCAGCGTCAAAACACAAAAGAAAAATGCAAAAGACTTCGGCCACCGGGTTTCGAACCCAGTGGCCTACGTGTCTCAGCCCATCCCTCGGCAGCTAGCCTGCCTGTTGCGAGGACACCAGTCAACCGACTCAGCCAACTGCGCTATTCACACCGTGGGGATGGGCCTACGGCAGAGCGGTGCCTTGCTCTGGGATATAACCAGGCAGGCCTCGCAACCAGACATGGAACAAAGACCTCTCCATCCCCTCCCCTGAGACCTTTGCAAACACAAACACCATCATGGCTGCCCAAACAATGCCCTCCTCTCCCCTCAAGCAAACAAACAGACAGACAGACAAATAGAAGAAACTGGCTCACCAGGCAACATAAACAATCAATCCCTCCAGCAACTCGATGCTCCTCTCCCCCCCAGCAACGATCTTGAGCCCCAGAATCTTCCGGAACTCCTCGTCGTACAGACTGTGGCCCTGCAGCGTGCGCGTGCTGCTTGCGACGGCCAGCACCGCAAGCAGGACAAAGGGCCGCTCCCGCGCTAGGTCAGAGACTGTTGCTTCTGGGCTGAGGACCACGCAGGGGAAGTGCGGGAGCATTACTGGGAGTGGGTTAGGTGGCTGGGATCTTTTGTGGTAGGGGTACCTTGGTAAAGGCAAAGGTAGGATGGGGATGGGGAGGGGAGACATACTGTCGCGAAATGTCGCGAGCAACGAGGTGGCCGAGTCGAGGTTGAACTGCGGCCGTACACCGAGGGCGTTGGCTACGGTGCGCTGCGGCCGGGAGGAGGAGGAGGAGGAGGAGGAGGAAGGGATTGGGCACGCTGACGCGGTTCCTGCGGTGCGAGACGGGGCGACGGAGCTAGGGGGAGTGGAGAGTGCTGAGGCGCCCAGCGGCAAGGACGAGGCGTGGGAGACGGAGGAGCCGGCGTGGGATGCCGTGGATGGGAGCCAGTCCCTTTCGCCGCCGGCCATGGGCTCGTCGGGGTTGTAGTAGTCGTATTCATCGTCGGATCCGGCTGAGTCGGCACCAGGGGCCAGGTACCCGATGAAGTTTTCGTGGGCGAGGCGCAGGTCCTCGAAGGTGTCGGATATGCTTTCTTCGGGCGGCATCGATATGTCGATGGTGAAGGTCTTGGATGGGCCGGGTGCGGGCGGGAGGGGGGTGGATGGTGTTGATGAGTCGGGTCTTCATGTGTCAAGAGGAAGGAAAAGGGGGCCAGGTCAACTACGATAGGTAGACACGGAGTTGGTGTGTGTATGGAATACACATACCGCTTTGGCTGTCTGGGCCGTCGTGTGCGAGGGCCCGTTTTAAAGACGCATTCCCGCTTCGAGTCGAGGCACCTGGTGCCATGGCATAGTATGAGTAAACACCCACCGCCCACAAAAGAGGAACAGAAAAGGGGTGGATGGGGCCATGCGGCGGCCCAGTTGCAGCAGGAGCACCAACCTCTTACAGATGCCCAGCTGACTGCTCGCCTGGCATTTGACCTTGGCGGACCTACATGCCTCGCAGGCGTTGGTGATACGCGGGCGCGGCACCACCGCTGGCGCCGTCGCCTCTCTAGGGGGCTCCTGTTTCTCCATCGCGAAGCGGCGATGATGGCAAGACTCGGGACATGAATCCACAAGTGGAACGCCTTTGGTGAAGAGTGGTGGGGGAGACTTCGCCGTGGTAAGGACAGCCGCCGAAGTTGAAAGCTCCGATGTCTCTCGGACCTTAAAAAGGAGAATTGACCGCCGCGCGATATGCTGACAACCCCGGCACGGGTGGGGAAGAAAAAGGCGGGATTTGGTTAGGCTCCGAAGGGGTTCGGAGGTTAAATCCTGAGGGAGGGGTCGCCCGGAGATCTACATCGGGTCCCGTTTAGATCGGCTGGACACTCCGTATAAAACACCATTGAGTCTTGCGAATAGCTCAATATTTGAACACTCTCAATATTTGAGTACTTCGGTTCGAAATCCACGCCATCAGCTTCGCTTATTCATGCCACGTAAAAAGGGTATTACTACTAATAATACTGTCCAGCCACTACAGCCCGACGTTAGGATAAGAAATCATGAGATACCGCCGCGACCGAGTGAACGCATTGCGTAGACAATAGCAATGCCAGAAAACACAAAGCCCCTACCACATCCTAGTAATTTCGTGGTCATACAAAACATATCATCCCCCCCCCCCTCCTTTAGCTCCGCCATATACCACCCCCCGCACCATGATCAGCAAATCGCTTCTTCTGAGTATCGCACAACCTCGCAGAGCGATCGTATCAGCAGAGGATCCATCATCTCTGCTTCCCTGGTCTGTGCCAGATGTAAGCTGCCGTTTAACGGCCTTGGCTCACTTCCCGTCTGCTTCAGAGTGGCCACCAGGAACGCGATGCAACGGCCCAATCCTGCCTGGACGTCGCGTAGCGTCGCCGACTCGTTGCTACCGCTTCTGCCCATACGGCGGCTGTTCATACGCCTAAGCAACGGGCTCACACCCGAGCTCTGCGCCTGTGCCGACGCTTGTAGTCCCAGTATGCTCGCCGCTTTCTTCGGGATCTTGTGGTTGGCCTTCTCGTCTGCGCCATAAGGAACGTCGCTCTCACATGACCCCGGAAAGATGGGGGCAGCTGGGAGAGGACATAAGGCGTTGATGTAGTTGTACGCAATGAGATGTGCGTACAACGCGTCGCACAGGTAGTCCGACCCCGTAGCAAATATGTTCTTAATGGGCGTCCAGTTCGGCGTGACAGGTACCCTGGATGCTCCTCCACCTAGTTCTGTCATACCCGACAAGCTAGCGGCCGATTGGCTGTATTGCCTGGCTCGTCGGGTGTGGATGAGCTTGGGAAACCCCCAACGGCCGGTTTGCTTTGTGCTGCAGCTTGAGAAGGAGAAAACAGAGCGGTTGTCTTCACTCAGGCTGTGCTGGTGGTTTGGCATGGACCTATGTTTGAGTTTCTTGGAATACGCCCGGATCGTCTCGATCGATAAACTGGAGGAAAGAAGCATAGTCTCGGGAAAGCACGCTATGGAAATTCGCAACGTTTCAACCACTTCCGGCGGCAACGGAATGCCAGGCGTGGACATCACTGAGGCACCATTGGTAACTCGTGGGGCGAAAACTTCGGCGTTGGAGTCGGCCCAGCTGCCGACCGTGGCCATCGACAGCTTCCACATGCGACTGGGCTGCTCCTGGTGGCGACGGAGGTCCTCTGGTTCTTCTTCATCAAAGACGAAGGCACTGTAACCGTTTGCACCGCCTGCATAAAAAGAACCGACGGCAGATAAACGATGTTGTTGTTGTTGTCGGTCTGGATCGTTGAAGTCAAACGATGGGGGCTTAGAAGCATCGATAACCGTGCGACCACAGGATGTTGCCAGTAAAGGCATCGGAGGATGCGAAGTGAGTGGGCCTCCATAGCGTCCGAGATCCTGCTCAACGGGTTCACTCGAGGAGCTCGAAGAGCAAAACTGTAGCGGGCTTGATGTCGCAGGCGGCGGCGATTCCTCGTGGAATGTTTTCTTCAGCGATGACTTCCGCTTAGGGACTGCAAGTGGAGGTTGTATATCAATGAGCCTAGGGCGCTCCATTCTTGGTTGACCAGATGATGTGTGTGGTCGCTGCTCGGTTGTCGACTGCGTGGGAGTTCGGTAAGAGACGTTGGCCGTTGAAGGCCTAGAAGCCGTGTTAAAGGGCGCGCGGAACATCTCCGCTGCCTCGAGAGCTTTGAACGCAGATGTGGCTCGAGGCTGTGGGGAAGAAGCAGCACTGTTTGAGATACAACTGCTTTCTGTATCTGGCCGCGTATGCGAATCCGAGTCGCCCTCACCGTCAAACCAAGTCCCTTGGGTACGGTCCAGGTTTGGAGACTTCAGGGAGGATGGTGAAACGGGCTTCTGGGAGAGAAGCGAAGAACACCTGCCAGAAATTGAGGTAGCGGCTGTGGTGAATGACTGCTCTCGAGTTCGGACGGGAACTGGCTCCATTCCTGCTGATGATTCGCTGGCGGTGTCTGAAAGTTCGTATGCGTATTTGGGCTCCTCATGACCAAATGTCTCGACGGAGGTAATCCGCGCTCTCTCCATGACAAGTGAATGTGGGCGAGGTCTGTTCACAGAATCTTGGAAGGCCGCCGTCGGGTGTCGAGGAACATCAAGGCCCTGAAAATGATAGCTACCAGCGACATGAGGTGTCGCGAGGCCCGAGGACGGGCAGCCGGCCGTCATGGACTTGGAAGTAAAGATGGCCTCGGAGACTTCAAGATCCCGAGCAAGCAGCTCGGGAAAGCTGCAATCTACCGCAGGCTCTTCGATGGTAGCCATCTTGCTGGCCGGGAAAGACGTTGACGGCGAACTCGACACGCTGGTTGTGGATGGGGATAACATCAGGGGTAGGAGCCTTTTCATGCTCTTTACGGATCGTCGAGGGGCTGATCCCTGTCCCTGTGCAGATCGCTTGAAACTGCACCTCTCGGGGTTTGTCTGGTACAGAGTGTGGGAGATAGGGAGCAGTGTAACCGTGGGACCGGGCTCTGGCATCGAAGCCGGGTTGTTGGAGGGAGGGTGTCTGTGGTGAATTGCACTCGCTGGGTGGTCCCTGGTCCGCGAAGAGGGCTTGCCGGAGCCAGACAACTGGGAATACGAGAGACCGAACGGAAAATAAGGGCTGAGGGACTCTCTCATCGAGCCAGCAGACAAGATGGGACGGGCATGGTCGAGTTCGGCAGTGTGCTCGATGTCGTAATACGCGGCGCTGTCAAAGCTGTAGAGACGAGCGCGAGCGTGGGCACACCAGACATGCTGTTGTGGGCGTCTTAGCCTCGAGGCAAGGGCGAAGTGGCAGAAGAAACGAGCGCCGGAGCCGAGACATTGATAAAGATGACGGAGACATCAAATAGCAGGTTGCACACAGCACGATGTGCCGTGCTGACGCCGTTAAGCGGGCGTTCCGGCGATGAGCTGGGCAACCAGCCGAGTACACAGTGGCAGTCATTTATAGCGGCTACACGAGGGCATCACCAGGTACACGCGGAGTACATCTGTGTGAGCCCACCTTGTTTTAGGTTATCCGAAGTAGGCCAAGCAGGGGATTGGTCTGGCCCCAGCACTGGCCGAGGCTAGCTGGTGATGCATGGAGCGACGCAGGGGCATGTGCTGCAGCGAGCACTGTTTTTGCAGCGCCTCACGTCCTTGCTGGGCCCAATCGACCAGATGGATGACGAGCTCGACCGGGCCGCTGCGAGATCAAGGTGCGGGTAGACACAGCGCGTGGGTCTCGGGCGCCCGCCCACTCCGCGAAGCTTTGCCCACAGCCGATCGTCTTGCGGGGGCATGTTTGGAATCTGCCAGGGGCGACAAGGAAACGAGAGGAGCGCTGCCATCTCACGCCCGTGCTCGTCGTGGGCAGAAGAGGAGCTGGATCATGCGCCCATCCGAGTTCTTCTCGCATGTGCCTCCGGCTGCCTGCCGCGAACGGAGATGCTCGGTGGCCGGGCCTAGGACTTTCTTGTTAGCTTCCTGTCCGCACCGGCGATGGCAGGCGCAAGAGACGACCGAAACGGAAGTGATCATCGGGAAGAGGAGGAAAAAGGAACGAGACGACGAAGCAACAGCGCGCGGAGTGCCAGTTGTCATCCAATGTGCGAGGGCGCAGCGAGGCCTGCATCTGGTGTGTCGTTGGCGCCTCATGTCAGCTCAAAACACGCCGGGCGAGCCGCCAGAGCGGCGGGGTAGTTGCAACAGGCATAAAAGAGGGTGTGAGGAGATCCAAACCTTCCTGGGTTTCGAGAAGCTGCCCCAGCAGGAGCAGTCCATATCCTCGATGACAGGCGTCTTTCTCCGTGCGGATCGCTTTGCGGCTGAGACACAGGCCTCGTATCATTGGGCGCTCCGAATCCCGCCGGCTGGTCTGAGCTTTTGTGGCGCACATATCCCGGTGTGGGCTGCTTAGTTCCTTGGCTTGCCAGGATCTACGGACAGTACAGGGCCCTTTTTCGACCGCAACACATCCGACTGCTGAGAAGAAAAAAGCAAAAAGAAAAGTCTGATTCTTTTTTTCATCCCTAGAGGGCGTCGTTCGATAGCGCGATTCTACCCCTCCCGAGAGCCTGGCATCAGATTGGTCTGCCCTGACACACGGCTGTGTGTTTGTCGTACCGGAGCTGAAAAGGAAAGCAAAGAGACCAGAAGAAAAGAAATCTCCTGCGGCCGGTGCGACCAACTGTACAACCTGCATTACACAGCTTGTCGGAAAACGCGACTCAACCCCTTTTGGCCAAATCTCAACGAGCAGCTTCCCGTGATAGGTATCACTCACCTCGCCTTTTTTCTGCCCTTCCGACCTCTGAGAAACCTCATATTTTTTTTCTTCACGGGGATCGAGCACCACGCTCTCCGAGGAAAAGAAAGCACGATGCTTTCGGAAGAATTTGTCTCGGCCATCTGCGGGGCTCCTTTAAGCTCTAACACGGCCATAACAAAGGATGTCGGTATCTACTGCCACACCCTTAGCCCCACGTATTCGGTGAAGTCGACCTTCAAGAAAAGCTCGGCGCCGGCGAGGTGTCTTGCGGTCAGCGACACCCATGTCTTCGCCGCACAGCATGAAAAGGCTTATGTCCACGTTTACTCGAGGATACGTGGGAACCAAGAGGCTTTTGTTGCTTTCCCAGAGAGGATACGATGCGTGACGCTGGTCGGCAATGTTCTTATCATGGGTACTGCTGAAGGCCGGGTCATGCTATGGGAGGTAAGGCTTCCCTATCAGCGGTGTAGAGCACCCCGATGCTGACGTTGTGGCAGACCTGCACTGGCCGACTAGTGTCGACCCCTGCGCGCCACGTACAGGCAGTCTCCTGCGTGGCCGCAACACCTTATCACGTTCTCACGGGGTCGGATGATTCCGATATCCATGTTTGGTCTCTACCCCAATTGCTTGAGCTAGACTCCGCTGCCGAGCACGAGCCGGAGCGGACCCTCTCAAACCACCGGGCAGCCATCACGTCTCTTTCAGCCAGCCCTAGTGTCAGCGTCGACACGAATTTCTGCGTGTCAGCAAGCAAGGACAAGTCTTGCATCATCTGGAACTATCAGACGGGCGACGTTCTGCGCACACTGTTGTTCCCAAGCTTCCCTCTCTGTTTGTCTCTAGACCCGTCATCTAGGGCTATCTGTGTTTCGTGTGAGGATGGTTCTCTTTACCTCACCGAGCTTTTCGGCGATGCACCGCTGCTGGGGCCGCAGTCAGAGGACGCCGCAACAGTAGTCCAGGTTTCATCGCCGTTTGGTGCCACTCAGCCCGATGTAGGCCCGGCCTCTTGTTTGGCCCTGAGCTATGACGGCACGACTCTCATCACCGGACACCCCAAGGGCCAAATCCTGAAATGGGATGTGGCCGACAACAAGACGCCGCTTGAGCTGGCAAGTCTCAACGCAGCCGTCACTAACCTTATCTTCATCTCGCCGTTCCCGACGGCTAAGGCTACGAAGACTGTGACGATCATCAAGCCTTCCCAGGCAGAGCGGACGTACACATTCAACGCACAGCTGGAGTCACACCTTGACACCGAGTCTAAGTTCGACTCACTTCTAAATACGCCAGGCTTCTCGCAGGAAACCCTGGAAAGCGCAATAGCAGCACTCGAGCAGCCCGTTGCGGAGAGCGGGGGCGAGCAGGAACTGCGGAAACAAAACGAAGAGTTGTGGGAGATCATCAACGAGCAGCGAGCTCTCCAGAAGCAAACGCTCCAGCGGTACGTTGAGGCGAAAGCTGGCCACTCCTGATTTTGGACCGCGGTTCTTGCGTGACGAGTTTGCTCATTGAAGGACCTTAGATTCGTCGGATGAAGAACGGGACACGGGAGCTATACGTTCCCTTGAAGATTGGGATACATGTGTGTTTCGTGCTAAGGAAACCTCGTGTGGATGGGTGGACGGATGTGTCCGTGTGAGACTGTTACCATTACACTACAAACGATACCCCTTTACCGTAACATCGTTCCGTGTTCTTGTGGGGCTGCACCAGAATACTAATCTTTGGCTTACCCGTTCTGAATGCATCTGAAACATCTATCTCTAAACCAACCAGCTTCATCACGGTGTCTTCCGTGGTTCCCCAGGAATATATATCATGGTTCTAAGTATCCTGCGTAGAATATCCAACCTGCCCCTTTTCGGCTTGGTCTGGCCCACCCGACTCTGCCGGGACAAGCCTGCCTTCAACCACATGCCCCTTGATCCCCTTCTTCTCCAAGCCCTCGGGCACTGCTACCCGTCCGTTGATTCGGAATGACTTGGCGTTGGCATTGCTGAGCGCTAAGAGACCAGTAGTGATAAGAAGCAGGGTCATCATAACGATGGCACCCGCTTGCGTCATATTCCCCGATACGGCAGCCACCAAGAAGACAATAAGTTTAGCCACCGCCTCAAGGTAGCCCTCCACGTGCGTCTTGGAGCGCAACCAGGCGTCAGCCGTGATGGCTTTCAGATCATCGGGGGTGCCCCTGAGCTTGACCGACGACTTCCCGTCGCCCAAGGAGACAACATACTCGGTGAGACGGGCTCTCAGGTGGCGGTGTCTCGGGGTTGTGACAGTGGCGGTCGAGGCGCTGTTTGGCTGGTCCGAGTCGGTGGACTCTTCTGATGACTCTAGATTCGATGTTGGAGGGGGGGCGGAGTGGTGTTTTGTCCGCTGCTTGATCACCCAGATGTTCAGGAGGCGCGAGCTCATCAGGGCTAGCAGACTGCCCAGAGCCCAAAAGTCTCTCAATAAAACGGTCAAAATTATGGCAGCGATTGTCAGAACTGGGCTCATGAGATAAAACACATGTGAGAGCCACCCGAGGTCCGGGATGTCGTCCACAGCCCATATTGTTGCGTGCAATCCGCTTTGGGAACGCCTCAGGCGTAATCCGACATCTAGGGTGACGGTTTCGCCCGGCTTGGCGATTCTCTGGATGTAGTTGGTCGTAGCTGCATTGTTGATGTTGAAAGTAACAGACTGGTGACCACGTATCTGCTCGACGGCGCTGAGCATGGCATTTGACGATGACCGCCGTGCCAATTCATCTGCCGCTTGTTGATAGTGAAGTCCCGGGGCCAAGAGCAGAGTGTCGAGCCATGACGATCCCCCAGTGATAACTGTACGCATGCCAACAGTACTCAAATCTGCCAAAGCCAATAGACCGCCAGCACTGAGCGACACTCCTGGAATCGGGTGTGTTGTCCACTCAGGAAACCAGACCATCTTGCCTTGGGCCCCCTCAGCTGGGTCGGATCTTTGAGGTTCCCCAGAATTTGAGCACAAGAGATCGATCGATCCTGGGGCTCAGCAAGAGTGTCGTGAAAAGCGAAATGAAGCCTGTCAAACGGTCATATTACACCAAGGACAGAGCAATCTCGCCGAGCTGTATCATCGTCATACTGGTACTGGTACAGAAGGGATTGACGCTGGGCGGTCAAGTTCCGTGCACTCTGCCTTGTCGTGCACTAACCGCAATCCCCCGGTTCGTTCTAGTAAATAACCAATAAAAAGCCATGGGGGAAAGCAAATTTGGCCGATTGCATGTTGATCTAGGTAGATAGGCGTGTCAGGAGCTGGCTGATAAGCCGGTAGTGATAAATATTGCTCCATCAAGTTCGAGGCACGGGGTATCGTCAGCATATTTGGACTTGGATGGAAGGATGATCAAATGTGAGTAATTTTGGCAAAGCTGGCCACGCCCATCAACAAAGGGTTGTTGCTTTGCTGGTGCTCACAATGACACAGAGAAAAGTCAGCCCGCTGGCACCAGCTGGCACTGGATGTGGTGGCCCAAGCTCTGTCTGATAGAAATGCGCCAATTGGAGAGAAAGGGGTGGGGCATTTCGACAGACTGACAGAGCTCATCCGTGATCTAAAGACAATTGCCAACCCAACCGGCGACACGAGAGTTACAGCACTGTCTCTTCCGTCTACGAAATTACGGCATACACCAGAAACTCGGTTATGGGTCGTTTGTAACTTGCGTCGTTGCGCCCAACGGGACGGGCTACGGGAACTGCAGACCGTTTGCAAATTCAGATACCCCCACACGATACGATGAGGCCTCGCCTGTTCATTTTGCGCCGGCCGGCAAAGCGACCGTCACAGACGCTCCGAACATTCGTCCAGAGCAGCGTCGTTCGATACGGTGCACGATCCCGCCCGCAGCTTCCGTTCCTCTCGGTCGCTTCCGGCGCCCGAAACCCGCAGCGGGTGCGCTACCTCACGACCGAGCGAAAGGAGCGCCTAAAGTACGAGATTAAGCTCGGCATCAAATATACATCGTACATATGGATCGCCGTGGGTGTTTTGTTCGTCGGTTGTGTGGCTGTCTCCCAGGAGATGCTTGAGAGGGAATACCCCACGCCCCACGAATGGAGCCTTCTCACACGCGTGCGCTTCCGCGGCGGGCATTGCGAGCGCGACCAGACGGACCCTAGGCGGCTTACGAACTGGAATCGTGTTCTGGTATGGATCAGAAGCGCCGTGGATAGACTTGAGGATCCCGAAATTGACGGCAATGACCTCCGAGATGCCCCATCAGATCGGCCTCCCAGGACCAAGGACATTACAGCCAAGTCAGAGCCATGGAGGAGAGGCTACTACGAGGCAATGATGCTGTACGCCAAAGCAGCAGAGCATATGGACGGTTGGGTACGAGACAAGGCAAGGAGCATGCTCTTTCCTCCGGGCATGATGATTGGCCCATCTAACCCCAGGCCAAAACCACTACCGCCGGGGCTCAATGGCCCACGCCCGAAGGAGGAGGATTGCGAGCTTGCCTATGAGGCTGCCGACGACATATATCTGAGGCTCATCTCCACAGAGGGCCTCACTTCTCGGCAGAGGATGGACGCCAGACTAGCCTACGCGTCGTGGCTCGAATTCAAAGGCGACACAGGTCCGGCAGCTATAATTTACCAAGATGCCCTGGATTCGGCTCTATCGCAACGGTCTTCAATTCCGGTAGAACCAGTTGATAAGAAGACCTTGGTTCTCAATGACGCCGCTGGCCTGCCGTCGGACAACCTTCTCACCGCTCTCACAGCAATTGCGGCATTCAAGGCGAGAAGCGGCGACGTCTCGACAGCGTTGCCGATCTTCGTATCGATCCTCAAAGCTCGCAGGAATCTCCCTAAACCAGACACCTCGCTAACCGAAAGCCTGGCATTATCTGGGGAGGGTTCTGTCAACGTCAAGCTTGTAAACCAAGTTGTAAATATCTTCAAGCCTCCCCCTTATCCCTCCCTTCCTCCTGACGGAGCAGCCCCACCGGTTCGAGACGCCAAGGAGCTCTGCGAAGAAGCCGCCTTGAGCCTCCACATCGGCGAGATCATGTACGCATCCCAGCCTACTAGCCGGGAGGAGGGCTTGGGTTGGACTCGCGAGGCCGTCGACATTGCCGAGGAGCAGCTTCACAGGCTCAGTACGGCAAGGAAGGACCGCCCTGCTCGGTCGACATGTCGCGACTGTATGGCGACAGGCCTGGAGAACTGGTCTACCATGGTTGCTGGCCTGGCGCGGGAAGAGGCCGCTAAGAAGGAGGCCGCCAAAGTGCAGCCTAAGAAACCAACGTGGTTCGGCCTCTGGGGCCACGGCGAGGAGGAGGATCTGACCCGATGGGTGGCCGAGGAGAAGGTCATTGAGGAGCGAAGGAGACGGTCGCAGGACCTTGTTGAGGAGCTGAAGCCTCCGGCAAACGGATTGGCATCCCTCTTTACCGCCTAGTTTATGGGATTACATGCGTATGCGAGTCAGCTTGTCTCTTTTGGTGGAGTTTGATATCCGACCACCCAACTGTACACAATCATTGCCGAGCAGGTCGTGTGACGAACTCAGCGTGTATAATTATCTGGTTGCAAACGAACATGCTGAGAGTATGTTCAAGCGATAACAGTATTTGGAAATGAAAACAAGGGTTAAATAAACAGTTCAGATTGTTGAAGGTCACTTCTGTTATGTGCCTACCTGGTAAATGATCAATCACTTCTAGGATCGGCCATTCCCCAATGATCATGCTGTTGTCTGCCATAGGACTGGTCATGTTAGCTCACACCATCATATCTGCTGAGAATAATGCATATCGCGAGAGAAAGTATTTGTGAGGTAGAATTCATGTAGGTATCGTAGGCCCGCAAACTACCTCGAGACGTGAAGTCCCGCAACTCTGGCCAATCTACTCTGCGCTTTTCACCAACGCCTCAAGGTTACCCCCCTCGTTCTGGACATCTCCCTCGCTCTGGACATCTCCCTCGCTCTGGACATCTCCCCCATTCTGGACCTCTCCAAATATCTCAAAGACGTCGTTCTTGTACGCCTCGCCACCCCGGGCGACAAGCTGCAACCACTCGAGTACGCTAGGCTGCGCTTCAATGAGCATCGTCTCGACCATGTCGCAGTTCTCACCGGCGCTATAGACTGGACATCCGAACGCTGTGAACGCCGCGCACTGGGGGTTTCCACTTGGGCCAGCAACGGCAGTGTCAGTAGGTAAGCCATACACAATATAAACCCGGGCGCGCTGGGAAAGTTAGCGAAGAGCTTCCACTGGCGGAATGGGGGCAGTACCTCTTTCATGAAGGTTTTGAGGCCTTCACAATCGAAACTGGTAGAGTCGTAGTAGCCACCGAAAGCTACCATGCTATTCAACTGGTTGCTGACCTTGGCCCAAACCTTGCCGTTGTTGAGATAGCTCTTCACCTCATCCGCACCATCACCAATGGCGATGATATCGAGCTTGGCGTCCTGGGAAATAATCGTCGGCAGGACTTTCTCGAAGACGTACTTGACATGCTCTGCCGGAGTGCCGTTTTCGGGAATGCTGTTCTCGCCACGGTTGTAAACTCGCTCGAAATGAGCGGCGCTGCTCATAGGGATACGCTGGCTGGCGGGGATAGTAAGACCGCGCCGGCCCTCAGGCCACCACCAAAGCTCTCCCGTGTTGGCGAGAACAATGCCCGGCGGGGAGCTGTCCGATGAAGAAGCGTGCTGCTTCTGCAAGGCCTTGACGAAGCCAGCCATGGAACCCTTATCGACGCCACCTGGCCCATTGCAGACGCGATATGCACAAACGCCGAGAGCCTGGGAGCTTTCACCGAAGATGACAACAACGCGGGACTTCTTGTCCAAGTCTGGGCTCACGTGGATAGGGACATTCTTCTCGGTGGGATCAGTGATTCCGAGTGGAAGGAGCACCTTCTTCAGCCCGAGATTGCCCAGGCGCGAGGAGACGATCTTGTCGATTGTCTCTGTCGTGGAGGGTTAAGTCAGTACGTAATCGGGGCGAGGTGAGCATAGTAACCAACCGTTCATGGCAAAGCTCTGTCGCTCGTTCCATCGCTCGTTCTTCCACGTATGGTACTTGAAGTAGCAGTTGGGGTCATCGTAGGAGCGAATCTCATCTTCATCGTTGATGAAGTATCTACAAGAGACAGTGGGTTAGTGGGCATTTTCGTGATTGGGACAGACGTAGACGAACCCGAGTTCGGAGAGGTTTGAAGGGAAGATAGGGTCAGCAGGAAGGCCTGACCAACGACGGCGAAACATGGCTCCTTTGGAGGGTAGTTAGTTTGGAAGAAAGGTCGAACTGAGGAAAGAAAGTCTGAGAAGATCGCGGGTAGTGAGGGTCGTGGAAGAAGCGAAAGCCGAAATCAGTGATGATCGTATTGAGGGCAGGTACGACTGGTGAAGATGAATCCCGAGCGAGGATGCCAATCGGTCGAGTTATCAAAGTAGATCAAATGGGTAATGTGCCAGTGGCCTGTTATTTCTTGGGATGAAAATGGATGTGATGATTTGGGCATTCTTGAGCTTGAAGGTACTTGGGTGACAGATGATGTCTGTCCTGGTGTGCTTGCTTGCTTGGTATCCATGCCACGAAAACCAGCAATATTGGGATAGCAAGCAGCTTTCTAGAGAGTAGATAGATGCTTGTGCCATCGTTGGAAAGGGACAGACGTAAATCGCCGCACCGGAGTTGTTCTCCAGACAGCCGTCGACAAACAGAGGGCCTGCACAAGCAACCATATGGAAATCCAAGCAGATGGCGAAGCCGCGCGGCGACAGCTCTCACTGAAGGCAAAGAAAGTGATTGTTTCTTGCTACCTACGGAGTACACTATCGTCTTCTGCATTTGCTCTATTGTGTTTGGGAGCGCCAGTCAATTCTGCAAGCCGAGGGCTAATGTAACGCACCAATCGTCGCGATAGACGACAAATTCGACCAACGATGGGATGCAGCCAACCTTACCAACATACAGTCGTGAGTAAACGTCACGGATAGTCAAAATGGAGCGATGGGCTTCTTCTTCACATCCCAAGCAGAGCCTGGGATTGCAATGAAAAAAATGTTTCGCGTCGCCTGGAGGCAGTGTAATACCAGGGACACAGTGGAAGACGATCATGGGCAAGCCCAGAGGAAAGTCTACCGAGGGAAAAAAATTAGTATAATCAAGATTCTACTCCGTAGAGTAGTTTCAGAGATTAAACTGAAAAGAACAGATACTACACTTGATCTAAGCCAAAAGGCAAAGAGAGCTAAAGAAAAAAAGAAGAAAAATCCTAAAGAGTTGGAGGCCTGGACCTGAATATATAAGTTTCTGGGCTGGTCTGTGCACGGGTGCGAACATTGGTTGGCTGCCACGAAGTTCCCAGTCTCGTCACCGCCCGGCAGTAATTCAGCGAGCTGCCGCCAATGGGTCCGCAACAGCAGCCGAACCTCCAAATTCGCGCCGCCGATGACGACGAGCCCGCCGAACAAACCACACCAGCCACGCCAAGATGTCTTTCTTTAGGGCGAAGAAGCTCGATATTGGCAGCTACGTCAACGTCCACGTTATCCGCGACCACACAAAGCGGAAGGCCGTCGCAGCCACTGAGCCCGAGAGGCAAGCCCTCCGATATATCATCCGCAACACAACGCTGCCGGCACGCACTCGGGCCGTTGCCCAGCTGCAGCTATCACAGATGCACCCCTATACGAGGCCAACACAAATAAAGAACCGCTGTGCATTGAGCGGCAAGGGGAGAGGTGTCCTCGCCGATTTCAAGATGTCGCGAGTATGTTCGGCATTTATCTCGGCGCGATGCGAACTTGGCTAACAGTTGGCGCCCCCAGTTCATGTTCAGAATGCAAGCTCTCGCGGGCAACATTCCCGGTGTCAAGAAGGGAAGTTGGTAGCGGATAGGACGTCTTTTGGAGGCGTGTGTGGCTTCGAGAGAAATACAAAGATGGCGGATATCCTGCGTAGCTCTGGTGTCTCTGCTGAAGTGCCCCAACACGGGATCAACATATCATAGAATTCCCGATTGCCAACCATGTACAATTTTGTTACAAAATTACTTCATCATGTCCAAATTCTACTTCCCCAACGCCGTATCCGTGCGGCCCAGCCAGTACCATATCTATGTGTCTCGAGACCACCATACCGTGTTGTTGAAATCAGGGTTGAAAACGCCGCGTTTTTGAGCCACACCTCTTACATAGACTCCCTGCTCACTTCGTCGGCTGCGAGTGCCTGGTCGATGCGCTGTGTGGACATGGGCTTTTGTCCAGCTCGCTTTCGCAACACGTTCTCGATGAAGGCCTCGCCAGCCTTGTATGATGACCGTATCAACGGCCCGCTGGCGCAATAGAGGAAGCCCATATCAAGAGCGCGCTGCTTCCAGATATCGAACTCGTCTGGTGTGACGTACTTCTCAACCTTGAGATGCCTCTTGGTAGGCCGCATGTACTGGCCAAAGGTCACAACATCGACATCGACTTTCCTCAGCTCTGATGAACTCGTCAGCATATACGCCATTTTGAGTGTAGAATAAGGGGATCTGATCTTACCTTTAAGCGTTTCCCAAAGCTCCTCCTCTGTCTCACCGAGACCAAGCATAATACTCGTCTTGGTGATGATACCCTCTTTCCCCTTGACCGCCTTCACGTGCTCCAGCACCTTCAGACTCTGCCGGAATGTTGCCCTCCTATCCCGCACATAAGGCGTTAAGCCCTCGGTTGTTTCGATATTGTGCGCATACACATCGAGCCCGCTCTCCGCTACCACCTTTACCATGTCCAGGTCGCCGAGAAAGTCGCCCGTCAGCGCCTCCACTAGAAGTGTCGGCTTCTTCTGCTTGATGCGGCGGATCGTCTCGGCGAAGTGATGCGCGCCACCATCCGCCAGATCATCACGGTCGACGCTCGTAAGCACAACGTATCCCAAACCCCAGCGCGCGAGCGCCTCGGCTGTGTTCTCGGGTTCGTGTGGATCCAATGGTGCCGGGGCACGGTTTGTCTTGACGCTGCAGAAGCGGCAGCCGCGCGTGCAGGTATCGCCCATGAGCATAATGGTTGCAGTTGCGGAAGCCTTGTCGGAGCCACCCCAGCACTCGCCGATATTAGGGCATCGCGCCTCCTCGCATACCGTGTGCAGACCGAGGCCGCGAAGGTCGGCCTTGATCTTTCCAAAGTTGGGGTTCGCACCCGCCGACGGGATCGGTGTCTTGAGCCACTCAGGAAGCCGTGTGATGGTGCGCTTGCGGCCAGCTGGGCCAACCTCAGCTGTGCGTAGCGTGTAGGCGTCGCTGGGCGATAGGGGCGTGGCGGTTGACGAGGTGGGGAGGAATTCGGAGAACGGCGCAACACTACTGTCCTTGAAGTAAGTCGGCCGGGGCTTGCTACTGCTGCTCGAAGATGACGACGACGACTGTGGTGCCGCCGGCTCCGGAGGGGGAGGGATGGTGGCGTAAGACCGGGACGAAGCAGCGGCGGCGCGCGCCAACGATCTTCGGAGGGGCGCCTGCATCCGCTGGATGGGGACGGACGCGGCCATTGTGTGTGTGATGTGTCGGATCTAACAACTCGGTTTGCGGGAAGTCGGTTGGGGACAAATGCCTACGGCGATGGGGCATTAGAGGTCACCGGTGATCGGGGATAGGGATGGACAAAAATCGGACCCGTCACGGCAGCCAACCTAAAAAAAGCAAGGCCCGCTAGTACCCGCTAGTATCCGCCACCTTGGGTCATCAATTCCACTACCATTATTGGTTGTTGCACTATAAACTCAACCATATAGGTCTTCTTGCAGTTGTCATTGATTCCATCTTGTCGAATCTAAATAGGTAATATTGCTCTGGACATGCTTGATGCCTCAAATCCTGGTAAGATCTCTTCTTCAGAGTTGACTCTGATCAAGGGGATGTAATGAGGCGGAAAATGAAACACCCAAATATTTCTGGTCTTCCATATCGTCGTGCGACTAGAAACATATAAAACAGCGTTGGCATACTCCGTACAACGATACGTTCGAGCGACTTCGTCCATCCGAGATGTCTAAATTCCCTCGTACTCAAACAGCCGGCAGTCTTCCCGGCCGAACGAGCCTGAATATGAAACGAAGCTGCAACAACTCCCCCGGGCGGTAATGTGTGTAAATATATGGTAGTTGACACCAATTGGAGAACACCAAATTCAAGATGGGAAAAATACGTTCAGGACATTTGTCGAACTTGCAATGTAGGCTTTGCTTCCATCTAGTGCTCAACAACTCGTGGCAACATGAAACTTTTGAATAACGGCGTTGCCCAGCAGTGAAACGGAGCGTCTTTGTTGGAGCTTTATCCTTGTCGGTGGCTGGTGAAAGGAAGCCTTGACGCCGCTGAAGCACCGCCACATGCACGAGCTGACGACAATGCTTGTCGGCGCCATCGGCCCAGGAAACGAGGCGGCCGCGCAGCTGAATGATGGATGCCCTTGCGTAATCGAGCGAAAAGACCGGGGGTATCAAGCCTCTCGTTGGGTCATGAAGATGTGGTAGGCTTTCCTTTTAGAATTCTTCTAAATCTGGAACATAGATTTTAAAACAGGATCCTGCCATGACATGAAAACAACATTGCCAACAGCTAGCGGATGAGAGCGCGCGCGACGTGGTCTCGGAGCTGAGTGATGACAGGACCTGCTGGATTGAGAAACAAACTGTGCCTTAGAGGGACCCACTCCGTCTGCACTAACGACCAGTAGGGGTAATATCGCGAAGGTTTGTTAGCGTATGGTGGCTGACGCCAGCCCCCAGCACTGTGTCTTTACTCACCAGCCCACCTAAATTCAGTGGCTCCTGGGTTCCCTGATTCTCGTTTCGGCTGTGCTCGCCTCCGCAAAACGTCTCACAACCTCTCTCCCACCTCACCTTGCCAACCTTCCATACAGCCCAGCTTACCTCTCTCATTCTGACCATCTTCCAACGTAATCAACACGCCCGATTTGCGACTACGTACACGAAAGAAATTTGCGGAACTGTGCATTCGCCATTTCCACGCGCGCGACTCGATACATTTAGGGCGTCGGCAGACCAGCAACCACATCATTCAAAATGTCGACAGGACAAGAGCCGTACGATCCCTACATCCCCAACTCCGGGGCCGCCCCTGCGGCTGGAGCGGGAAACAACAGGACACAAGCGCTTCAAGCGGTAAGCCATTTTCCATATGCTTCATTTGGTCTTTGTGTGTTCGATGGCCTTGGGATGGGAAGGAGATTCCCAGGATGGTTGCCACCTGCGAAATGATCGCTGGCGCGCTGTCGAACCGCATCCGCACTTCGATCGCGACTCCCCTCGATTAGCAAGACCATTTCCGCCTCTTGCTCGCTCAAAAATCCACGACGCCTCGGATTTTCCAGTGTGAGCGACGAAAAGAAATGGGAAAAGCGCCGATATTTGTCCCGAATGTCCCCGAATGTCGTTCCGCTGCGGCACATTTGCTCGACAACGAGGATGAAGCCCTGAGCTTAGCTTGTATGAGCGTACGATATGGACGACGATTGGTTTGGAAACCCACGATGGTTGATTCGGCGCATGGAGGATTGCCGGGCCTGTATAGTGGCGGATAGCACCGATGTGGAGACATGATCGCTGACAACTCTTGTCCATTTAGCAAATTGATGACACTGTTGGTGTGATGAGAGACAACATTAACAAGGTCTCTCAACGTGGCGAACGCCTCGATGCTCTCCAAAATAAGACCGATGACCTGGCGGCATCCGCTCAGGGCTTCCGTCGGGGAGCCAACCGAGTCCGCAAGGCAATGTGGTGGAAGGTACGCAATCTTTGTGGGGATTCCAGATTTCTGTGTGCTGACCTCAATACAGGACATGAAGATGCGCATTTGGCTCGGTATCGGCATTTCGATTTTGATCATCATCATCGTTGTCCCAGCTGGTACGCCGCCAACCTCCATTTTTGATTCCTCTATCAGCCCGGACTTGCTAACACGGATATTAGTCGTTGCTACGAGATGAGCAACGGTTCCAGAATGGGCCATGATGACGAGACGACCGGGGGCTTTGTAAGGAAACGAAACTGGATTTCGCACATGCATTCGGCAACCAAAGGGAGGGAATGAGTTCGTGGTACGACTTGATTTCATGGGAGTTTCTTGCTGCTTTTCTTGTTCGGCGGTCTCCTCACTGGCTTCGGCTTGGTCAAGGAGCACCTGCCTCGGCGTTTTTTTGCCCGGAAGACCATCTGGAGCGGCTACTGCTCTTCCTTTACCCACAACCCTGTACTTATGACGAACGGCGAGGAGGCGTTCCCACAATACGACTAATCGAGATGGTTTAACGATAAGCTGTTTTGAGAGTTGCCAGCCATGGTGGTATACTCGGCCACGGCAAAATCTGGGCGCATACGAAACATTTCTATAAGTGGCACCAATATGTGTTCACGGAGTAGCCAATACCTACATGCCTACCATGACATTACTAGGAGGGCATCTATTCGTTTCAGCGGGCAATATGGACCGTGAGTTGGCCAGAAACTTGCAGATTGGATCGATGCTCCGTGATCGGACCCACACATAACGGCAAAGATGATTACGGTGTAGATGCGTCTATGGTTTGCAGAGGAAGTACAGAGTACATAAGTACAGACTAACGGAACTTCGCAGATAGCGATGGCGAATCTTGTGGAAGAATTGGTTATGGTAGTGTTCTGCCGCACTTGTGATGTGAGGGAAAATTAAGCCCACACACCTGCGAGGTTCCACCTGACAGCGAGGAAAATTTCTACCTTGATGACCACCTTAACTTGCATGGGTAGGCCGCCACTGAATGTCACGCAGTTAAGGTGTCACCTACAATCTGGGGTAGCAACGCAAGCGTAGAAAGTCGCCCTTAACAATCAGGCCATGCAGAGAAAACAATGGTAGGTTATTCTGCTAGTCTTTCTGGTATTCTCCACAATCCGCCATGCTCTGGGGAATTCACAGCGTTTCTGAGTTTATTTTGCGTTGGAGTCTTTAACTCTTATAGAGCACCCTGTAGTAATAATAAAATAAACTTGTCAATTTGAATAACTTCGTGTAATCTTCTAGTCCTGAAATAATCAGGAGGTCTGGAGGATTTCGTTCGGGTTTGCGATAACCTGGAGTGTGGGACGAATAACGACATTCCTCTTGAGTCACTCGAGCGGTTTTCGGGGGGCTTTTGGGGCTACCCCTCCTCCACATTTGACCTGACCGACCTTCCTACCTGGTTTTTGTGAACGGGCTTGTTGATCACCAAACCCCGATCTGCTCTCGGTCAAGCCTTCAACCTCCGCCATTGACACTCAACAAGGGAACTCGGAGTGGCTGGTTCCTCATCCTTCAAGCCTATTCCTCTGTTGCTTTTGCTCGTCAATGGTTAATGGTTGCCACGCAATTGACAGTCAAACACTCCAACAACCACAGTAGCCCCCGCTGCGATCACTTCGCTGCGTGCTATTCGAAGCGGCCTGGCCGTTAGCTATTCCCTCGACGCCTCAACAACACCGGCAGCGCCCCTCCTAAACCCTCTGCAATGATTTCCGCCGCCGCCGTTGCCCTCCGGGCCGGAGCTCGTCGCACCGTGCGCCGACTCCCGATCAGAGCCCGTCTCCTCCCCGTCACCGCCACCCTACGACACCAGAGAATGCTCTCCTCCTCTCCCGTCCGACCCACCGATCTCACCACAAGGGGCATGATTGTGCAGACTCTGTCATCTGTAGGGTCAAAGCGGGAGGTACAGCAGTACCTCTCTCTGTTCACCTCGGTCTCCTCCCAGCGCTTCGCAGTCATCAAGGTTGGTGGCGCCATCTTGACGGATTACATCGACGAGCTGTGCTCTAGTCTGGCGTTCCTCTATACCGTTGGCCTCTCCCCCGTCATTGTGCACGGTGCAGGGCCCCAGCTCAATACCCTGCTCGAGGAAGCCGGTATTGAGCCACAGTTTGAGGAAGGCATTCGGGTGACCGATGCCAAGACACTGCGCGTGGCGCGCGACCTCTTCCTAAAGGAGAACCTCAACTTGGTTAACAAGCTGGAGGAGAAAGGTGTCCATGCTCAGCCCTTGACGACTGGTATGTTCAGGGCAGACTACCTCGACAAGGCCAAGTGGGGCTATGTTGGCAAGGTCACCGGCGTGAACAAGCAGTCTATCGAGACTGCCATCAACAACGGCTATCTTCCCATTCTCACCTCGATGGCCGAGACCGACGACGGCCAGATTCTGAACGTTAACGCTGACGTTGCCGCGGCCGAGCTGGCGCGTGCTCTGGAGCCGCTCAAGGTTGTTTATCTCTCCGAGAAGGGTGGACTTTTTGACGCTGCTGGCCAGAAGATCTCGGCCATCAACCTTGATGAGGAGTATGACCATCTTATGTCACAGGAGTGGGTCAGGTACGGCACCCGCCTGAAGATCAAGGAAATCAAGGACCTTCTAGACACCCTGCCGCGGACGACAAGCGTGGCCATCATCCATCCTGGCGACTTGCAGAAGGAGCTGTTCACGGACTCGGGTGCCGGAACGCTCATTCGCCGTGGAAACAAGCTGATCTCAGCCACCAGCATTTCCGACTTCAAGGGTCTCGACACTCTGAAGTCTGTTCTCATTCGGGACCGGGAAGGGCCCGATGCCTCAGCAACCGTGGACAAGTACCTCGAATTCCTGGGCGAGAACCCCTTCAAGGCGTACTTTGACGGACCGATGAACGCTCTTGCGATTGTCCTTCCGCCGAGTAACGGACGCCAGGCTACCCTCGCTACCCTGACCATCACCAAGTCTGGCTGGCTGACAAACGTGGCTGACAACATTTTCACCACACTCAAGAAGGAACATCCTCAGCTCGTCTGGACTGTCAAGGAGGATGACGAGAACCTCACCTGGTTTTTCGACAAGGCTGATGGTAGTGTTACCCGAAACGGAGATGTCATGTTTTGGTATGGCATCGATAACGGAGATGAAGTCGTTCGGTTGATGAAGGATTTCGCGGAGCACGGCAGGGCTATGCTTGGTGACTCTAATCTGGAGTCTCGCCTGCATCGCGCTGCAACCAACGCACATAGCGCTTCCAAGCCTGTGGCCCAACAAGCCCGTGCTTATTCGACGCTTGCTCGTCGGCCAGTTCTCCCGACTCTGGTCTTCTCTCAAGTCAAGGGTAGGGGGTATGTCACACAAACCAACCCCAACCCCCCGTACGGAAAGAAGAATGCATCCAAGTCTCAGCCTGCCCGAGTGGCTCTGATTGGTGCCCGTGGATATACCGGCCAGGAGCTAATTCGCCTTCTCGACGCTCACCCGAACATGGACCTTTGCCATGTTTCTTCCAGGGAACTTGCCGGCCAGAAGCTCGAGGGATACAACAAAAGAGATGTTACCTACGAGAACCTGAGCCCTGAGGATGTCCGCGATATGGAAAAGCGAGGCGATATTGACTGCTGGGTCATGGCTCTCCCCAACGGCGTCTGCAAGCCGTTTGTTGACGCCGTGTATGAGGGCCGCAAGGCATCCAACCACCGGAGCGTTATCGTGGATCTGTCCGCCGACTACCGATTCGACAACTCGTGGACTTACGGTCTCCCAGAATTGGTTCCTAGGGCGAATATTGCCGAAGCCACGCAGATTGCGAACCCCGGCTGCTATGCTACCGCGGCGCAGCTCGGCATCTCACCTCTCGTGGAGCATTTGGGTGGCATGCCCCATATTTTCGGCGTCTCGGGCTACTCCGGGGCCGGCACCAAGCCTTCGCCGAAGAACGACGTTTCCTTCTTGACGGGTAACATCATTCCTTACAGCTTGACTGGCCACATTCACGAGCGGGAGGTTAGCACTCAGCTGGGTGCTGACGTAGCCTTTGTTCCCCACGTCGCCGTCTGGTTCCGTGGTATCCACCATACCATCTCGATTCCTCTGAACAAGACCATGACCTCGCGGGATATCAGACAGATTTACCAAGACCGGTACGCTGGGGAGAAGCTCGTCAAGGTTGTCGGTGAGGCGCCGCTTGTCAAGAATATTAGCGGAAAGCACGGTGTTGAGATTGGTGGTTTCGAGGTTGACAAGACGGGGAAGCGGGTCGTGGTCTGCGCCACGATCGACAACCTCCTCAAGGGTGCAGCAACCCAATGCCTGCGTAAGTTCTACTCTGTGCCTCTCTTCAAAAACGGACATTATTTTCCCCAGTATTTCGAGTTTGCTGACTTTCGAATAGAAAATATGAATCTTGCTTTGGGTTATGCTGAGTATGAGGGGATCCCAGTTATGTAAAATGCGCGTAACTACATACAATCACGACGTAAATAGTACTCTACATTGTGCTTTTGGAGGCATCGATACCAGTTTACCATGGCACACGGATTGGGAAAAGCGCTGTGGGCGGCGGGTTTCTATGTCATATATCTTTTTTCCGTAGGCGTCAAATTCCTTCCATGTGTGCACTTAAAGAGCTGGCGGGCTTTGGAAAGCGAGATATAGGTTTCATGAAATAAGAATAAACCATTTAGTTGCAATATGAGAAAATGGGTGAGCAGAGTCCAATTCTCTACTTGGTCGCCAGATCATGGGAAGTAAAGCATCAAGGGGCTTCACCCCCCCGTAATGTTCCCGGAAGCACTTCGGGATGAGGCACCGGCTCACCGCGTATACCAACGCAACACCACAAACAAGCCAGGCGGCTTGCAGTTCATTGGATATACATTATTGAAGCAACGAAGGGTAGTCAGATCACAATATGTGTATGTCTGTGGATGGCTGGCTACCTAACGTCATGTAGGCCCACGAAATAGCGTTGCTGGCATTACTCAGCAGTCTTGGCCAGCGACTGGAGCCGAATCACAGAGAGGCAATCTAGCCCTGTAAGCCTCAAATCTAGCGGAAGATGCGCAAACTAAGGGAAGCTATGCGCCCGAACAGTTCGTGCGACTCTAGTTAGGGCGTACGATAGCCTCACCTGCTTGAAATTCTCATTGTTCAGGTGCTCCATTGAACTTTTTGCCTCATGTTAGCGTCGGCCAGAAAAATGGATCAGGGACAAATTTCCGCAGCTTACCGAACCCCTCAGTTCCTGCCCTTTATACCCGTTCCGAGTCACCCCACATTGGCCCATGGAGTCACAAGCCGCGTTCGATGTTGCGAGCTCACCGTTTCATCATCCACTAGACCCTGATATCCCATACTCAGAAACCAGTCAGTTTCTGGGATCATTGTTTTACGAGCCTCTGGGCTGTTCATCTGTTTAGCAGTGAGAGCCGACGTCATCACCAGACACGATCCCTGTATCCCCTCACCTCATCCCTTGTTACCAAGGACAGCCGCCCACCATGATTGATATGGCCATCGACCACGGGGAGCTGGAGCACATCCTGCCAGCATCGTGGAAGACAAAAATTGCAGGCTGGTTGGCCGAAGACACACCCTCGTTCGATGTCGGCGGCTTCGTGGTGGGCAACCACCCGCGCACAGCAACGCTCTGGGGCAAGTCATCGGGTATTCTGGCCGGCGTTCCCTTCTTCAACGAGGTATTCACGCAGTGCGGCTGCACTGTGGTCTGGCACACGCACGAGGGCGCCCACGTCGAGACGCACGGCGGCAAGACGGCGCTGGCGACGGTGAGCGGTCCTGCTTGCGGCCTGCTGGAAGGCGAGCGCGTGGCTCTCAACATCCTGGCCCGCTGCTCGGGCGTCGCCACAGTCAGTCGGCACCTGCTCGTCAACTTGCGTAGCGCTGGCTACGCAGGCGTCCTGGCGGGTACGCGCAAGACTACGCCTGGCTTCCGGCTCGTTGAGAAGTACGGCATGTTGGTCGGCGGCGCCGATACTCACCGCATGGATCTTAGCACTATGACTATGCTCAAGGACAACCATGTGTGGAGCCGCGGAAGCATCACGAAGGCTGTCAAGGCTGCCAAGGCCGCGGGAGGGTTCAGTCTCAAGATTGAGGTCGAGGTGCAGAGCGAAGAGGAGGCCGATGAGGCCATTGCAGCCGGTGCCGATATCATCATGCTGGACAACTTCACTGGCGATGGTGTAAAGTTGGCTTCCAGGAGTCTCAAGGAGAGGTGGCAGGGCAAGAGGCATTTCTTGCTCGAGGTCTCCGGGGGACTGACGGTAGACAATGCCGAGTCTTACATCTGCAACGGTAAGCTACTGGCCGTTTGGTACCCAAGCTGGACACACTTGTAGAAGTTACTGACGAGTTTTCCAGATGTCGATATCCTTTCGACAAGCTCTATCCATCAGGGCGTACGCCACGTTGACTTTTCCCTCAAGATCAACGTCGAAAAGGGGCAAGGGCCCGAGGTTGCATCCTAAGCCATCCTCGGGACTAAAATTGTGTACTTTTCCTGGTTCGGAGGGTACGCCCATAGTTTTCCCATTCGACAGGACATACCCCTACGGCCATAGACAAAGCTATGTAAATACTACGCTAATTCCACTGCTGTCGGCGCAACACTGCACATGTCCCCTGACTTGCCACGGTACCGAGTCACACCAAGCTAACGCCTGTCGCCTGTTTTTGAGACACAGAAGCGGCGTACACTTCTTCTTGTAAGAGAAAACATCGGGTTACTTTCGCCGTACCAGTCTGTTTTTGGAGACCCGTCTGGTACAGCGGCTCGGCTGTCGTGTTCGCCATCGATACTGTTTCCATCCACTTCAGCACACCATACCTCCGTGATCTAGACCAGGCGACACCCAAGTCACTCTGTCGCCTCTCATGCACACTGTCGGATCTCGCTTATTAACCAAGGCAATTTCTTAAATGTCCCATGCAGCCTCCATCCAAACAGACAGACGACTGAGAGATAACGTAGCCGGCTCTCGTCGCACAAACGCAACATTATGTATGTCCCTTCCCCATGGGTAACACCGTCGATCTCGGCAGGCTCATGGCGGGGGGCAGGCAGCTCAGCAGCACGTTCATTGGGATTGTGCTCCCCTTCCGTCACCTGCATGATAGGTGCTTTTGAGCTGCAAGTAGGTAGATGCACCGGCTCCCCGCGCTCGCCGCGCTCGAATTGAATGCCCGCCATTGGACCACATCGCCACTGGGTAGGGGAATTATGCATCCACCTACAGCTCTCGACGTCCCATCAACATTCTAGGGAGGGGGGAACACAAAGATGAACTTTGTCGGTATTCCCTCAATGTCGGCTGCGGGCGCCAGGCAAAGCAAGGAAGCAAACACAGTGTGCATTGCAAGCATGCGTGTGTGTGCGCGTGTGAGGTACCTCTCTGTGTATGCATCTGCACTGCATTTCCCCGGCCGCCGCTTTCACCCTTCGGCCCTTTCGCGACATCCGCTGCTTTCCGAGGCCGCGGCGAGAATTGAGAGGTTGTGTCGTGGATTGCTGCCGAGTGTGAGTCCGGTCGTGAGGGCGATCCGAGACGGGAGACGGCCGACTCGAGCTAGCCCCTGGAGCTGCTACAACCCGGCTCCGGTGCGACTGACATAAGTTATGTACCCAAGTAGGTACTATGCAGCTATTCCATGGAGAAGCGCATGGCCTGCTTCTTCCCGCCTTGCCGTGTTCAATTCTTTGCTGGTAATTCGTTGGATGGGATACGGGGGGTGGAGGTTTCCCCTCGCGAACCGAGATGGGAAGAATGTCCCCCCTTTCCCAGGGACCGAAGCGCTTGAAAGTCCGGCGCGGCCCGTTATTATCCTTCCGATTGAGGGGAATACGTGGAGTTGGTTGCTGACTGGGACGAGATCTCGATGCCGCTGGTGGCGCTGAAGCGGCTGGGACATACAGCACAATGCAGACGGGATGGTGTGCTGTAGTCCCAATGGGGAAGCTGCCATCAAAGTGCTAGGGACGGTCCTAATCCTGGTTGTTGATTCCCCCGCTCGATTTGCCGGCGGGTTTTGTGAGAGGACTGGAGGGTATACGCACTATTTGGTACGACGAGATCATCGTACATCTCGTCAATGGCGAGCAACAGATAGCCCGCTCTGTATCCTGGACAGAGAGCTCGAGAGTGTTTGTTGGTAGATTTGCGTACACAGAAACTTGGATGCAATCTTCTTGGAGTCGGTCACTCCCCACAGCACAGCTCCGGGTCACAGCATGGAAACACCGGAATAATTGATAGAATATCCTCGCCGTCAATCGTCCTCCGGGAAGCTGCGTATGATAATCAGGACTCAACGGGACGTTGCAGTTGCACGGTAGACACTTTGGCCAACTCGTAAAGAGCTTATAAAGCCGAAAGACTATGTTCTGTCCATCGACACCTTTTCCAGAAGGGCCGTCTGCGTGGGCAATCTCATAACCTTCAGCTGATTCTTATCAACACGAGCAATGATGTGCGATAACATCCTCAGTAACTTGTCGTCACAGTTCAATCCCCCAAATAACGATCCATATCCCCCCACCGTCGATCTTGCGTCTGACCAAAACTCGGAAGTGCTTCCAGACCAGGGCTCGCAACCTGAAGACAACGCACTGGTAGATGTTAATCCCGAGCCCCGAATTACCAGCGAAGGGTATGGGGGCCGTGAATTCGCACTGGAGTTTCCGTCGCATCTTCACAGTTTCGGCGATGACCCCGACACAGATTCAGGGGCGTCACTAGTTGTCAACTTGGGAACAGCTAGGCATGCTCATACTGCCTCCGTTTGGGCGAGAACGAGGGCTGACTGTCTAGCCCTGGAAGCACCGACGGCGAGCCGCACCAAGGAGATAGCGACCCAGAGTACCGTACTTTCGGAGAGGATGACATGTTGCGTCTCCCGAATACATCACCCAGATCGAGTATCAGGCGACTGCGAACACCAAGTTCCTCGGAGAGCAGCTCTGAATTCACCAGTTTCGGACGCCGCCAGCCTCGAGCAGATACAGTGCTAGCGAATGGCGTCCGGTATGGGGAGCAAGCTTCGCCAGGGCTGGAGCAAGTCGCTGCCAGTACAGTGGCTCATAGTATGCGGCCACAGCGAAATAACATCCTTCCGCGCAGCCGCAATGGAAACTTCAACAGAAGGACGCCTCGAAATGCACCGGAAATCTTTCCATATCCACAGAGGCAACCCAGGCTCAGAGAGCCTAGACCGGAGGCTGAATGATGAAGAAGCCCAAAACCTGATCTTTCCTCGCGGTCAAAACAAAAGGTGGTTTATCAAGCTTTCGCTTCTTGGTGGGCTTCTTGAATGAGCGCTTCGGGTATTTGTTAGGCTTGGCTGTGGACGGGTCTGCGATTCTTTGCTTCCGCGTCAGTTGGTTGTGCGACGGGTCCTGAAAAAAAAAAAAACTGGCATGCGAGCGAGAAACTGCATGGTGTTTTAGGGAAGCAATTTCCTTTCTCCATGCGCTGGCCCCTAGAGAACACCCTCTTCGGCTGAGACTGCATGCTGTCAGTCCGAACTAATGCCAACCTACTGCTGTACAACCATCCCTTTCTTAATCCTCGCTGTTCGTTTGCACTGAATACCCCCCGCCGCTCTAAATCCCCATTGATCTTGCTGCAGAGGCCGTGCCGCCCTTGATGAATATCCGTAATGCGGCGTTACTCGTCGCCAATGGCATCCCATTTTCTGGCGAGTTCAGTGGCAAATTCTTGCCTGCCCTTCAGCCGTGAAAATGAAGGGGTTGGGCGTGTGTCCTTCCCATTTTCCATCCGTAATAGTGATCCGCAATACCTAGTGACGTATCTTCATTCAAGAGACGGTCCTCTGAAGCGTCAAGCGGCTTGAGCGGGCACCCTGTGGCAGATTGAAATGGTGAAGCTGTACTCCTCAGCGTCGTCTGTATCTCTGTAGACACTGAGCTCTCCCCGCACCCCCCAAAGGTCGAAATGGATGCCACACGTATTTCAATGCGGCATACTTCTGAGATGTGGCTGGAAAAACCGGCGGGTATGGATCTGTACGCGCTCAGTTATGTAGGCAGGTCCATCTGCCATCTGCCATCTGTCAACCCCAGATTTCTCTCCTCTCTCTTTCTTCAAACTGCTGCCATGTGCTCAAGACATGATGATTCCCCTGAACACTCATATCGTGGTTCTTTTTTCTTCGTACCCCCCTTTAGAGGAATTCCGATGTCGGTTGCGTCTGCCACAAGGTCATGAAGCTGTTGGGAGCTCTCCGCCACAGCGATTGGGCCTCAGACAACGTGCTCACCTCGGTCCACGCTCCCCGTCCCCCGCGCCCCGAACGCTCAGATCTCGCCGTTATAGACCCCCACCGAGATCGCTCTGTGTCTGGTTGTGGGTCTTAATTTCAGTGAAGGAGGGAGCTTCCAAAGGGCTTCCCTGGGGAAAGAAAGCATGGCAGCCGCTGTGTCCATCTTGTGGCCCGGCAAGAGAGCTCTTAGCGAGTAATCCTTTTGAACTTCCTCCCTTGCGACGTTGTGTGAAGCCTCGAGCCTCGTAATATCCTCTTGAGCTGAATCCCCTCGCTGTCGGCCCTGTTGCCGACCTCGTCAGCTCTTAGGCCTTCCTCGTGGTTGGTCAGCAAAGCCGCGTGGTTCTCTGTGGAAGCAGAGCCTCGTCCCACAGGGGTAATTCCCTGAAAATTTTCCCAATTTCCTGGCGCAACAACAAGACACTACCTAAAGAGCCTTGTGTCTGTACCTGATTCGTTGCCATCTCACCATCCAGCCATAGTCGTCCCGGAATCCTACACCGTTTGATCGATCCTCGTCGCCCAGTACCGAATCCGCCGATCCTGCAATCTTATTCCTTCTTCGACTCCAGACAGACTCCCCTTCCATTATCCTTCCATCCCTGGACTCCCTGGAGTCTAATGACGGAAGCTGCTCTGGCGTGGCTTATTTCACGGCACACAGCTCAAGGGCAACCCAGGATCTAGACTGCAGTGCCGCTGACGCAAAAGTTGTACCTGGCGTGTTGAGAAGCGGTGACGGGGAACACGGAACCCCAGGCTGCCCTCCATACACAAATGCGCATTCTCCCAACGGCGATGACAGAAACGGTCTTGGAAAGCTTGACTCCGGTAGTGATGAAATCTCTGAGCGGCACCGACCTCACGAACTGCCAACCTTCCAACGGGATCGACCTCCGCTACGGTGAACCGAGCCGCAATCTCGCCATGATGCAGCCTGACACTCAAAGCCAGGCCGGGATCGCAGAAGACCCTGTCGTCGGACTGTGTGCTGTCCAGGATAATACCCGGGTGGCATCTGGTGGTCAACAGATGGACGCCGAACCACCTTCGCCGAGAGACAACACTTCCCCTTCGAGCGGTACTGGCGGATGCCAGGGAGATCCAGGACCAATAGCTCCACTCGTCGATAACCATAGCATGGTCGGCAGTGACGGGGATAGTAATGCCCGCTCCATGGTGCTCACGCTGGATCTAGCCGACGTTCAGTTAAGATTCAGGTAGGACAAGGCGTTCCCACTTGATGCAGAAGCGCACAGTGCTGACACAGTCCAGAAACCAATTTGTCCCGACAAGCTGGGTTGGTCAAGAACCCCCAACTGAAACGAGTTCGGAGTATTCTTTGAGGTGCTTCGCCGAGTCTCGACATCCCTGTCTCTACCATGGCCCGGATGAGACTGCCGAGCGGCAACGCGCGATCGTGGAGGATGCTTCCCGCTTGATGAGCCTGGTGATGACCTCCAGCGATAGACCGCTCCATTATCCAGCTGAAATAGACGAAGCATCCCACGAGCCGCTGGACCACACGGTAATGGAGACGGTGGCGTAATATGAGGAAGAGAAAAAGAGAGAAGAAGAGTGCGAAGAAGAGTGCGAAGAAGAGTGCGAAGAAGAGTGCGAAGAAGAGTGCGAAGAAGGACGCGAGAGTCTGTCCAGTCACTCAGAGCCGTCATCAGACAGAAGAAGACCAGGGAAATGGACTTTTACCATCGTTTTGCATAGGTATGGAATGGCGGGTCTCTCGTTGCGTGAGGAAATGATGCAGGCTTCGAAGTCGGATCGGGAGGGAACGAGCCTGATAATAGGCCCTAGGAAAAGAGTTGCTAGATCTTTCTTTTCTTTTTCTCCTTTTGTTTGCTTTAGCCACCGCCACCTCCCTGTTTTCACTAAGGTACCTTAGGTACTTAACCCACCCCAAAGTCAGACTGGAATCCCCCATCACATCGCTCGTGTGCTTGTCTCCTCTTATATCTGAGGTCAGCAAGCTCCTATTGGAAATGGCCAAGTATCAGAAGACGAGCTAGCTTTCCACTTTCGGTCGCGTCCAATCCTCCTTGAGAGAAGCTGGCCGATCTTAGCGACTTTGCCGAGGGAAATACAGTTCTCTATCATTTTACTGTCGTATCGCGGCCGTTGGGCCCTGAACGCCTAACGAGGTGGTTACCTCCCTCAGGTATCGCATCGAGTTGGAGACTGCATCTGCTCGAGAACAATTGGACGACGGCTCCCACATCAAGTCTGCGAAACCAATCGCTCGTCATATGTATAAAAACAGCTCGATATCGCCACATGGTTACGAACAATCGCTGCCTACGCTGAGAGAATCTCCCGTGATTCCGGGTAGTGGCGTTTCGCCTCCATTACTTCGTGGACAAATAGGAGCTGTTGCGAATGTGGCTGGCGCAGTGGCGAGGTTTGGTAGGTAAACGTTGATTCTGCAGCTCGTGTTCAGCTCTTGCGGCTCATATGTGTCTCAGATCATTACAACCACGATGAAATATCATTCGATGAAGAATCTCCCCTTCAGGTCCTTCAGGGCATGCGATGCTTGCCATTTGGCCTTGGGTTTGTCTTCTGTTGATGTCGAGATAAAGTGTGAGGTGCCTAGGCCCTAGTCTGAGCCTCGCAAACGATTTTGCGGGGAACGCAACGACTGCGTTCTGGTCTGGGCGTTACCTATTCCCCGGTCAACCGTCAGGGGCACACACGGAGCGGCAACAGCCCAAAACACGCGTTGCTTCAGGCTGTCGGACCATGGAGCTTGTCGTAGACTTCTCTCGCTGAGACGGATCGGCTTCCGGTACCCACTATTGCCAGAGTGAAGGAGAGCCTGAGGGCTTTCATACTCAAAAGCCAGCGACTGTCGCAAGGAAGAGGGTTAGGTGCTAGCTCAGCAATCTCGGTGATATCCGTCCAAGTCCGGAAGCCCCGGGCGCCGACTCCAAACCACACATGCCTTAATCCCAGCAATCCCGGGCTTGTGTTACCATTCCCACAGCTTCCCCAGGCTTTTTTCCCTTCCAAGAGCCAACAGGAACCTCATCCGGAGACTGCAGGTAAGAGAGTGGGTCATCCAACAGCCTTGGGGGGTCTGTAAGAGCCCATGCTGTCAGGTATTTGCACCTTTCCTCTGATTATGTGCTGAATTCTTGATGGGGAGCACTTCGGACATCGACGGCGATACGGCAGAGACTAGGGGGCGAAGCCGTCATCCATGCGACGGGGCCGGACCGGATCGGCTCGGATACCAAACAGAGGCATCCCGTTGAACTGGACCAAACGGCCAACCCTTTCTCTCGCGTCCATATGATTGCTAACCTTCAAGAACTGTCAGATCTTGGCGGGCATGTTGATGAGATACCTTGGGCAGCAATTGTGTGCCCACAATGGGTCTACATGCCCAGGTACCATTGCTGATTGATTGGTGAACTTTGATAGACCCACCAGTAAAGGTCAGCGATGGCGAACGCCTGAGGTGTTTTGTTTGATGTGAACTACAATATGCCGTTCACAATTTGAGGGGGAGTTGTGATTTAGCGGGCAGCACGGTAGCCTGCAGAGGTAACCCCTGTAATAGTGGCTTCTCAGCGGTTGAACAGGCCTTCATCAGTGCAACGACACCACTATGGTATGGCCGGTGACTCAGACCGTGTGATTGGGAGAGTCGGTGTTTTGAGGACGAAGGGAACAGCATGCAAAAAAGACGACAGAATTCGTCCCAAGTCCTGGGATGAAATTGAGAAGGACGAAATTTGAAGCGCGGGGCTCCCATTGCTTCCTGTTTACCTCTTTTTCTGGGTTAGAGCAACCTCGGTGGCCGTTCTGCCCACACAACGGTTTGTTCTCGTACAACCATCGAGGCCGCTGACTTTCCAGGCCACACCTCGTCGTCGCCGCAAACGACGAGAAACGCAAAAACATACAAAATCAAATCAACAAAAATCCTCACCAAATCTGCCATGAAAGAAGCCAAGGCAATCGAAATTGACGGCAGGACCGGTGAAGGCGGTGGTCAGCTTGTGCGCATCGCCTGCGGTCTTGCCGCCGTAACGTCCCTGCCCATCTGCATCACGCGCATCCGTGGTAACAGAGAAGGTCCGAGAGGAGGAGGTTAGTTGCCCTTTCAGAACCTCATGCGAAATCGGTTCCGATAACTGACTGTATTTCCACAGGTCTCAAGTCTCAGCACGTCTCCTCGTAAGTTGATCCTTGCGCAATTCTCCCTGCGCAAACGACAAACGAGGAACCGTTGACTGACTCTCGCGAACAGGATCGCATGGCTCGCCAAGGTGACCGACGCCGAGGTTACTGGCCTCGCTGTAGGCAGCGATACGCTTGAGTTCCGCCCGAAGTTGAAGCCGTGGGACCTTGAGACGCGCGATGTCACCATCGCGGCCGACTCGTCTGCTGCGAGCACGATGCTGATCTTCCAGGCGATATTTCCGTTCCTCCTGTTTGCCAGCAATGACCGCGGCGATCCCATCAACCTTACCATCTCAGGCGGCACCAACGTCTCTTGGTCGCTTTCATACGAGTACCTTGATCAGGTGCTTCTTCCTGCGCTCGAGCGTGCTTTCGGTATTCGTGTTGAACGCAGTCTCAAGTCCCGTGGTTGGAGTCTCGGCAAGATCACCCGCGGCACTGTGGTCTTCACCATCCACCCCATGAAACCCGATGAGCCGCTGCGGCTCCGCGAATCCGTATGTGATTTGACAGCTGATGATCTCGATGTCGTTGCCGTCGATGCCTCGATCGTCGCCCCCTGGGCCATGCATGAATCGCTCAAGGAATCCCTCGTCCAAGATCTCGGCGATTTCTTCCCTGGCGCGGATGTCGAGTTTAAAGTTGCCGAGGACAGCGGTGACGACTCGCGAATTTATGTCCTGTTGGTTGCCAAGTCTGAGGCCGACATACGCTGGGGCCGTGACGTGCTCACATCTGTGCCTAAGAAGTCGAGGGGCAAGGGCGGCAAAACCGGCGCAAAGGCTACCGCATCGGTCAGCGAGAACGTCGCGCGCAAAGTTTCTAAGGAGCTCTTTGCGGAGGTGTCAGCGGGCGGAGTGGTCGACGAGTTTTTGCAGGACCAGTTGGTCATCTTCCAAGCGCTTGCCGAAGGCCGGTCCTCGTTTCCCGGGAGCGGTGCCACCACTAAGAACGACGCCGCCACCGTGCCATCTCCCAAGAAAGAGAGCATGACGCCCGCAGAGGCTGCAAACAGCAACAACGGCAGTGCTGGTACCGCCGGACTGGATCAGGCGCTGAAGGGCCTCAAGATTGGCGAACCGGAGCGGAAAGACATGGTCTTTGTGCCGTTTGGAGAAGGAAGCACCCATACCGCCACGGCACGTTGGGTGGTTTCGAAGCTCCTACGCAACAAAGTTTTCTGGTACAACGACGGAAGGATTTGCGAGGGGATCGGGATGCAGTCGGAGAAGAAGCATCCGGAACAGCAACTTTCTGCGCGATTTGGCGGAACGCAAGGTAACGAGTGAAACACCAGTGTTGCGGCTTGCCTTTTGCGGCTTGCAGTCTGGCAGAGGAATGTAGATAGGGCCGGTGTGCCAACAGGCACGCTGCCTAATACATCTTGCTGGATCAGGAAGTAGCTCGTGCAAGTTTTGGCCGACTGTCGTCGACTGTGGACAACTGACGCCCCATTCAGTGCTTTGGTGATCATGCTGGGTATGCGAGCGAATGTCTCGCACGGGGGCGGGTGCTCATGGTTATCCATACCACAGTTCCGGGTTGGGGCCTTTTGCCGCAACTTTGTCCCTCTTGCCTTCTCGTTTCTATCTAATCTTGATCGTTCAGATCTGCGGGCATTCCTATTAACGTAGCCACCCCTTTAATCAATTATCTCAATTATTTAGCGGTGTGGGCTACCAAGCCCAATCATACCCATCCACTATCTTTTGCTTTGACTCTACTTTCTCTATAATTTCAGGGCTATATATATCCCGGACAGTCTTGTCACCCAACAGGACCTCTTTAAGATGCCTCGTTGCCTCTTCCTTGGTCATGAGCACCAAGTCGTGCGTCCTGAGATTGCTTGACCTCTGCTCTCCTATCTTGACCATTGTGCTTCCTGCGGGCTTTTCCCACCGAACCAGGACAATCTTTGTCGTAGAGCCTGAGAGGACGCTTCTCCCCTTGTACACTTCTTCTACTAGAAACTCAACATCACGTTGGGTTACGGGGACTTTGAGGCCAAAAGTGATTTCTGCTGCCCCTCCTTCTGTTGAGCGTACAATTTTCTCCTCGATGCTCTGCACATACGCCAAAACACCGTCGTACAACTTGTACCGGGCTTTCCCGAGTGAGTATTCAATGGGGTAGCCTGCATCTTGTTAGTTTCATGCGCCTCAAACCCATGGTGGTCAACACCTACCCGTGATCTTCAAAATGACGTGGTTTGCCGCCGTCAGTCCAAAGTAGGACGGCAGAGTCCCCAGAACGGGAAGAATCCGCACTCGAAAGTCAGGTAGCGGTCCAAGGTCACCAACAGACCCTTTTTGGAACTCTTCTTCAGAAATTGGCAACAGCGTAGCCTTTCCCTCGCCTGGCTTCTCCGTAGAGTACACAACGGGGATACCGCTAGCGACTCCAAGCAGCTTGAGACGACGTCTTGTTGCCCGCGAGAGTCCATCGTCGGTGCTCTCTCCAATATCGCCCACCATAATCTTGGTGGGATCACTCTTGGTCCCGGCACCCATGGATGAGATGACAGGGATGTTATTGTCGTGGCAGTACTTGAGAAGGTCGACCTTGGAGTCAATGTTATCGATGGCGTCGATCACAAAGTCAGGCTTCTGCCCTGTCGCATCGCCACCCTCCCATGCCGCCAACAGCTCCGGGGCAACCTTTCCCTCGAACTTTTGCAGACGCAGGTCGAACCGGACCCAGGGAGTGATCGCTGTCAACCGGCGCTGCAAGCATAAAACCTTGGGAATACCGACATCGGCAAGAGTGGCTACGGCATGGCGGTTTAGGGAGCTCAGGGACACCTGGTCGAAGTCGATGAGGCGCAATTTGGAGACACCAGACCGCGCGAGGGCTGCGGCAGCGTGGGAGCCAACGCCCCCGCAGCCAACTACGATGACAAAGGCATTGCGGAGCTTGTCGAGACCCCCGGCCCCCAGGAAGGAGCGGTTACGGGTAAGTTGTTCGAGGATCAACTCGTCGTCAAAGTCGCCCCTCTGGGCGCGCTCGGCAAGGAGCTGGTTGTACTCGTCTTCCTTGTCAGGCTTCGGAAGCGGCCCCTTTGCGTTGAGGTTCGAAACTGTGGGTACGGGAACGCTAGATTCGGGTATGGACTGCTTCAGGTGCGAGAGGCGCTCGCCCTGTTGGAGACGTTGGTAGCTGAGAACGGCCGCCACGGCAACTCCTGCAGAAACCGCAGCTGTCGCCGCTAGCTGGATTCTGGAGTTCGAGGACGTCTGCGATATGAGGGACGCCATTGTGATGTCAAACGGGCGCAATTGGGATCCTATTGCATCATGCGATCTCGTCCGCGCTATCCCGTCCTTTGGCAGACGTAAAATGCAGCGAGAACGGATCCAGGAAAAAAGTTGCGAAACGTCATCCTAATTCTCCGATTTGCCAAGCCTGGGCTAGCTTCCCGTGCCCCACCCCGGGGCTGTGGAGACAGCTGAAAAGGCCCCGGCCATAAGCGGGATACGGCTGGCAGCAGGGCTTGTGAAAGACAACCTTCATCCAACAAATAGGGGATCGCATTCCCCCTCACACCGCATTCTGACAGCTCCGTGAGCTCCCAGCTTCTCCACCGCAACCCCGTGGAAGGATCAGTACGGTAATGCACGATTCGGGTCAAGGTTCAAGATCACCCCCACCAATAGGTGAGCGGCCGTCTAGGACTCGACAGGACCAAGAGCGGAGAACCCTGTAGGCACGCACCATCGGCACCAGAATGACCGGCGAGTGCTCCATGCTCCGGGCGGCCGTCGATGACCGTTTGTGAGTTCTTTGGGGCGTCGAGTCGGCGTTTACAAAGTCCTGCTGACCAGCCTACCTTCTTTATGCATGTCGGTCAGCCCTCGGGCCCCTCAGCCTTCAATGGCTAGGACCCTTGTTTGCGAATGAAAGGAGGGGAGACCCCAACCACTTGCTCAGGTGGCTCGGGCGATCGGGGGATACGGACGAGAGGTGCATGATGCTGTGTATATATGCTGCACATATCCCCTGATTCCTTTCTAGCTCACAGATTTCTTACTGTCTTCTCTCTGTCCCCTCCTATCCCTCAGTCCAAAACACCACTCTACACCTCAAGATGGCAGCCAAGGGCAAAACTGTCATCGTTACCGGAGCTGCCAGCGGTCTCGGCAAAGCCATTGCAACGGGATTTCTCGCTGCCGGGGCAAATGTGGTCATTAACGACATTAACGACCAACGCATTGCTGCTGTTGAGGCAGAGTGGAGCACGTCCTTCGCTGGGAAGTTCATCACACGAAATGCGAGCGTCACAGACGAAGAAGCTGTCGACGAGCTCATCGCCGTTGCCGTTGCCAGGTATGGCCGATTGGACGTCCTGATCAACAACGCTGGTATCATGGACGACTTCTCCCCGGTTGGCGCTATCTCAAAAGCGAAATGGGATCGTGTTCTGGACGTGAATCTGAACGGACCCTACCTTACCAGCAAGGCTGCCATCGCCCAGTTCGAGAAGCAGGAGCCTTCAGGGGGTCTCATCATCAATATTGGTTCGAATGCTGGTGTCCATGGGTTCCATGCGGGAGCGGCATACACCGTGTCAAAGGCAGGTATCCTCGCCTTGACTAAGAACACGGCTGGCTATTACGGACCGAAAGGCATTTACAGTGTGGCCCTGATCCTCGGCGGCATTGATGGAACAAATATCACGGATGCATTTGCGGAGGGCATCCACTCTGATATGTTCCAGCGCATCCAAACGGCCCAGACACCATTTGTCTCGGGAAAAACAACTGTTCCGGTGGAAAGCATCGCGAAGTACTGTGTGTTCCTCTCAGACGCAGACATTGCGCAGAACTCGAACGGATCGTGTATCCAGTTCAACCGGAACTGGCCTGAGGCTTGATACGTCACTGGTGGAAGCATTATCTGGGATGTGGGACGAGCGGCGCCGGGTGGTTCGAGGAGCTTCCTGGAATCTCATGGCGAAGGGAATGTTCAAATGGAACCAAAAAGGAATCTCCCCCCTGAAGAGTTGCCATATTTCACCACAGTCACAAAATTTGCCCGATCTTTTTTCTCAAAATCCAAATATAAGTTCAGACTATCTAGACTATGCCCTTGTCGATGAAATTGTCGCAGAATCTCCAAGTACCCGATCCATAGGAAGTCATCAAAAGAAGAGAAGCAGCACCCCGACCTAAGAAAAAACTACCCCTTTCCACCGTCAACGCCCAGAATTACTCCGGCCCCTTGTCCTTCAACCCGTCCGCCGACACCCCTTGCTCATAGGATGAGAGACGTGAGATCTACTGGTGGGTTCCGTAGGGGTAGCAGTACGGGCTCTTGCTAGCCGCGTTGTAGGCACAGTACTGGCCAGAGCCGCACGATCCGGAGTACTGGGGAGTGTTAGAATCAGTAGTCTCATTGAAAGAGATATGCATGGAACACTTACGACCCACTGGCGGGAAGTGTTGCATGTGCGCCATCCCTTGTGGTTGGGAGTGCAGCTGTAGGTGCCGGGCTTGCAGCCCCACTGGGGGGTAGCAGCAGCGAGGGCGGCGAAACCGAGGACGGCGGAGAACTTCATGTTTGCGAGGTGGGTTTGAAGCTTGAAGCTGGTGAGGTAGATGTGTTGTTTGTTTGTAGTGGGTAGATGATCTGATGAGATGAGGTGATGAGGATGAGAGATGAGGGAATCGGAGCTGAAGTGTGGTCATATATATACACTATCTTCACCATGTCGAGAGTGTCGGTGCTTGAGGATGTTGATGGAGGGAAATGAGGAGCTGTTGACGGTCTCAGCCCGGGGAATGGCCCCCGGCACATCGCTGCGAGACAGCCTGTCACGCCGCGGGTCAGGATACCGCCGCGATGAGGAACGGAATGCCATTTCGAAGACGGACCGAATTGCCTCCTCATCGCGGCCTACCTTAGGAACTCGCAGTCTGAGACAGGTAAGCCCATATCACGGTGTCTCCAAGCTTCAGAGAGGCTGTCCGATATCAATATCACCACAGCGGTGCGGCTCCCGCCCCTAAATTCTCGCCGACCAGCAGATCAGCACCAACACCAAGGCCAGCACCCAAAAGCCCCCAGTGAAATGACAGCAACCGACACTATCACTTCAAACAATACGTAATAATGTTTTTTACCGACAAGTTTGGTCGTATAATAATTTCACGCTGTTAAACACCCTTCCGCCGGAATGCTTTCCCGCTGATGTAGCGCCCGCAGCAGCATTCCTCAAGCTCAATCCACACAACAACCAGCCGCTCATGACTTCCCAAGTATCCGCTTCGCCATATCCCTCAGCTTAAACTTCTGGATCTTCCCGCTCGCTGTCTTGGGATACTCATCCACCCAAAACACATGCTTTGGCACCAAATGACTGGATAGGTGCTCACGCACCCATGCCCGCACATCTTCCTTCGTCAGTATTTTCTTTCCCTCGCCCTTCCCCTTTGCTTCCGACTCCAGCACCATCTGCTCGCCCGCCTCCCCTTCTACTGGCTCCACCCCCTTATGGACGATGACAAAGACCCCGACGTTCTCGCCGTAGCGTTCATCAGAAACGCCGACAACGCTCGCCTCAGCGATGAGCGGGTGCTGGAACAAGCAGTTTTCGATTTCGAGCGGGTGGATGTTCTCGCCACCGCGGATGATTAGATCTTTGATGCGCCCTGTGATTTCGACGTACCCCTCTGAGTCCATGCTGGCCTCGTCACCAGAGTAGACCCATACCTCGCCATTAGGTTCGGCGATCCGTACTTCCCGTGTGCGCTCTTCTTCCCCCCAATACCCTTTCATGACCAGGTATCCCGCCGCCGCGAGCTCACCTCGCTCGCCGATGGGCATGATGCGAGTGCGATCGGTCGGGTCTACGATCTTGACTCGGGTATGCGGCATCACTTTCCCAACAGAACTGGTTCGCTTCGCGAAGGGGTCGTGAGGTGTTGTCATACAGCTCACGGGGCTAGTTTCCGTCATGCCGTAACAGATGACGAGCTGTTCAAGCCCGAGCGTGGCGTAGAGCTTGCGCATAAGAGACTCTGGAACTGAGCTACCGGCGGCGATGCCCTTTCGTAGGTGGTTTGGAAAGTCGCGTATCTTTTCAGGCGACACGAAGGGGTTGGCGAGGTGGGACTGAGAGGCCACGAGTTCTAGCATGGCAACGAACATAGTTGCAACACCGTAAAGTCCAGTAGCGCGGTGGTCTGCGACCATCCGGATCGAGGCGAGAGGGTCGAACGCAGGAGAGGGAAAGAGGATTCCCGCACCGTGTGTGGCGGTAGCCATGTACCCTAAAACGCAACCAAAACAATGGAACAGGGGAGGCGGACAGACGATGAGGTCGCTGGGGGTGAGGCCCATGTTGTACCCGATAAGAGCCCCGTTGTTGAGGATACTGGTGTGTGAAAGCATGGCGGCTTTCGGGTGTGATGTGGTGCCCGATGTGAATTGGATGTTGATAGTCTCTGATGGGGAGAGAGGCGTATCGGGGAGAATGGGACGAGCAGAGGGGGATGATGGTGTTGTGAATCCGCCAAATAGAGAGCTGAACGGAGTTAAAGAGCGGCATGAGGAGAGCTCAGGGAATGATATCAACGGATGTGATGGAGAGTTGTCAACCAAGACAACCTTCTCCAACGTCGGGACATCTGGCGATTCAATTTTCCCTGAGTCAAGATCAGGGACAATCGCTTGAAGAAGCGGGAGGTTACTCCGCCCTCTACACGGCTTGTATGCCAGGTCTGTAACAGCACCGATAATGAGTATCTTAACACCCAGGTGAGTGAGAGCTGCGGTAACCTGCTGAGCGTTGAAGCCAGGGTTCAGAGGAACAAGAATAGCACCGAGCTTAAAAATGGCGTATGTCAGGGACGCGAACTCGGCGCAGTTTCCGAGGCTCACTGCTACCCGGTCGCCCTTCCTAACTCCTAACGAGCGGAGAGAGTGGGCTAAGGAGTTCGACACGAGGTCAAGGCCTTCATATGTGAGTGTCGTCTCCAGAGTCGCCGGTAGAATGTTGGCTGGTGTGCCGGGTAGTGCATCTTGACCTGCCGTCGGAGAACGTGATATCACGGCAGGGTGATCGCCATATTTCGAGACGACGGAAGAGAAGTGTTGCGGGATCGTGTGCCGTATTAGTGGTGGCTGGAGGATGTCAGACCAAGCGTCCATGGAACAGAAAACAATTGTTGTCACCTCGGTAGGCCCCTCGGCGAGACTCCTCGTCAACCCCCCTATCCCTCGTACGCTCTTGCTTCCGAACTCTCCAGACTTTTGCCGTATCCTCGGCCGAGAAAGCTGTGGTGATTGAGCAGCCCACCCCCAGAGACAGCCCCACGACCCTGTCGAGGATGGAAGCCCAGCTATGCGCCGCTGAAGACGCATGGTTCAGATGCGTGGGGAACGAAAGCTCAAAGCCAACCGATGACAACCTCCCAGCAGTTGGAGGCTCAGCAACTGAATGATGAACGAGGTAAAGATTGGAGATCAAGGAAAACATCCCCGTGTACCTTTCTCACACTCCTTTCAGATCTGACACTAGCCATCACACCGGGCATCGTCCCGAGGCATGCAAGCTGCGGGGTAGTTGTTAGCCGCTCAGTGCCAACACCGTCCTTGGAAGCCCAGGCCATGATGTGCGTTCCCCGCAAACGCTTGAATTTAGCGTCTTGATGGTTTGGCGCCCTGATCCCGACCGGTGACGTCTTTCAGCCTCAGACTGAAGAGGTTAGATCCGAGATGCACTTTCGCAATGGAGCTCTAAGTATGCTGTTGGTGTAGTGCTTGACAACGAGCAACTTGGAAGCCAACCTTGGAAGGCCGTATCTTTCCATCTGACACCTGCATGGTTTCCGCACCATAGCTGAACTTCACCAGCACCTGCCTGTTCCAAGGTGAGCAGTTCCACTGCGGGGTTGGGTGGGGAAGCACCTGCGCGCCCAGTGCCCACGGACACTACACCCACCAACCGGTGCCGTAATCTCCGTCTTCTTGGTCATGACTATACCGGCCGGGCGGACAACGGAGCCCGGGCGCGCGGGGCCAGACACTTTATTTATACATATTCGCTGCCTCAAAGCCAGAAGAATATCTTCCGCCCACACCGCCCGACTGATGTCCATCAGACCTATCCCAGATAGCTGCCCGACGCCGGAACAAGCGCCGCCCTACGCGAGCTGTATCTCGACTTGAATTGTGAATGGTCGTGGTCGGCAGATCATCTACGTTTGGCAGGCGAAGCGCTGTGGCGTTGAGGCAGAGGGCTATCTAGAGAGTTAGCCCCAGAGGCGTGGGAAGCAGGTACTCTGGCTATTCAAGCCGTACGGCGCTTAGCGTCATGATTGACCTACCCGCATCGTTCGGCATCGAGAAGGCTGCGTATTAGAACAAATCTTTGTAGAATGTTTTGTTGTCACCTATGTACAGATACCGGGATGCTTTTGTATACACTCTATGCCGATCCTTTGTAAAAAGCCAGACAGCCGTCTCCCAGCACCATGCCAGATCAAAACGCCTACCAATGCAAATATGACTAATAAAGAGATGTGAAAATCGGCCGTGACCAATCCGGGCACAACACCTCGCCAGGCCGAGAGGTGTCAGTGGACTAATCGGTATGTGGCCGTCGAGGAAGAAGAAGTTTGGCGTAGGTTTGAGAGATTTAGGGGGTATATTATTCCAGATCGTCCGAAGAGCCAGCCTTCAGTTGTTTTCGCCGATATGCCGCTCACTCTCGGGTTTCCATGTACCTATTCGGGGAATTGGGTCAGTATATCCTGTGCGTCTAAGCTCGTTACCAATGGGGTTTAGCATACCCTCGAAATCGTGCTTCACGAACGCCATCGGATCGTCATAATCCTTAGCGCCCATCTGCTGAACGCCTGGTGAGAAGCTCGTGATGGGTAGAACAACCACATCTCCAACACGTTTCGCCACCTCCATGCCAGTGAAATTCCTATAATCAATCGGCCCCGGAGACGACGACATGTCGAAATATCGGTCATCGTTGAAGTACTCGAACACGATGTCGGTCCACAGCGCTGGCCCAGTGAACTCAATAACACTCTTGTCATTGATGTCCCTGAGTGACCCAGCCCGCTTGCGCTTCAGTGTCTGGTCCGTGATGCGGGACACCACCTCTCGCAGCACCGGGTGTCCAGGCTTGCTCTGGATCGTCCATTGGCAAAATTGGATCCGGCGACTGTACCATTCCTTCCAGTCGGGCCTGTCCGGGTCCGCCTCGATACCAATCACCAGGCCGACAGCGTCTCGGGGCACCGAGTCGGGAATCCATTCAAGCGCGCTGCGGATTGCGAATGTGTCGATATCCGAGTATATTCCTCCTCTTGCCAACAGAATCAGGTAGCGGAAGAAGTCGGCCTTCAGGACTGGCAGAGGAAGTGCCTCGTACGCCTCCAGCACCTCCGGGACTGATGCGTACAACAACCGAAGAAGATGAACGGACACCGTGTCTGTGATGACCTCGTGCACAAATCCCGGGTGTTGCTCTGTCCATGTTGCCTCCTGCTCGCGGAAGTCAAACTCGCTGTGAGCCGGCGTCCATTTCCACGTTTGCCAGATGTAGGCGGGGAATTTCGACTCGACATCGTAGGGGAACTGATATGCAAGTTTGTCGTACAAGCTCAATCTTGACATGTCCTGTAGCGCCTGCTGGCCCTTCTTAGGAGGCCGTTGCCGGCTGGGGCTTGCCCCGTGTAGAGGATTGCCGTCTGCTTTTTGGCCAGCGGCGGTTGTTGATGCCTGTCTCGACGAGTCGGCAAACGCCTGCGCTTTCGGGAAGGTTTCGGCCACTGCGGGAACAGCTGGCGACGATGATCGTGTCGTGAGGAAGAGGATCGTGAGGACGAACGCCGCGGCCACGAGGGCGCGGCGAAAGGTGAGCATGGCGGCTCTTCGGATCTGGCACGCCGCTTCTTCGTACGCTGTCAGTTTTCGAAAGTCGGTGCAGAGTCTGGGGAAGAATCGAAGCCGGCGGCGAGGTCCTGCTGTCAAGATGCACGCTAATGTGGGCTAAGCGGACATGAGCGCACACTGACGCCAGGCAGTGCCCCCTCAAATTGAATGTAGGAAAGTTGGTGAGAAGGGATGGCGAGGTAATAGGTAAATGATAAACAAAGGGAAGGGAGTCGTAATCCCTTAGGTTTTTGAAACGACAGGGCAGATTGGAATCGGCAGTGCAGGGATTCGATCAAGGTGACGCCGCAAAGAACGCCTCTTCCCTTGTCACCTTTACTTCTTGAAAAAGGAGAGGCGCGAAAATGGGGGGTTCGTTTGGGGGTCCACTCAGATTTGGATTGGCGCATCTGGGAAATGCGTGGGGCTGAAGATCATACCTGAATGACTGTTCTTCCAACCAAAGACCAGTCTCAAGGGACCGAATACACACAAGATCAGTGCCAAGAGCCGGCTCAGCCAGGGAAGCACTGCGATGATCGGTTTCAAGCCCCCAAAGAGCTTATTGGAAGCGGGCGATCAGAAGGTGGAGGCCAAGATCGTGTTCAAGTTCGAACGGGTGGACGAATGTTGGGACGAGGCCCTGTCAAAATATCGCCAGCGGGGCCCTGTCGGAGCGCAACCGACAACCGAAATCCTCTGATGATCGAACCTGCCTAGCCGCGCCGGGGGGTTCGTTTGAGTTGCTGCGGCGAGCAGGCGCGGTGTTGTGGTCAGAGTTCAGCCTCCGGCGGGTCAAATTGCGAAGCAGCAGAAGCGTCAGGGTGCAGTGGACTGGAAAGCGCAAAAGGCTGGGCAGTGCGCCGCCAGCTTGTTATTTCGGGCTGGAATCACTTTTACAAACTGGCCAGATCGGTATGATGAGAGGAGGACGAGAAGGCACAACCAGCGCAAGCACCAAGATCTTGTGTAATCTGTACCTACGCTGTATCTATCCACGATGACGCTGCCACCCGCATTGAAGGATAGGCCAAATGCATGGCTCAACATACGCCGTATATGGACCCACGAGGCACAGTCTCTTGGCCCCGTCGAGAAATATTCAAGGTGTTCCCTCTCTCGGTCGGCGCATTAGTTTGTAAGTCAAGCCCGACGCCGACGATCCTGTAAGCCCCGATGTGACGGCACCTGTGGACAATTATTGAACTGTCACCAATGCCGAAGTTCAATGGATGGCACCTGCATGCCGCGACGTCCGCTGTGCGGACGGCCGCATCATTCTGCGGCGAGACCAAGAGACACTATGGCAGTCTCACTTTCGAGCGGGAGGAGGATGGGATTCCTTTTGCCAAGCTTCATCGTCGCGGCACCGACAATATGGGCTCCAATCCGGCAATCTCGCCGACGATCCATTTCATGCAGCGGAAGATGTGCCGCACTGAATTGAAGGCCAAACATGAAACATAGCGCCTCTCACACAGCTCCGCAGCCCTTGCATCGTCGCCATGCTGTGCCAAGCCCGCCAAGACGCCAAGGCCCGGGACGAGGGGGATCTTGGCCACCTTGATTGCGCGATGGCCAACGCACCACTCAACGGCGGCTGAACGACCACGGAGAATCCCCGCTCTCAATTGATACATTCAGCCTGCTCGACGTCCCAGACTCAATCATCAATCTATCCCCAGATTCAAGACCCAAGAGGCAGTCGTCTGCTGCGCTGCACTGCCACCTACTTGCCGGGCTCCCGAGCTGCGACGTGCCACACGCGACTCGGAGACGCTCAGTCCCTGCTTCAAGTCTCCCAGGCCTGGGCAGACGGAACTCGAATGTTGTGCATGTCTCAGCAAGCGAGATGTCGCGTCGCACAGTGACCCCTTCCTGCTTTCTTTCTTACACACGAAATTGCGTGTCAGCGTAGAATTTGGTGGTACGAATAGCTTCGTTCCCAAGTTGGAGCTTTCGGATTGTTGAGCAAAAGCAGGACCGAGTGGAAGTTTACCCCTGATATCAGACGAGCGCATAGGTGCAGGTGTCAAATGTATTCCGTAATCTGAAAGATAGATCGAGCATCTAGATTCCTCTGTATTGGCGATTCTCTCTGTTATGGCATGGCCAAGGCTCTCCAGAGTTCTGGGCCCAGAAGTCTCTGCTGTGTCTGTTCTTGCAGCATCCTAGCCTCATAGTGCGGACATGGCCTTGATGCGGGTCCATCCATTGTTTTCTGGCGGGCCTCGAGACGACAGTTGGTCGACCGAGAAACCTCTTTCGCTTTCTATCAGGGACCAGATGGATCTGAACCAGATGCCCCTCGCAGCACGACCAAGCAGAGCTTAGTTCTTCTCCCCCCAATCTAGACTGCGACGGCCTTGATAGCAACATACTCCGTATAAGTTCAGTCATGCCGCTTAAGCCACCTCCTCTCGCCCTTTTCTTTTTGTTTACTTCCCAACCCAGCCAGCACAGAGCGTCAGCAACCAAAAAAGCCGAATACTCTCGCGACCATGAACCAACTGGTGAAGTACGATGGGGACGAAGTGCGCTCCGCTCTGCTGGACCTACCGGTTGAGCTCTTGATGATCATCCTTGAGTCTCTGGACTACCCCACCGCCATGAAAGCTTCCGCCGTCTGCCGTATTTTCAACAACATCATCAAGCTCAAGACGCGTTTCACGAGAAACGACAAAAGGGCCCTGATGCTTCACGCCGAGCAAACTTTCCAGCGGTACGTTCGCTGCAAAATCTTCGCCTGCTTCAAGTGCAGCAGCTTCTTGCCCGAGTATCTGTTTGGCAGCAGGCAGGTGTCTTCCGCGCGCGCCAAGGGTGGATATGCCGCCCACCGGCGGTTTTGTATCCGCTGCGGCATTGTGCGATTTCACTATAGGCCTGGTCAGGTCATCAGGCTGTTTGGTAGCTCGTCGACTTTCCGGATCTGCAGCCGCTGCAACAGGCCAAACTTTGTCGGTTCCAAGATTTCCCCCTGCGATTTTGTGTGGGAGGAACGAGTTTGTGGTGAGTTTTCCAGTAATGGCGATACTACGGCGAGCCGAGAATATCTACTGATGATGCTTCTGTACTTGTAACCTACAGAGCTGTCTTGTTTGGGATATCTTAGTGACTCGCCGGTCGATGATGTGACACCATCTTAGGCACATAGCCGTTATTTGAAGTGCAAGCTAAGATGAGGGTTTCCAAGGGAAAACTCTCCATAATCTTTGCTAGTTCTCAGTGTACTGTCTTCCCAGAAACACGGCATCTGGTCGAAGTTGAAAGAGGCACTTTTGTTGATCTTGCTGAACTACCATCCACCATGGCTTGTACAGTAAGTCCACTATTACCTGAGAGCAAAGCATCACAAAACATCCAAAATCCAGTGCTAACTTCATAACTGAATCAGCTTCACTCATGCTAGAACAGCACGGGCTGTGTTGCACAACATTCAGGGTTTGTTGTGGTTCAAGAACCCCTTTCTCGAAACACGCCACCTGCAAGTGTCACATTTCTCCCTCTGCACTCTATCATCTTGATATGGTCACTCTGGGCCAGCAAGAAGCATACAGAGAAGCTATCTTCATTATCCAGGAGCGGGTCTGCATTTGAACGAACTCAGCAACTCTAGCGACAAATCCTTGCTACCGCTGAACCATTATGGCGGTCACATCTCTGTCGCCAATCGTACATGAAGAACTAATGGAGAATACCGGAAATTGCGATTAATCTCCCTATGTTGGGCAAGACAAACACTATGACTGTGTGAGGGCTTGACCAGGTCACTCGGTGTCAAAGCGCACAGATGTGTGTAACCCCAACACACATAACTGAAGGTCTGTGTGTGTAGACTAACTCAAGTCTGTATCAATTTGTTGAGTCTATAGTCATCTGGTAACGAAGAAAGCCCGTGTAGTCAGACAATTGCTTCCCAACGAAAGAAGCCTCACAAAATGGGTGTAATGATTCAGATCCCACAGGACACAGACCAAATTCAGGACGAGAGCCCGGATGCCTGGCTCTTCCACAAATCTCGACTCTTTCTTTCCACCTTTGAAAGGCTCTCATTCGAATGTCATGGAGCAACATACGTGCCCAAAACCAATATTTTACTTCCCCGCAACAGTCAGAACCGATTAGAAGCCCCCGATGCCACACAACTTACCAATCGGCTATTCTCAGCGTCCGCGGAAGTGGTGACGTTGATCCGACTTGCCCACGTCAACCTCAATCCCACCCAAATCGTCACCCTTCAACTCCGGCCCAGAGTTTCACAGAATGAAATCCCAAGCCCACCTGCGCTCTGTCCGGGCAATCAGCCTCTGATGTTTCTACCCAATGTTGCAGAAATCAAGAAGAGAGCACTTGCTGAGCTGGCTTCCCCGCTCGAAGCGCTGTGAGCGAGTGAGCAAGATATGAGGCAGCTTCTCATGGAAACCGACGAGGCTCTGGCCCGCTCATGCCCAACCCACGGGGAACTACAACCTAGAGCTGCACCTCACGACGCCAACACATCCTGAGCTATCGAACTGTCGGATGTTGCCCTACTTCCCCCACCAATCTAACCCCAAAGTGCCGTTTGCCTTATTTCCCCCCAATATGGCGTCGCGATGCATGGTGTAGCAACCATGGAATCGATGAGATCGACCCCGCTCGGCAAGGCTCTGGGTGCTCTGCGAGTTATCATCGGCCCTTGGGGCTGCATCGAACTGTCTCTCCCCCCGCCGATAGATGCAAGAGAGCACATTATCACTAGTGGCGTCCGCCCTAATATGCAATCGCCGCTAGGATAGCCTTGTTCGTGCCCGAGAGAACATTCCTGTTCGAAGCAAGAGGATCAAACGCATGAGCCTAGCCCATGGACGCGCGGATGGCGTTACGCCTGGTTGCCTTACCGGACAGCAAACTCCTCGATCTGCTGTTTTCTTTTCGGGGATTCCAGGCAGCAAAAGGCAACCAGCATGAGTCTTGGGTTCGGGCCGTGTATCGGGTCGGTGGGGCATGTTGGCGTTGGAATCCTATTGCTGATTGCAGAGACTTGAACAAACGAAATGCTGCAAATTAGCACCTTGTTGATGCATGTAAGCCATCATTAAAATTACTGTCCACATTTCCATTTTTACATCTCAAGAGACAAGGCGGCTGCTTGCTGCTAATATGGGACCGCCTGACGTGATTGCCGCCTAAGCGCGTTTGAAGGACCCCTGAGTTTTGGATGAGCGCTAACACACCGAGAGAGGGCCCTGCGGCATTGCCCTGAATGTCTGCACTGCTACAAGATTGTCAGTGAGGCGGACAAGGCAAACTTCTGAAGGCAGAAAAATAGCAGCAAAAATGACAGCCTGAAACCAACTCCAAGGCACAGACCGATGGAAACCAAGTCTTACCGTGGTATGTTGGGGGCTGGTAGGCTGGAACGCCAAGCCGGGGGTGCGCCCAACCCTGCGGACACGGCCCCCGATATTCTGTGTGCTTCCTCACCGAAAAGACGCCTGTTGCGCTTTCGTCACACCTTCACACCGCGCCGATCCCGGCGCCTTGTTCCAAGACGAGGCCAGACCAGACACGCCCCGTTGCAGCCACACCAATGAAGGTGCGAGGAAAAGAAGGCAACCGCGCCATTACGTCGGAAGGCTTCTAGCTTAAGGCAATGCAGCCACTGTCCCATTGCTTTAGCGACGCCCAGATGTTGATCGGCCCCTGAATGCTGCTTGACATATTGTGCGACCAACGCAAGTTAGTCATTGGGTGACTGCCGGCGATCTGACGCCCAGACGCCAGCGAGACGCGGTTATCGTACCCTCAATATTCTTGGAACCGCCCCTGGCGGCTCTGCCGCGTTAGCCCTTGCATTCCCGTCGGCACTGAAGTGCTTTGCTGTAGTCAAAATTTGACTCACTGCCTGCCTTGCTGCCCAGGGCCCGTCTATGTGTGTCGTTCGGGAACGTACAGGGGCTGAGGCCAAAAGACAGGCACCTCTTCTCCGTGTGAAAACGCGTTGTGGGAATCCTCACACAGTTTTGTTCCGGAGCATCGAGGCCTAGCTTATTACATGACAGGCCTTGAACTCATCTTGAAGAGCTTTAGTTCCATTCAGACCGGTCGTTGGTGAATGCAGGAAGACCCTTTCAGGGAGATGGCGGCCCATAACAATAAAACCCACGTACTGCTTTGACAGTAAGAAGACATCTTCCACACTGGCTGAAGGAAACCTTTCTCTTAGCAGGAGCCTTTGGACATCCAAGGCAGATAACTCCCTCAAAGTGGTGGCACAGTCCTAATATGTGTGTTTGCCGCAGTACCCGACAGCAAAACAGTGACCGTGATTTCCAGGACGATGCTGGTGAATGGTGATCAAAGTTGTGGCTGTGACTGGTCAAAATAGGCTCCATTCTGATGGTTGTTTGTGACGATTTGCTGACACAGAGCTGTGCAGGATTATCGAGTGCTTCCAGCAACTTTTTTCCCACTGGGGTGCGATGTACATAGTACGAAGTGTCCGAGTTTTGTCTTTATGAGCATATCGTCAAGCTTGACTAAAAACTCGCCAGGAAGGGTCCTTTGACTTCAAGGACGAACAACTCAAGCCTGTAACACTGTGAGCGCTGCACTGTTTACTTGTGGAAACTGAAGGGTGATTGCATTCCTGGATGTGCCGGAAGCCGATGTGCTAGAGTAGTATTGGTTCAAGATGTGGACACCCATCCTAGATAACACCGTGACACCGTGGTGCTGTGTCACTGCGTGTGTGGAAATTGTGGTCCCGCGGGAATCTCGGATTACTGAGTATTATGAAGTACTGGTCATGAACCACTTGAAGGATGAAAGCGTCCGCACAAGTTCTCCTTGAATTGCCCCGTGGAAGGAGAGCGACCCTAGCATGACTAAAGCATTCTTCTTTGATCATAACTGTATGCCGGGCCGACATATATGCTTTCAATATTTGTTGCTTCTGAAAGCGGACTGGTGGGATCTGGGAACACAGAGACAGACATCGCGAATTTTTGAAAGGTGACTTGGGAATGAGAGAGAAGTACCGATTGACCATTCAGGACAGACAACTTGATCGAGAAACCCTATCCCACCGACGAGTCATGGCCACCACTAGTGCAGCCAGTCAATGCCCTCATCCGGTAAACAAGTCCTGACTCCAGTCAAAAGCAGAAAAATGAGAGTGGCAAGAAACTAGGGACAGTATCTCATTGGCGAATTGAAGCGTGGAGAACGAATATGAGGCAAATTTGTCCTCGGGGAAACTCCAGACTGAACCAAGGAGGTCTCCCTCTCAAGATCGATCGCACTTATCATAGTCATCCCCGCCAATGACTACAAAATATTCCTTCTCTTTTTCGATGTCATGAAGGTCGCGCTCATTGAGCCTCGTTGGATATATGTGTTCCATCGCTACGGTCTGAGCAGGGAAAAGTCTGGCAACGTCGGCGATGACTGGGGCGTGGATGCTGGCGTGGTAGGTCTGTGGTTCCATTACGTCTCCTCCACGAATTTGTCCTTCTTGCTTTCCTTGTCGTTTCTTCGGGACGTGGGAAGTCCCATGGATCTGATCTACTACCGAGGGTGTCGCGTCATTCGAGAAGTCCGCTATTGGAGTCAAGCAGCGGGTCGTTGCTGGGCGGCTTTCGGGGAATTGGAGGGCCATCTGTCCCTCCTCGTCGATGGTCGACCGTCTTGAACTAGAAAGTCTCAGCCATACTCAAGGCAATTGGTTGGAATGGAGCTCAAGTGGTTGCTCACCATGGGACGGAACTGTACTCCACTAGCGTGGAGAAATTCAACTCGACATCTTCTTCGACCTCAGAGGACATCGTTGGGGGGGAGGGACTGTAAAATGGGGGAAGATTCTGCGGAGTGCTGTCTAGATCATGACAGCCCCCCTGAGGTTGGCTAAGCAGTCCGTCTCCTTTCGGTATATCGGAGAGGGGTGTCGTGGGAAGCCAATACCGAGACGGCGGCGACTCCGCCCATGAATCATAGTCGTTCTGCCCGTGATCTTCAGGCATGATAAACAGCCAGCCATCCGAGGAATTTCTCGCGTTGTCGGACATCTTGAACTCAAACTTCTCAAAGAGTATTCAGGATGGTAGACGATGTTATTTTTCTTCGACGATGGATTCGGCGGCGGCAGGGGAAGAAAGAGGAAAGCAATGTTCGAGGAGCGAGAAGAAGAACGACGACGACCCCTCACAGTTGCCCGACTGATGAAGAAGCCCCGGCCAGCAGAAACATCTCGGACACCATACCGTTACATCCTCACGGCTTGAATGCCGACTGGAGGACGACGGTATAGCGGTGTGCAAGGAGAACGCATTGCACGCTAAAGCCAAGGCAACCGTGCTACAACTCCAGATTAACAAGATCACTGGGGTTGATTGGGCTCCTCTCCGACATCAAGCTCTCTTTGGTTGATGGTTAGGATCCTTCTGCCATGTGGCAGACGCCGTGTCGGTCCCTGGATCCCCGTCATCACCGTTGCATTCGCCGTGGCTAGCTCGGGAATGGTGGACTCGCGGAAGGGCGGTGCAGGACGGGGAACGATGGTGGACCGGAAGCCGAGAGATGGAACCATCTGCGGGGCTAGAATGGGCAACACGCAAAACACAAAGCGGAAATCTCGAGCTGCGTGGTTGGTCACCAATCACAGCTTGGTGGTATGGCTGGCATCTCTCGTTGGGCGGCCAGTAGGGTGTCTGCGGGTGTGCCAGGGCCGGGGCCTCCTCGATCAAATGCTACTCGAGGGAAGACGAGAAGGAAATAGTGACGGATCATTCAGAGATGGGCAGTAAGCTCCTTACATGGCTTTGGAAAGCCGACAGATGACGCTCAAGGGGGAACTCCGCTGTCGGAGACTTGGTTTCCCAAGCCGATCCATTACTGCTGTGCCCAAGGCAACGCGGGGGTGGAATGCAGCTTGCTGTCCGTTTTTTTTTTCCTGTTGAGGGACGTGGAGGCCAACAGCGCAGATGCAGGCTTCCCCCACTGAAGGGGGAAGTATATGGTCTTCCATTGTCTGTAGAGGTGAAGCGGCGGCCAGTGCTTGGCTGCGTCGCTCGGGCATACCCGGCGGATGGGCGTTGGCGGATGGGGTGGAAGGGCTGTGCGTTTGGAAGCGAAACCGGCCGCTTCTATGATCGCTCCGGGGACGGCACGGATTCTATTCGCCTAAGGACGGTGGGAAGTCCTCGAAATACCGGAACGAGAGTGATTAGGTGCGTGGAGATGTGGAAACAGGCTGAGAGCTTGGGGAGTTTGCGTTAGACTCCACACGCCGGGGCAAAGTGAGTGGATGCTGGGTCCTGGTTGGTGTCGGAAGAAGCGCAACCCAGCTCCTACAAGCCCGCAGATCTGCATCCCAGAAGGGCGTCCTCTCTTGTGGCAGAGATTCCATCCCATGATCTGTCTTAGTATGGGATAGAACATACAATAGCAAGGCTCCTTCAACGAGGAGTGCTCGGTTCTATCCACCACCAGAACCCAGAGTTTCCCGTTATCTTTGTCAGGTAGGTAGTATTCACTGGACCAGCCTATACGCCCGCATCTAGGCGAGGTGTTAATGCCTCAAGCCTCTCCTCATTTCGTCTGCATCTGTTGCACAAAATACTAGAGCGCCTAGCCTGCGAGAAACATCACCGCTAACTTGTTCGAGAATCGTTCTACCACCAGGAGGGTTTGACGCATGCGGAGACTGGTTCCTTGGCTTGCGTCGTTATGTCTTTTCATGATTTCTGCTGCCGGAAGGAGAAAGACGGGCAGGCAGTCGGGTGTGGCATATGTCTCGGATCCAGGAGCGGCAAAGGGCGGCAAAGAGGCTCTCATTCGGCTGGCAATCATCAAAGCCCCGGCTGCCCCGTTTCGCCAGCCGGCGATACTAGCCCGGCATCCCCCCCACGAGCCCTTCGCGCTCAAAGGTGCCATTGATGTGGCAGGTAGGTTTCCCGATTGAGAATAACGTGTGGGAGGTCTGCGGCGCACCCTTTCGGTGCTACAACTACAAGTGCCAGCCTCCTCGCCCTCCTCATCATTCCCAGTGCCCATCCCGTCTTCTCTTCGGAGGCGTGTCCGCATGCGGGGGGCGAAATGGCATCGTGCATATCATGCATTATTGCAGTCGCATGCAGCAGCCACATATGCGAAGAGCAAGACCGGTTCATGGGGATATTGGATGCAAAGATGCGAGCAGGTAAAATTAGTCGCACAGTTTACAAACGGAAAGTTGGGTTGAGGAATCTGCTGTGGTGACGTCCAGTCCTACCGTGCGGCTCAAGGATGCCCTGGACTGTCGATCGTTCCCGTCCGTCCCCGCTCAAATCCCTGCTGTTTACCACACTCCCCCGCCGAAATTTCTCTTGCCAGGCCCAAAGGGGGTGCCAACCTGCATGTGCCAGCCAATAATAGGATGTATTTGGGGGAGGTGCGGCAGCAGAGTGTGTGTCAGACGCTTTTGGCGCTCAATTGATTCCCGCTCTGGCGCTGCACAACACTTACGCTTCAGATGACCTGAGTGTGCGGATCTGAAGGACGGTCGTATCCTCCACGCCCTTCAGCCATTCAGAAGCCGAGCGTCAACCCGGGTAGACCGGAGCTCCATCGTTTGCCTGCTAGTCTATATCTGTCCCAAGATCGGTCGAATCATGCGACGCTAGTCTCTAGGTTCATAGATGTGGGTTGCCCCTGGCTACATTTGAGTTGCGATATAGACGCAGGGAAGATGAGTGATTGCGATGACCCTGGTATCGGCCCCCCTTCTTGACGAGAGACATCTGCAAGGTCCTCTGTTGCGGCTGGCTAGCATTGTCCCGATCCAAAGCTTATAGAGCCGAGGGTATACCTTTGTTTATAGACTGCCCCTTTTCCTCCCTCTGCGTTCCAAGTTCAGGATTCCGAAGTTATCTCTTTTGTCGCCACACTCGTCTTCCCAGATGACATGATACGCGTTCCATCATCTCCGTTTCTTCACAGCTTCGATCCCCTATCTGACATTTGATTCGTTTAGAAGAGAATGCTAGAATTTGGAGACCAGCTCTGCGGTATCGTGGGGGTTTTATCGGCCGGGAAGTGGTAGATTTGGCTTCGACCCTGGCAGCGATGTGGACTTGGACGCCACAAGTGTGGAGTGTTCAGATAACAGAGGGCATGGGATGAACGTCCATCCTCGGGGATCAATTCCTTGCTGTGCGGAATGCGATCGGTTTCCCCCATGATCCAACTAGTGTTGGGGATGGAAGATCGCCGCCGTGTTCGACGGGAGGACTAAGGTTTTTGGTGCAGTTCGATTAAGCTACAGACCCCACAGAACGGCCTCCGTGTCTCAGGAGCGGGCCAGCCCGCTGTGGGGCACATTCGAACTCTGGGGAGCCCGGGCGGGGAGGGGTTCGAGGGGTTGCCTGGGAGCCTGGCTCGCCTGGGTGGGTGTCTGGGAGGCTCGCCGTTCTTTTTGAGACGGGCGCGCAGAGGATCGAGCTTGGGGCGTGTTCCAAGTGGGCAACTTGGCTTCGATCGTCATGCGTGGCAAATCCCGGCATTACGACCCCAACGTCGGGCAACCATAAGCGAACTGGATCCAATGGCGGTGAGGTCTTTGTTTACACGCCCCTTTTCCTGGACCATCCATCTTCTTGGTTCTGATTCGATCTCGCATATCCTAGCGTCACATCTGCTGCAACGCCGCGAAATTCGAGAAAGCACGGGGCTCCTACAATATTTCTTGATGCATTGTGTGGAGCTGTGATCTCAGCTCAGCACTGAGTTTGAAGGCGGGGACGGCGGGTAAGCTTGACCAAGGAAAGCTGGCCGAATGGTCTGACCTTCTGTTGAGGCGCTATTGCTTTCATCTCTGGCTGGGTCAGTGCTCCGGGGGGCCCGGAAATGCCTCCCGGTCGAACCAACACAAGCTGAGCAGCACGCTAAGGTCTGCCATGAATCGCGGACTGGAAGCTAAGAGTGACACGTTCATGGCAAGTCTAGATGCCGAGGAAAGACCGTGAGGAACATCAAACGCAACCAATCCGTCGCCGCTCTGCAAACTCCAAAGGGGGAGGGGAGAAACCACAACGTCCATCCAGGCGCGAAAGCCAGCGCCGAGAGGGGTCTCCAAGCTCTCCTCTCAAGTCTGTCGAATGGGAGCGAAAGCGGTCAAGAGACTGCACCTGCTGCATCTTTCGATGACAGGACTGGCGAGAAACAAGGTGATGACCCCCAACGCTTCTTTGCACTTGGAGAAGCATGGCTCCATTCCCTGCTTCTCACTTCTGCGTGATCTTGCAGCAGAATGCACAATGGGCGAATTGGGTTGCCGCCCACGGTGAAATGATCACTCCAATGCAGGAGGATTGAGCCAAGCTCGGCGCCTTCGAAGTCACATCGACCACTCACGGTCTGTCAGGCGAGTTGGACCCAGCGAGGATCATCCACTGCTGGCGAGCTGGCATCGTGAGACGGATGGGGGTCAATGTGCGAGAGGCATTACTTGGGAAGTTGCGAAGTCCGATCGTGCGTCATTCAGGCAGGACTTTGGCGCGATATTTTCGCGATATTTTTCTTTCGAAAACTCGAAGAGAGCCATGGGGGCTCAACGACGATTGTTGAGGAGATTCAGAGCAAATGTCGCCACGTCCAGCTGAGACAACTCTGGTGTCAGGGGGCGGTTCGTGCAGTCAATTGGAGCAGGTGGCTCCTTGTCCTTCCAGCACCCTGGACCCTGAAGTGGAGCGGAATCATCGGTGTTGCATTTCCCCCCCTCTCGGGTCAATCGAACCTTATTTAGCTTCGTGTTTCCCAAGCGTCGAGGGAGGGAGGGCCACACTTCTGGTTTCGCGAGAGATGGGGAACTGATCGCCCATTTTCAGATCCTTCAATTGAGTATGCATTTGACGACATGGTGCAGCACAAACCGCGACCGACGTCTCCAGCCACCAACTCCCGACCTAACAACTGGAGCGAGTCGAGCACAGTACCAAAGGTCGGTAAGGATGTACTTCGGAACAACGGCCTCGGGAGTAGGTTGGGAAGTCGGGGACCACGAGCGACTGGGCCACCAACTCTCTGTTGGATACTCAACACCTTAAGATGCAAGAAGCCAGTTTTCGGAGCTGATGGGCGCGGCTGCGGCCAGAAGCTGTGGCACAGTGATCGGCACCAGAATGGCACTGCTCAACCTGCCCTCGAACGCCTCGTTGATGTCGGCGCACGCCAGCTCTTCTTACCCTCAGCTGAACAGTCTACGGACGTACTCTCACTTTTATTATTCCCCAAACCTGCAAACTCTTGCTTGACACCCGTTAAGTTACCTTGTACCTATCGCTCAACCCGACTCCAACCAAAACAGGCTTTCGACTCGACTCGATAAACGGCTCTGCGTGCCGACGCCAGCGAGCACGGCACCGAACGACTTCAAGCTTCTTCGAGTTTGTGTCAGCGGCCCTAAGCCCAATCATGACGTTTACCCCCAAAGCCTAAAGTCTTTGAAGTTCGGAGGCTTCCTCTGCTCGAGATTGGTCATCCAGCGACCCAATCAGAGTCGCAGCGTTGGTCACATGCCTATCACGAGGTTCGTGTCGCGGGTTCATGGGAGACGTATTGCGACAACTACAAGCTCATCTTCTTTATTCACTTCTATCTGTGCATCCGACAACAAATGGCCACCTTTCTTCCGTTCCTCTCGACGCCCCTGGCTTTCTCTCACGTCTCCTCCACCCAGCCCAAGCCAACATCCAACCAGCATGCAATCTGTTCGAGCGAGCCGATTTGTCGTTCATTTCTCCCATGGCGTTTCGACTGATGGGTTTCGTTCCTCTCCTTTCGTTCATCCCATGTCCTCGACACCTGGGCGTCGAGACTACTCAGGGGCTCTGAAGTCTTCGTCGGGCAGTTCCTGGACATAGACTGGGCTATGATCATTGCCGTCGCTGACCGTATCCGCAACAGATTGTATGGTCTGGCTCCCTACGATCGACGATATGTTTTGTTCCCGAGATTGGCGAGCTTCAGCCGTCGCGTCGCTGGAAGTAAATGTAGGCCCTTGAGACCACTCTGTGACGAGTTCCATACGACGACGGCCACTTGATGAGGGGCGAGAGACGGCGGTTTCTCTGAAGTCGGAAAAATTGCGCTGGGTTGAAGATGCCCCAGTGCTCGATGTCGGGGAGAGCTCTCGATCATTGACGGCGGCGACATTGCCATCCGCCTGGGCGGCTTCATATCGCAGATCGGTATCACTAGCCACATGGGCATCCCCGTTCGTATTTCCGCCCTGCGATGTCGTTGCGCTGTTATGGCGCTTTTCAACGCCATTTGTCTCAGCTGCGCTGGAACCGCCCGGCTGCACGGAGCTTTCGTTATGGGATGCCATGACCCGAGCGTCACTAATAGCTGGTGCAGTGCTTCGCCTGGTGTCAACGGCGACGGAACGGGCTTGTGGGGTAAACGAAGTTAAACAACGACAGAACGCCCGATAACCCTAGAAGGCCTTTTGCGTATTGGTTTCACCGTCAAGGGAATGTCTGTCGCCTGGTAAAGGAGGGCCCTGGGGGTTGGGTGAGGAGTGAAGTGAGCAACAGGTGTTCGACGAGAAGAAATAGGAAAATGGATCCCACCCTCTTCGAGCCGCATACGAGATCCCCCGTCTGGAGAAAACAAGAGCTGATCTTGACTGGCCGTTCATCGATAACCAGAAGGTCTCGTCAGCCTCAGAATGTGTTGGAACCATAGCGGGACCAAATTGGGGCTTCCCCGATACGCAGTTTGGCTCGAGCTTCCGGTTCGGCGCGGCAAGCTGCTGAGGACCCGTTCAGGTGGTGTAGAAAGCTACCTCGACCAATTGGGGAGGTAAGTACTGAGGCAGTCAGTCACTGAGTCCAGTATACCGACTAAACTGTATTGGTTTGGAAGAACCCATGCATCACGGTCCGACCGACCCACCGCCATGTCTTATCAGGCTCGTTGAAGCGGAAGCAGGACGAGCAAAACGGTATCATGCTAACGCACCTGGAATCGAAACTTAGGACGTTTCTCCAGGGGATACGCAGCATCGTAATAACACAAATCAGACAGCTGAACTGGGGCTGGGCGGGGTTGCTCGCATCCCCGCCTCACACTTTGGGAGCCGAAGCATCTGGTTTCGCAAGTTCGAAACGGTCAAACCGCTGGCCATAATACTCTTGGACATAGAGGCGATGGTCATGAGCTTCGTTGAATGGAGCCACTGGGTCCCTCTTCCGTCAAGCCGCAGCACTGGGAGCGGCGAGATCATGTTTGTTTGCTGCTCCACGAGATTTGGCGGCCGCTGACAAGCTTGCTTGGGGCTGTGCTCTGCGCGCCCAAGCTAGGTACATATGAAATGATTCGAGAGCCAAAGTCGGTCTTCGGCCCCTTTGGTGGAGAGCACACATCGTTTCGCCATTTGTCGAGCCAAGATGTATTAGCCATTCTTCCCTCGAAGTCTACTTCATTCATTGAACACGCGTGGTGTGGGTGCTGTGGGTGATGGCTCTTGCATTAGCGAGAACGCCCAGCAGCGAAATCACCAGACACGGCCCATTTAGCCCCCAAAGTTATGGCCGCCTTTGCATGCGTGGCCCCTTGCAGAAGGTTGCCAACACGACTTTCGCCGCATCCATGGGATCCGCTCGAACGGCTCCGGAAACCGCTGCGAGTTATGCTACGCAGGAGGGAGGCCGGCAGCAACATGCTGCTTGAGGAATGCCCTGTGCAGAATACAGCCAGAGGACATCAACACCAAGTCACAGCCAGCGGAAGAAAGAGAACTCGTATTTGTGTCTAGGAGGCGTACACTCTAACCAACGAAATAATCGACCTTTGACAGCAATTTCTTCCTCCGACACCCGGATACCGACGCTGGTTGAACGTTAGCCCCACGCAGATTTATTCACGACGATCTCCTATGAGGAGCAGAGCGGGTGAACTCGCGCATGGAGGGAGACTCGTGATGAGTTGGTTATGCAGGCGTATCACGTTCGGGCAGCAACGAGGTCCAGCCGTCACGTTTTCGGAGAATTCTCGTTTCATAGGTGCGCCGCCGCCCTGTGCAAGAATACACAGTAGACCTTCGCTGATGAGGTCCGCCCTATCCCCATTCGGCCTGTATCTTTAGCGAACAGCGTTCAACAATATTGAAAGCATGCACAGCCGAAGCGGTCAAGGCCCGAATCTCGATTTTGGTTATCGCAGCAAGCAGACACCAGACGACGTCTTTTATCAGCGTCGGGAATCGGCCACGATCATCAGGAGGTGTCCTGCAGAAAAGTATGCTCCCTGCATACCCCCTGCTGTGGCCTCCATCTGCGCGCTAAGACGTGGCGCTCTGTTGGCAACCCTGCCAGGAACTGGGAGCAGTCCGAGTCCTCACCGGTCGGGGGTGTATCCCCTGCGCTCAAGAATCGGGGTGTCTCTGGATGGATGACCAGTTTATCCCACCTTTGTTGCGTTGGCCGTCATCCTCTGGAGAAGCCTGGAGGTAACCACCTGAATTAGGAGGCGATGGACATAAGACACGGACAAAAATGGAAACATGCGAAAACACGGGGACACGCCATCACAACTAAAGCGAGCCCTCAGTCTCACTTTGGGCGGGTGTTAGTCTATTCGCTGTGGACGTGGGTTTCTTTGCCCCGTCGGAAGATATCCAAGATGCTGTATTTCCAGCATTTTGTTACTTATTCGTGTACGCTTTGCGGGGTTGGTCGAGGTATTGCGGAGGATCGGCGAGTGCAACGTCCCGCTGCGAAACAGGCATAGGACGTGAGGAACCATACGGCTCAATCTCTTGACCTCACTCCCCTGTGGCAGTGCACGACATAGCACGATTTAATTCGCGATCACTGGGAAGTGGCAAGATTTGCCTAGTTTGTTGTCCACTGTTAGGAGGCTTGGTTCTTCCGGGGCAGATCCGCACAACTCCAATCACTTACAGCAATGAGGGTGAGAAGTCAGAAAGCCGCGGGCCGGGCCGGGTCGATGTCGAATCGAACAACTCATTCGGCACACTATTCGACCACGCAGTTCAGCTTTCATGGGGGCATGCTTCATGGTCGGGGGTCTCCGCCAGGGTCGGTCAGCGGACCTAGAGTTAGCCGTCGCATCTCGTCCGTCCAATTGCCTTACACGGAAGCCAAGGCCGGTCGAAATCAACTGGACAAAAATGCCGGGGGCAAAGCAAAGTATACCATCCGAGTCCTTCCAGTGACTCGGAAATGCATTCGGGTTTTGTTGACCTGTCATATTTTCTGGGGTAGGAACGGACGGCCTTGCAGTGCACCAGTGTGTTGTTGCTGGACAAGGCTCGGTCGGCTGTGGCTGGCCCCCCCCTGGTTTTCGCTGGCCAAGCGCGGTTAACATTTAAATCAGATAATTGTGGGTGCGCTATCCGGATCCGGACCCGGCTCCGGAGATGTCAGACAGGTGTTTAACATCCGATCTAACGGTGGAGGGGCTGCCTATTCTCCAGTGGATTCGGACACTGAGAACTGAACCCAGCTAGCAAGTACTATTTTTTCCACGTGCAGGGAGACGCCTGACAGGGCAGACAGAACCGCATACGCAGAGAAAACCGTTTGTCTACTGGCTGTAGCTACATACTTCGGCTCTAGCATCATTCGCTTTGTCGCCACCCTGCGGATGTTTTCTTTCCTTTTTGTGTCGGTTTCTGTTGCTCCTGCTGCAGTGGGTGTGGATCATCCTGATAGGTCGTCTTGCGATTGAGGAGTTCACCGCAACTCTGTGTGAGTTGGACGGGAAATTGAGGCTCTTGCGGTGGCGATTTTTTGGGGTTTCGGGGGTCCGTGAGATCCCCTGGGTGTCTTTTGATTTTTTCCTCCCTATTGCTGTGTTGGTGTTGCGAATTGGTGAGTCGGGGATCAAGCGCAGTTTTCTGGGTAGGTATCCGGATAAAGCAGAATGACACGGCTCAGATGAAGACTAGTTATTACTACTGCCTGTGGGAGGCATTGAAGTTTAGAGCTGTTCTTTTCTCGCTCTCGACGTTCGAGAACCAGACGAGCACTGTCTCGCGCTGTGAGCTCTTGTGTCAGAGTCGTCCCCTGATAGCTATCTAACTTTTGTGTTGATGGAGGCCTTTGAAGGTCACGACCTCAACTGTGTGGCATTGCAGTGGCTTTTCTACATTAGGCGCTTGGTAGCACCTTAGGTACAGTTGCATATGTTATTTTATTCTGGACAATGAGTCTTGAACAGGTGTCTCTGTCCTTGCGGATATCACCATCTCCCACAGATCGTTCAATCCAACCCAGAATGTTGCAGCAATGGCCAGTGTTATCATACAGCACTTCAAACCATTATTAACCCTCCACGTGATGTATTCGTCGAAGATTTAAGGGGTATATTCTTCCGATACTAGTGGCGGCCGCCCGAAACCCTAACACAGAGATACTCTAGTTACAGAAAGGATCGACACTTGATCAATAGCACGCCTCATACAGCCTGCCAAGCTCATTAGACAGCCCACTGGTGCCCGCAGTCTTATGCAGCTGCAGGCCAGAAGGGGAATAATAGTGGGCATGGACTAAACCAGAGTCGTCGAAGCGACGCTGACAAACATGCGATACGTCTCACGGGAAGACTGCGGGGAAGCTATCTTACTTCCAGTACTACCTAAGTATCACTAACTTCCCGCGCGCTATTATCGGATCTCATTGCTCTCTTTCACTCTGCAAACAGATCATCGTTAACATGCCCGTCGATTTCCATCTCGGTCCGTCCGAGGCCGGCACTCGTGCTGCAGCAGCTGGCTTCGCTCAGAATATCCTCAAGCCGGCCCGCGCTGAGTACATGAAGCATGAGCACCATCAGTATGTCAAACCCATGCCATGTGTCTAGAACCTTTCAAACGGGGTATCAATACCTCCGGAGTTTCTTATCCCCCGAGTACACCGTTATTAAACCTTCCGAGCCCCTGCCTCCCTAACTGAATTGGAACAACAATCAACTAACACTTTCCACCAGCGAGCGCTTCCAAGCCACCCAACCGACCTACGCCGTCGCCGTGAAAGGAGGTCTCCTCAAGGGCCAAATCTCACCAGCCCGTGGCGGCGGCGGCGGGAGTCTCGTCGAGGCAGCCATAATGGTCGAGGAGTGTTACGCCGTCGAGCCATCGGCTGCTCTCACCATCTTCGCAACAGGCCTTGGTCTGACTCCGATGAACATCGCCGGCAAGCCGGAACACGCGGAGTTCCTCGCACCGTTTCTCAGCGGGGAGGGCTCGCCTTTGGCGTCCCTTGTGTTCAGCGAGCCTGGAGGTGTGGCAAATGCGCTGGAGAAGGGCGCGCCTGGGTTTCAGACCACAGCACGGCTCGAGGGTGATGAATGGGTTATTGATGGTGAGAAGATGTGGGCGACTAACTGTGCTGGTTGGGACTTCAAGGGGTGTGAGTTGGCATGTGTTGTCTGCCGAGATGCGACTGAGGGAGCGGCCT
>Ga0247760_1000147_pt1 | contig 74901 bp, 89 predicted proteins | sample UWRJL171409R4_FD_179936 | JGI IMG/M metagenome (GOLD analysis project Ga0247760, IMG submission 179936) | Plant litter microbial communities from Arlington Agricultural Research Station in Wisconsin, United States - UWRJ-L171-409R-4 | ecosystem: Environmental > Terrestrial > Plant litter >... | reverse complement strand
TTTCGTACACAGCCAGACCTAACATTAACCCACCCCCTAGAATACGCAACCGACTCAGTCGCCAACCTCCCGGAACAAGCCCGAGCCCCGTTCTCCCGCGCCCTGGACATTTACAACGACTCGCCGTACCTAAACGGCATGTTTTGCGTAGCACTCGCCACCGGAGTCGGGAAGAGCTTTTTGCGAGGGAAGTATCTCGACGTCGGGCAGGACTTGGAGGACCTCGTTGCGCAGGCGGAGGCTATCAAAGCCAACCCCGATCTGTATACGCTGCATACGAGTTTCTTGGGAGGGCTGAAGAATGGGGGGCTTCCGCCGGTGAGTGTCATGTCTGAGGGGGATAGCATTGCCGGGTATCAGCTAATGTTCGTTCCAGGGAGGATACCAGGTTCCGGAGAAGGGTTTTGAGTTTCCGGGATTTTGATCAAGGAGGTCGGTGGGGTCTTTGGCCTCAAGAGCCCTATTTTGGCTTTTGTGAGTTGCTGAACTCGATGAACTTTTGGTATCGTTGAGGTCTGTGATGTTGGTGAGTTGGGGCAGAGGCACCCGAGCAGGGATACTTCTGAACGAATGCTAGCTGAAGGAGAGGAAGGGAATAAAAGAAGAAATAAGTTCCTAGACACATGATTTTAAGCTTCATGAGCCCAAAGGTGTTTGCGCGAGCTCTATATTTGTCGGAGGGGAGCTTCGGATGCCACGGCTTGTCTTGGCTCTGCAATATTCGCGCCTAGAGCATACGCGAGAATGAATATTAGCGGGTATTCAAAAAGAAGAACCTAGAGGATGTTTCGTAATTCAATTCAATTTAATTAAAATGATGATTTGCGCATCCTGGGCATCAACATCGTGTTGTGTCTATGACGTGAAGTCGGGAATCAGGGTAAGGTCCAGGGTTAGGGTCACGCGAGCTCCATCCACGTGACCGCGCTAGCTCCAGAACCTCAATCTTCGCGATTCCAACACCAGAGCTCCGGCATTTCGAGCGGCAGCATCTCCCAACGGGCACATCGACGCCGCCCCTGCGCCCCAACCCACCGCAGCAGCACAAAATGGCCGTCCTACCACTCCTCTCGCAGACCCTCCGGTCCAGTGTCACCGCAACCCGATCTCTCCCCTCATCGATGCGCGCCCTTTCCCTCGCCTCTTCCTTAGCGCACATGCAGTCTCGACCGACAACGGCCCTCCCCGCGCAACAGCTGCAGCAGACACGATGCCTCTCGCAGACGATCCTCTCCCACCCTCACAGATGCACGAACTCGTGCTGCTCGAGGCCTACGCTGGCGACGAGGGGGCAGTCGGGGGCTGGCAGTGAGGTCAAGGGCTTCCAGGCTCAGCAGACGAGGGGGATGAAGGTTCAGAGTGCTGTTAAGAAGCGATGCGAGCATTGCAAGGTGAGTTTTGCTGCTGGGAGGGCGCTGGGACTCAATTGGGGCACGGCGCTGGTGGTGTGATGGTTACATCTTTGCTGACAACTGTCTTCTCAAGGTTGTCCGTCGGAAGGCCGACAAACGGAGCAACGGCTATCTCTACGTTATTTGCTCCGCGAACCCGAGACACAAGCAACGGCAAGGATACGTAAAGCATAGGTGAACTGGGCGGCGGCTAGGCATCGATGCCGAGATTTGTATAATACGAATGTGGGAATACTCTGGCGCTGGGTGTCTGGTCCTGTGGATGTGATGACAGCAGCACTGGGAGGCCTGATCAGCCGCTTGTACAGGATCTGTTCTACATGAGACCCGATGGCTTGGGCTGGGAAATGGAATTTAGATCGCGGCACGCATGGCGAAGACAGCATTCACCGATGGCAGAGGAAAAAGGAGCCCGTTTAGACCTGGCAGTGGGCTCTGTTGTTACAGTCCATCAATATACCTCTCCATGCTTTCCCATTCGGTCTTACCCGTCGACAAGAGATATCGAATGTGGTTCTATGTTGGAAAGTTAGTATTAGGAGGGTAGGAGCAACATTTGTGCCTATTCGTTGGGTGGAATTGCTAACCAGATCGGTGACTCCGCGATGTCGCTCGAACTCCTCACGCGCGAACCTCCTTGTCTCGGCCCGGGTCGTCAGATCTGCGATGCGGCGCGTGCCTCGGATGACGGTCCGGTACAGCGACAAGACTCGCCCACGCTGCAGGAACTATTACATCATGACATCAGTCCGGCTGCTATGCGATACACTGGGAAGATCGCACATACGTGATCCAAGCTCAGCGTCGCGCCAAGCCGAGTTCGCGGGCCCGTCGCATAGCTGCGAAGCGAGTGCCATGGCATGGACCGCAGATTCAAGCGCATCGCCCAGCGCAGGAGGGGGTATTGAGCTATTTAGGATGACATCTATAGTCCTGTCCCTTCCCTTATTACTTGACTTGCTCAATTGGCAAGGCAGGGAGTCGATGAATTATGGATTTGGATGGTGCGGCCTTCGGAAGGGCCAGGTTGGCAACGAGAGCTGGAGATCGTGTAAAATTTCGCGATTGGCGAGTATCCCTGCCTGCTTTCAACGTCATTCGGTGCGACAGCGCTAAGGCAGCCCGTAACTCAGCACCCCCACACAGTACACAGCGAAGGCCCCCACGACACGCTAAACCGCGTCTTCGTCTTACACCAACTCACTCTCACAGCTTTCATATTCGTTTCTCACTCTCGACGGGCGAGATACTACAGCGTTACTTAATGTTACGTCACCGACCATGAAACCAAAGCGACAAAGGGCTCCCACAAGTCCACTGGAGCTGGCGAATCGCCAAAACGACGAGCAATTCGTAGCAGAGTATTTAGCGTCTAGGTGAGTATCACAACTCCGGATTTGTTTGAAAGAGCTGAAGTTTTGAGCTAACGCGCATCTTGTTGGCACGCTCACCAGCTCCTCATCTTGGGTGGCAGAGTGGACACACCCAAAAACGAACGAGATATACACCATCAACCTCGCCAGTCCCAGTAATCTCACTAAAGATGAGCTCCAAGCCTGTTTCTCCCTGATCGAAGAGACCAGTCGCTCCGATTACGAGAACTCCGCCGGAAGATGGCACCCGGACAAGAAACTCAAGGAGATGAAGTCCACTGAGCTGCGGTACATCATCGTCCGAGATTCCGAGACGCGCACCATCCGCGGCTTCACGTCCCTGATGCCAACCTACGAAGAGGGCCAGCCCGTTGTCTACTGCTACGAGATTCACCTCAAGCTTGAGCTCCAGGGGTAAGCAACAAACAAACCACCCGTCCCCCCAATCCCTGCTTCCCCTTGCCAACTAACAACCACCCAAAGAACCGGCCTGGGCTCACTTCTCATGAGTTTCCACACAACTGTCGCAGAGAACATTCCCCCGATCACAAAGGTGATGCTCACCTGCTTCCTTTCCAACCGTGGTGGTCTCGGTTTCTACAAGAGGCTGGGGTTCGAGACAGACGACCTCTCCCCCGTCTCGAGGAAACTACGCTTTGGGAAGGTATTTACGCCGGACTATGTGATCATGAGCAAGCGCGTTCGGCCGGATCCTTGAGTTGAGTGCTTGTTCGAGGCATACCACGTCACCTGGTATGCTGTATTGCCGTGTTCACCGTCTTGAAACTGCAGAGATGTTGTCTCGTTTGAGAATGAGGTAGACTTCATGAGACCCTACAAACCCCCCTGTCTTGGGACGGAGATAGCGTCGCTGGTTTAAATCGGCATATACAAAACGACATGAAGCAAGGAGAGCAACCCAGAGACTCCACTATCCTTCGCTTGATGAGTGTAGAATTCAACAGAGAGTTCCCTTGAAACATCCACCTCCAACCGAAAAAAAACGGACGACTGATACAGGGCATCATCAACAATGGCCAGTCAAATCATGCACCCTAGGCGGCAAATCGCATACGATTGATTGGAAACATTTGGGTGCGAAAGTAAGTCACGAAACTGACACATCGCTATTATCAGCACAAGGGGCTTTAAGGCAGTGGGAGGACCTTGGTCAACAATAGAGTTCTGCCAAGCCTCGCCAGCCTTGTAGGTACCGTGCTAGATGACAGGGGAGGAGGATGCAAGATATTGGGTGTAAATTGAACAAGATGGGATACGATGTACACTCCCATCATATCCATGAATCCGAAACGTAATCACTGAGCCATGCGAAGATACCAAATCGGGAGGCAGAAAACTCTGCAACAGGTGGTATATTGACCAGATCCCACGAGCAAGTGGTCACACTTGGGAAGTTCACAACACCCAAGGCAGAAAACTCGTGAGACCAGTTACATGCAGAGCGCCTCGCTCCCGTCGTGACTCATGATGATTCGTAGCACGGCATCAACCCCTAATCCAAACTTAAAGCTTCTGCATGGCAGCGATATCGCTGGACTGGACATAGTCCTCGAACCCAGCGATCTCGTCCTGGAGATCTTCGAGGGAGATCTTCTCATCCTCTATAACCAAGTTGATCTGGAGCTTCTTGATACCGAAGCCGACAGCGACAAGCTGGGAACCACCCCAAACCAGACCATCCTTCTCGATACCACGAACAGCAGCCTCGAGGGCCTTCATGTCGGTCTCGTCATCTGCATCGCGATTCGTCAGCATAAGCACAAACACCTGGCAACTCCGCGCCACTGGGAGGGCTATCGCAAATCACGTACCCCAAGGCTTGACATCCATAGTGACAATCGACTTAGCGGCGAGCTTAGGCTTGGCATCCTTCTTCTTCTTGTACTCAGCCAGACGCTCATCGCGGATGCGGGCAGCCTCAGCATCCTCCTCCTCGTCGTCGCTGCCGAAAAGGTCGACATCCTCATCATCCTCCTCCTCGGTGGCGGGGGCCTTGGCGGGGTTGAGGGTCACCTCGGCGACATCGGGTCCGTAGACGGTGTAGGGTTGGCTGGCATCGCCGGACAGGGTGGGAAACTCGTCCTCGTACGAGGCGATCTGCTTGTACCAGCGCGCGGCATTGGGGTACTTGGCGGCGTCGGGGCTCGACTTCAGGGCCTTGAAGACGGCGACATCAGCCTGGGATGCGGAGAAACTGCGCGGGCCCGTTAGTCAAGGTTGGGCCACAAGGCGCGGAGGCGGTGGACGGCAACGAAGGCGCAAGTCAGAGACGCAACTGTGTGCTTGGGTGTGTAATCATTTGCAGTTCTTGACGCTGCTCAGAAACACGGACCATGGGGATCATCATTGAAGGGGGGAGGTGCATTCGTTGCCGGGATTCGAGGAAGAAAGTGACTTACCCGGTGATGTACGAGCGGGTGAGGAGCCAGTTGTTGAGCACTGGGCAGCAGTTAGCAGGAGCTCACGACGCTTTGAAAAGAGCAGATGCATACCGGCAAGGCCGGCGTCAGTGATGAGATCGGTGAAGCCCATGATTGCGAGTTGAGTTGGAGGTCTGACGAGTCGTTGGGTTTGTGAGGTTGTGGTGTGGTGGTGAAGAAGACAAATTACGAGTGAGAAACTGCAGAGTGCGGGAAGCCAAAAAATTGGCGGGGCTGAAAATCTTGAGATTGACAACCCCTCTCCTGGTGGGGTGTATCCTGAGGCATTACCCCTCGCCAGCTGGCGGCCACTGGCGAGCACCGGTGGGCTGGTCTCGACCCAAACTGTGGCGTGTGGCTCATGGGTGCCCAAAGCCGGCTAACTCTTCCTGGCACATCCAGCCCTCATGACATCACTGGAACACACCCCGGTGACTTGCATTGTGTCCCGGATCGCTGCCGCGTGAGCTATCATGAGATCCCTTCATGCCTAAGGAACACGTCATCTGATAGGGTGTCTACCCAACACTTGGATGCTGCCAAGGGTCGACAAGGAAATTCAGGGCTCGCTACCTTCTGGAAGCGATGGCTCCGAGGCTGGTAGATAAATGCTGCTGGGGCTCTCACCTGGTCCTTTTCGCGCCAACGGTCTTCACTTTTCCCCACCATCTCAACCTGCAGCCGGAGACCTTTATTATCTGAAGTTTATTTCTGCCAGATCCGACCCTTTTAAAGAACCTACCTACGTGCCTTGCACTTTGTCAAGTTCAACCACCGCCAAAATGGACCAGCTGGTAGCTTATGTTCCTATTCTCCATATCGTCACGGCGGTATTTGCCGTCATCGAGCTGGGTCTCACGGCATACAGTACGTCTCCTGACTCCCGAGTGCTACCTTCGTCAGCGAAGAGTCAGACATGCTGACCACGGTATCTTCTTCGCAGTTGTCACTCCGTACAACGACGCCTATGTCGGCCCGCCGAGCGCCAAGTCGTTCATGCTCTTCAACTCGATCTTCTCACTGCTAGTGCTGGCGTACCTGGCTCTGACGCCGTTGTACTTCCCCCGATTTTTCCATCGCCTCGTGGCTTTGGGCCTGGAGGCAGTTACTTCGCTGTTCTGGTTCGCGGGTTCCATCGCCCTCGCAGCTGGCTGGGCCAATCCTCGATGTGGAGGAAATAACTACTGCGGCAGTGTCAACGCAGCCGTTGCGTTCGGATTCTTCCTCTGGGCTCTATTCACGTTCTTCGCCATCCTTAGTGCCAGGGAAGTCCTGCGGTCCCGAAGAGGCTCAACCACGTCGCCTGCGGCCAAGCCCTATGTTGCCGCATAACCGCGCTCTCATGATTCGTGTCCAATCTCGGTTTGGAATGATCTGGGATATTATGTCGACCTTATTGGCTTCTTTTGGAAAACGGGATGTGAGAAATGCCAGCGACCCCTTGGCTTTTGTACGAGAATGGACCTGCGCCTCCGCCAGAATGCCAGACAGCCAGCGCCGGTACACGACGCTTCGATCGACGAATATTTTATCCATTGTGGTATTTGGTTGGCTCTTGGGGAAGGAATAGGGACGTTGATCATTCCGCATGTGGCGCCTACTACGCATCACACAAAAGGGCGCAGTGGTGGCGCAAGACGCGAAGCGGGAGTTGTACTCCCAGGGAACTAATACTTGTGTCCGGTGGACGCAATCGATGATACCCCTGAAATTGTTGGTTCATGAGCCACAGTTGTAATTAAGTTGTTGTTTTTGTCAGATGATTTTGAGTCCAGCCATACGGGAAATGTTGCATGTGAATGCGAAGTTGCTCTTCCGCCTCAATGGCTCATACGAAGTTCCAGGGCAGCGAGCAGGAAAACGGCTCACTGGGCTTCCGCGCGATGAGACGTTGAAGATATTCCGCCATGGCTTGTTTCCCAACAGCTGATGAGAAGTGTGAACAACGCAGTTAGATAAGGCACCGCGCAGCAAGTCGTGCGAGGAAGCCGCCATGCCGTCCGGCATGATGGTAACAATATGGAGCACTACAATGTCGGTAATATCGAAGATCATGAAGAAGAGCCGAGGCCAGTGAAAGTCTCATCATATATCAGAGAGTTTGATGGGTAACTCAGTCGGCTCGCCTTAACATCACAACACTAAGAACACCTCGCGGCTAATGCTAGGAGTCGAACTCTCGCCTTCGAGGTAGCGTAGGGCTGCCCGTCCAGTGCCCTGAGTGGCCACACATTTGGCGATTCAAAAGTGTCTTGTTCGTGTTGGAGAAACTTGGGTTCAATGATTGAACAGAATACATAGAATCGCACTAGAGGTACGGTATACAGCCTTGGTAGTAAATGGAACGGGTTGCACGGTAACAGATCGCGCCGGGCTATTGTTCTTTACCGGAAAGCAAGGTCACAGGACAGCCACGCAGGCTTCAGCCAGGGTCATAGCCCCCGCCCCAGCGTCGGTGACCCCACACAGACGCAAAATCTTGGCGCTTAGCGCTTTTGAGCGCTGCCGGTCGAGTCATCTACGAATTCGAACGTCAATCAAAAATTCACCATCAACGACGACAACCGCGATTTCTCCAAGCTGTCTTCGACCCAAGCAACCCGCCAAACACACCCAGCTAACCACCAAAACTTACACCTTTCATCATGGGCAAAGTTCACGGTTCCCTCGCCCGCGCTGGTAAGCACCCCACTTCGCACAAATTCAATTGAAATTGATGCTGATTTTTCGTCTCCATCTAGGCAAGGTCAAGTCGCAGACCCCCAAGGTACGATAAAACCAGCGCTCGAGACACCGATATTGCGATCTGGACATTTAGGGCTCACTGTTCAATTCTAGGTCGAGCGTCAGGAGAAGAAGAAGACACCCAAGGGTCGCGCCCACAAGCGGGATCTCTACACCCGCCGCTTCGTCAACGTCACCCTTGCTCCCGGCGGCAAGCGGAAGGTGAGCTGCCCTACATCTCTACAGGCACAGGCTCCTGTCATATCGCTCGCGGCCGCTGACACAGATCAAACAGATGAACCCCAACCCCACCGCTTAGATTTCTTGAGGAGGATTTGATGGGTGGCGTTTTCTGGTTTGGCATGTCTCTCTTCACTCGGCAAGCATGGATTTGGAACGAGAAAAGCCAGATTGGCAGCACGTCTCTTTCGCATCTCGAGGCTAGGTTTCCGGCACAGGCGTTCTGGTCGGAGACTGATGATGCCCCTCAAGAGGCTCTGGTCAGAAATAGATCAATCGTCTCACGAGCCAATCCATAGTGGGAAAAGTGACTTTAAGACTCTGTACGGTTCTCTGTAACTATCGTGTTGTTTGTGCGGTGAACATGCTTCAATATACGTGCATGCTGGAAAATGTGTGCTGTTTTTGCATTCCTCGGGCATGTCCCTCGACTTTCATGGACGAAACATCTGGTTCAAGAACCTGAAGCTCCCAAATAGTGACCGAGAATGCCAGAGGGACCGATATATGCGGAAACGGTCACGGTAGCGATTGATCAATAACAGGAAATCATCATGAGTTGATCGAGCTCATTCAACGGAAGTTTGGGACCGATCTTAACCACCAGATAGATGGCTCAAACACCCCATTACAGATCACAATGTCAGCCCGGTTATATTTGAAAATTCAAGCCGACCAACCCATCAAAATCTAAGCGTCTGAACGTCGTGGTCCGGTTCGTCTTGAATCTTGACTGCCTTCACCTCGGTGAGCCACGAACTGCCAACTGTGGGTCCCCGCTCCGCATCCAATTGCAGCTGTGGCTTGGAATCTCGCCCCACCTTTCTGTTAGGGTTGAGGCTTGGCACACCAGAATTCCGAATTTCGCTGCCAAAAAGCTCCCCACCTTGAAGAAAAACGTCCGACCCCAAACCGCCATCGCTCACGCAATCCACGACAGCAACAATACCCTCCTCGGCACCGAATAACCGCAAATATGGCTGATCGAGGAACCAGTGCTCCCCGTGGAGGCGGCGGCTTTGCTGCTCGCGGTGGTGATCGTGGCGGTGATCGCGGTCGTGGCCGTGGTGGACGTCGCGGCGGTCGTCGTGGCGGCAACAAGGACGAGAAGGAGTGGCAGCCCGTCACCAAGCTCGGTCGTCTTGTAAAGGCCGGCAAGATCAAGAGCATGGAGGAGATCTACCTTCACTCTCTCCCCATCAAGGAGTTCCAGATCGTCGACTTCTTCCTCCCCAAGCTCAAGGATGAGGTCATGAAGGTGCGCACTACGCTCCCCAGCGGCTTCTAGCGATTGCTCGAGATGGATTGCTGATATCCCTTCCCTGTACAGATCAAGCCCGTCCAGAAGCAGACCCGCGCCGGTCAGCGTACCCGTTTCAAGGCAATCGTCATCATCGGCGATTCCGAGGGCCATGTTGGTCTTGGTATCAAGACCTCCAAGGAAGTCGCGACTGCTATCCGCGCTGCCATCATCATCGCCAAGCTCAGCGTTATCCCCGTCCGTCGTGGTTACTGGGGCGCCAACCTTGGTACTCCTCACTCGCTCCCCACCAAGGAGAGCGGCAAGTGCGGCTCCGTCACTGTCCGCGTAAGTGCCCAGAAGCGCCCTCCTACGATGGCTAGGCCAGACGTGCTAACTCGACGTGCAGCTTATCCCCGCTCCCCGTGGTACCTCCCTCGTCGCCTCTCCCGCTGTCAAGCGTCTGCTCCAGCTCGCCGGTATCGAGGATGCCTACACTTCGTCGTCCGGCTCGACCAAGACCCTCGAGAACACCCTCAAGGCCACCTTCGCGGCTGTCTCCAACACATACGGCTTCCTTACGCCCAACCTGTGGAAGGAGACCAAGCTGATTCGCAGCCCTCTGGAGGAGTTCGCGGATACCCTGAGAGATGGCAAGCGTTATGCCAACTAAGGTGCTGTTTGAGGGTGATGCTCACTCAGCCGGAATGGAACTTTGGGGCGTCTGTGGATCTTTACTTGCATGGGCTCCGGCAACGGCATAGATTGAGGCGGTCTGGGCTTAGCAAGATCTGCCTGAATCAATTTGACGATTTGATCATGAACAACTCTCTGAAAAGTCCCCGCGGTGAATGTGTTGTCCCCGAGTTCTTATGAAGCCTGGCCGGTTGTCTGCAAGCCTCTGGCGCATCAGGGTGCTCCCCCGTGTATGCTCTCCGACCTTGTGCCCAAGCAACTGATGACTTTTCACCCGCAGGATGGGTCGTGGAAGTTTGTGTTCCCCCATCCCACTGAAGAGTTGCCCCTTCCTCAACCAACCCCCTCGTTCCATCCATGGGGGCATGGTAACGGAATCCCGTGAAGGAAAGAACAACCCAGGCCCTGCGGCTAGTTGCCATCGTGTTCAATGCCAAAACTCGAATCATCTGCTTCCATGTCCTCCTCTCTACCTTGGTGATTCTCCTCAAGTTTTGGCCTCACATCGCCCACATCGTCTTTTTGGACCCCTGGTAGTTTTTGGCTTCGATAATTGGAACCAGTTTTGGCAACTTGGTTTTGGAGCTATATCACGTAGCCCATACACTTTCCCGGGTTCTCGTTGGCAGCGGGCTTCCAACATGTCCCACGTCACTCGCTTCTTCACGCTCGCTCTCATCTGCTCCATCACTCTCGCATCGTTCACAGAGTCCGACAACTACATCTCGAACGTAACTACCGGCCTCGATAGCGGAACACAAGGGCTCTCCAACACAGAATGGGTGCCGCCAGGCAAAACGGCCGGTTTTCACGCACAACCACAGGGAATCCCTGGGTTGTCCGTGGGGGGTTTGCTCTCCTCCCTTCTTCACCCACCGCCCACCCCAGTTGCCGCCCTACCGCCTGCCAGTCAACAACTAGCAGCTACAGCAAATACGGCACAAGTTGGGCAAAGTGGTGGGGATGGAGGGCTTGGAGCTTTGATATCGGTCCTCGGCGCTATCTTGAACCCGCAACCGAGCCCTGCGGATGCCGCCCCGTCTGCTTCGAACCCGAGTGGTGGGCTCCCGGCAGTCCCTATTCCACTCGATCCCCTTGTCTCGGCCCTTTCGAGCATCCTCTCTTTTGCCTCTCCTCAAAACCCGCCAGCCCCAGGGGGGAATGGCTTACTTCCGCCTGCCGTTCCAAGCTTGATCCCGACGCCAGGTGGAGGACTGTCACTCCAGCCGGCCTTACCATCTGTCACTTTGCCCCTACCTGGAATTACTGATGTGACTCCGGCAATCACTCTGGGGGCATCGCCGACACCAGGATTGGCGCCCTTGCTTACAGCAGCTTCGCTGCCTATCTCGGACATTCCAGCATTAATCTCAGAGATCACGTCCCAGGCTGGATCCCTATCAGCCATCATCGCTTCAGAGATTGCCTCTCTTACCAACCAAGTATTCTCGGCGGCTTCGGAAATCCTAACGGAAGTACCAGTCCTAAGCATCGAGCTTCCCAGCCTCACCATTGCTGTTCCAGTCCCAACTGGCCTTCTTTCCGACCTCTCCAACGGGCCACTTCCTACTGATGTGCCTCTGTCGCAACTGGCCGCAACGTTGTCTGACATTGTTGGTCCTGGAAACGCAGGGCTAGTGAGCTCTATTGTTGGGGCCGTTGTGTCGACATTGGACAACATAGTCCTGAGCAGTCAGGTGAGCAATCTGATAAGTGAAGCAACGGTAGCCGCCGGTGCCATGGTCTCGGCCGTCACCCAGGAATAGTGCTCCAGGGTCTCAATGATAGGGCAGTCTATCGTCACTGTGTCGGTTCCATGCAGCTCTGCTGCTACATCTGAAATGCCAGCATCTACAACCGGCCCGTTGTCGTCATTTTCACCTCTGGATTCAGCAACGGAAGTCCTTACCCCAGTTGAGACTATCACACTCCTTTCCTCTATCTCCGGAACCATGTCACCCGTCTTAACTCTGACGCTACTTTCGTCCGTGTTGGAAACGATAACTACTACCCCATCGGCTGTGCTCGCATCTAGCTCCGGTACCGAGAGCACTGTCGCAACTCTCACATCGGCTTCGTCTCCGCCGGGAAGCACTCGGACCACTGCTGCTCCCGCGGGTACTTCCCAAGTTACTACTTCCATTGGTAAGGCATCTTCGAAGGTCCGCCACTCACATTTGCTAACACAAATTACAGCACCGGCCCAGATCTCGCAGACCCCCACACAGGGAGCGAGCACAGGACAACCAAGTGCTTCAGTATCAATCTCCACACAGTTGGTGACAGTCACTGCTATCCAGACCAGTGTGGTAACGGCTTGTCCCGGGGCTCACTCGTATGCTCCTCGCCTCTTGTGTCATGGCAATGATTCTTTCTAACAAGACTTGCAGAGGTTCAAGCTCTCTAATTTCTTCAACACACACTTGTCTTGATAGTACCCTTTCTTCTCCGGTGGCTGGCCAAACTTCGCCACCAGGGAACGGAGGTATCAAGGGGCCATGTCCAGGAAAGGGGTACACATGCGAGGACTGTTTGGACGGATGGTTCTGCCCACCGCCTCAAACCCCAGCTTTACCGGCCCCATGTGGGGCTGGCTGGCCTTGCTATCACTGTCCTGGTGGATGGTTTTGTGTCCCATCGCCTACTCTTCTCCCCACTACGGTTACGGTATGCCCAGACTCGCCTGTAAGAGATGCCGTCCCCAGAGAGCCCGAAACAAAAAGAACCAAAATCACACTCACTTCAATAACTGTTGTGGCGGCCCGTTCAGAAGCTACCCCGACCGAGATTCTCCATCCTGCTGTTGCTGATTGGAGCTATGGTGGTTGCTATAAAGATGATGCAGGCCGATCACTCAAGGACTCTTCGATCACGGGTCCAATCAGTGGTGGGATGACAACGGAGATATGTGTTATATTCTGCCACAGTCAAGGATTCACATTAGCAGGCACTAAGGACGCTTTCCAGTGCTTCTGTGGCACTCGCTTGATGGACTCTTGGCTTGTTGATGATTCAGATTGCGACAGACCTTGCAACGGTGACTCGTCTCAGTTCTGCGGTGGCAGCGGAGCCCTGAGCCTATGGAGCCCTGACGGTAAGGTCCTCAAGGGTATCAGCCCCGAGCGGCAGTTTGTGATGCCGGTGCCCAGCCCTGGTCAGACAGAGATGCCACTCGCCACGGGAGGATTGCGTCAGATGGTAGTGAAAGTAACGACAGCAGTGGAGGTATGGCCAGCCGCGCCAACAACCGAGAACCGGACTACCCGACTCAGGATGTATTCTGTTGGGGACGACCTTGGAGTTGATCCAGGAGATTTCAATCGGATCAATGTGGACGATATCGCATCCACTGTGCATGCTATCGTCTCGGCCGCTATGCAAGAGGCTCACGCGATTGCGGCTTCGGAGGTTGCGAGAGCAAACTCAATGATTGCAGGAGCTAGGGCTGTTATCGGAAAGGGGTTCGACAGCATGTCTGATGATCTGAACGCAGTCGTTGCACAAGCGTTCCCAGAAAGAGTCCCTTGGACGACATGTAGCACGACGATAACAATATGCAGCACCACCACAGCTTTTACTACAACTGACGCTTCGTTGAGCACACCTGCTGCTGAAAGTGGAATGCAGCCAACTTCTTCGGAAACATCTCCGATTTTGTCAAGCTCAGGGACGCCTTCATCAGCACCCTCAGTGGAGCCATCGGGGACGGCCGGTGCAGCCCCACAAAGACAGTCGCCAACATCTCCAACCAAATCAACGACACCAGGTGCCCCTTCATCTTCTCCACCTTTGGCAAGCCCCTTAAATCCACAACCCTCTGGTTCAACGGCAGATATAGCATCTAGACCAAGCAGCCCGGCTGGAACTGGAAGTGCCCTGCCGTCCGGCTCCTCTTTTCCCTCTGGTTCTTCGGGAGCGACCCCCTCGACCTCGATTACACCAAGCCTAGGATCTACGACCTCTGTGCAGAGCTTAGGACCAGTAAATCCCACGGGCACCGCTGGAGCAGCTCCAGTTCCCAACAACCCTCCTGGACAGCCGACTACTCCTTCCTCTGTTCCTCCGTCTCCATCACAGCATCCGACATCACCGTCCCCAGCCAGTCCAGATGCTACAGGCGGGGGAAAGCCGATTCCTGGGAGCAGTGTACCCCCGGTGCCGACGTACCTCGTATCCACAGCAGCCAGAAGCGCGGCAAATCCATTGCGAGAAGCTCGGTCATTCTTTGCCTAGGTAGGCCACCGGCTTCTCCGCGGAGAAGTAGCCGGAGAAATAGCAGAAACATCATATTGAGACGGAAGTGGTCATGATGTATATTCAGTTGACGGATCTTGGAATGAGCCGGCATAGCAGTGAGAGGGTGTCCAGGCACGTTTTATGATGTTGTTCCTCGCAAAGAAGCATTTATTGGGCTGGTGGTCATGTAATACGATGACTAGTCTGGGATTTTTTTGGACTGCTTCATACGTCAGGGCAGTATGTCAGAGTGTTGTGTAGTTTTCTTTGTCCATGATAGTTATCTTACCGACCAAGGTGCTACGAAGGGTCTTAAAGCAGCTGTTCTAATCTTGAGGAGAGTTTCTAAGCATCGAGATTGTTCCTCTGGGATTTCCAGCCAGGCTCCGGGAACCACAGACATGCAACGTTTGGAGTTTGGTGCGCTTGGGCTGTGGCTATGCTCACAAACAAGTACATGGAGGATAACGTATCTCCTGTATTCCCGAGTGCCCTTCCCGCTGCACATCCTACCCTGAGGTTGCGTGAGTGAAACAGCCGGTGACGCACCTGGCCGACACACAGACGGAGAGAAACAGGCGTGTAGATAGATTACACATAATTGCGCCGGAACAGGTCACCTTACCTTTCGGGATATTCTCCTATTTGAAGACACAGTCTTGCGTGGTTGGTGATAGAGAATCCACCAAGCGAGAACAGCATGCGGTGTCACATAGCTTATGGTCTTATATATGGAGAGGACGAGCGGCAGGTAAATTCGTGTTGTACCGTCCGGCAGGGTTCCATTTTTGCCGGCAGGATGGCGTTCCAGGAGTATACTCAAAAGGGAGGGTAGGGGGGTTGGCCTCTCGGGTGAGAGAGCTTGGCACGCAATCAAGCTTCGCGGGTATGTCGGCACGGTTGGCGACCGTGTGGTTTTTTAATTGCTCTGAACCGGGCCTCGAAAGTAGGAGACGAGAGGGGGACGGGATATGGACCGTCTGCCGACGTCACATCATGGCTATGCGGTGAAGACATGGTGAACGATCTGAGGTTCTTCGGGGTGGAACACGCCAATTTTTTTCAGGCTCAGAGAAAGACGTGAGATTTGCGATGGAGAGTGTTGATTTTTTGGAAGGGAGGAGTGTCTGGGTGTAAGAAACGGGCGGTAAGCCGGGTTATGCGGTGTTGATAGCCTCGATGGTGGTGTAAGTCAAAGCACGAAACCCCGCGATCTAGAATCTCCGCGGACAACCACTTGGTGTCGCGGAGCCGTTGAGCTACAAACAATCCCCGCAGAATGTAGTTGGTCGGTCGGATAAAAGGAGGCTAAAGATGGGACGCGTTCTCCTTGGGGAAAGAAAAACCGTAGATCGAATGAAAGCCTCCTCGACCTCCACAGCTCAGACCGATGGGTATACCGGGGGTGGACCCCGGCCACGGGGATCACGACAAGTCCGGTTGCCCAGCGGGACAGCGCTCTGTCTCGCTTTCGTATAGACGGACGTGGTCTGAGATGGCTGTTTCTGGAGAAGGTAAGAAATGCCAGGTCGGGAATAAGTAGCTTGCGGCTCGGACAAGCTTTCTCTCAGGCCACGTTGGACCCCAAGAAGGGCGCGAATATGTGCGCAGTCTCGGCGGCATCAAGCGATACGACGTATCGAGTTAGGAGCGGCACGAAATGGCGACAAACCGAGGTAGGAACCGGTCAGAGAGGGGTGTGGAGATCGCACGAATGGAAGCGTCAGTAACCGAAGTCGGTCGGGGCCTCTGTCGTCCATCGAAATTCGAAACCCCGGGCCCCATCACCTCAATGCGGGAGGGAAATAAAACGGCTTGGAAAGCTAGGCATTTGCGGGGGAGTCGAGCCGGCTGATGATTAGTGAGGCTCGACGGAAGCCGCCGCCTCAACAGCAGAGGATCGATCCACATTGCCCAGCTAATGCAATTAAGGCATGTCCCAGCGAGCACGGATACACGAATACATCAGACGACACGCAACGGTAAATATGTTGTTGGGGGTGTGTTGGCCCGCTACTAACTAGACATTGATGACGAAGAATTTGTTTCCTTCCTAGTCCTCCGCGAGGTCGACGATCGTCTGTCAAAGGGGTTGCGCCAGTACGATTCTGGACAGGTGATGTCAGTGATGACGATACAACCGTAAGTTGAAGAGAGGCTAGTCAATTGGGGTCTTGAGGGGATAAGTTTCTCCAATTGTGCCTGGTTGGAGATGCCCATAATTTTTGCTGTAAAATATTGGAGACTTTGGATTATAAATCGGAGAAATTTGTTCTCATGCGGGCAGTGAACAGGGTAAGGCAAGCGTATCGTGATTCCCCTCTTTCAACGACTCGCGACACTTGACGGGCGCAGTCTGCTCCATGGATGTGGTGGAGGAAAAAAGCCAAGAGATGTCCAACCCGGTCGTCCCTGCTCTGCCATGTGGTCCCGACGCCACAATCCCGCGCCTGGAGACGCACTGTCCAACCAATATCTCTTGGCGCCTTGGCCCGCTCCTCAGTGCCTCGACGGCGCCTTGACCCAGAAATTCAGGGAATTTTGCAACTGGCAACAATGCCCTACCCAACTGTCGAGCTGGCGCCGCACATCGATCTCGACTCGCATCAATCCTGGCTCTATGGGGCTCTCTTATGAGAAGCTCCCGTGACCCCCGGCTCTGACTGTTGCTTCATGCGAGCTTTACGCATGCCGATTGGCTTTGACAGCACCGCCTCCTCGACCAGAGGACAGCCATCTGCCGCTCAGAGTCAGGACACTGCCCGGTACCATCGACATAGTTCACCCAACACCACGCGGGATTTCGATATGTATCTTTGTTTTTATATGCTCCGATAGAGCGTAAATGCAAGGTGTCGCCGCACATACGCTGCTCGAACAGGGTGGAGGGAAAGTTACCTAGGCAACCATTGTTGCCAGAGGGCACAATACTAATACCGCTCAGCGGCCCAGACACAGACAGCCAAGCAACTCCTCCCCAAACCCCAGACATGAGTGGGATCTGGTCCGCAGCAAACCCAGAGATAAAGGGAACGGGCCAGAACGATGGCCCGTGAACGACGGAGGAGTCTTCGTGCTTAAGCAAGCATGGAGCTACCTGTCGGAGTGGTGGATGGCTATCGTGGGCTCCATAAGAACTCTCGAATCCCGGCCCTTGAAAGTTGGAGACTGGCTTACACCGCATATGTGTGCGCCCACTGGAGGAATCACCAACATTTCTTTTAACAATTTCCAAGGTATCGTACCAGAGCGGCTCCATCGCAGCATGTCCAAGGCGAATTATGCAAGTGCAAAGACAAGAAAAGAAACGCATGATGGCTAGTAGCCTACGGCGTCTAGTTTCATAGACAACTTGGCACCTCGAAATAAGCAACTACCTCCATGCCGGACCTGCGGATCCCCCGATTGCGTAACCTGCCATGTCTTCAGCTTGTCACTCCACACTGCATGCGCTTCCCGCCCCTCTTTTTGGACAGGCAAATCCATCCACCGCCCATGTTCAGCAGCAGCGTGTGGAGGCCATCTATGGCCGTCATTTCGGCTCATACTCCGCCCCCGGCCAGACCTTGTTGCTCTGGATGGTAAAAATGCGGAGAAGTATTCATGCGAGACAGCGCTGTATCGCAGGCCTCAGAGTGGCACATGCATCTGCTGAGCACCTGGTTAATGTCGGCTCCCCCTGCCCTGCCTCTGGTTCATCTGTACCCCATCTTGACCATGGGTTCGTCCCCCTCATTGGAAACCCTGACTCCGTAATAAGCAATGTTCTGAGGGTTCCATTCTGCCCGTTGATCATCCATCTCGTCCTATATGAAGCTGTCCCCCTCCCCTTCTCTCCGTTCCCGAAACATAGCGTTTCGTATTACTCGAACCCCAGGCAACCTTTGAGCAACAGCCTTGTCTCATCCATCCACCCACTTACATCAACCTCGCGACCTCCACCAGCCCCAATGGCTGAACAACAGTTGAACCCCAACCTGGGTGCCGAGAAGGACTTTGGGCAGACCACAGGTCTGGCCACGGCACCCAATGGCACCAACAACAACCCCAACGCACACGTTCGGGCCACGCACCCGCGGGATTACCACAACCCGATGGCTTTCATCCATGAGGATAGCGACCGCCGACTGCCAGCCTTCGGTGGTGAGTTCCAGCCCGGTTTATACAGGTCGGTCGAGGCGCGCAAGTTCGCCAACCCGGCACCGCTGGGCCTCAGCGCCTTTGCCCTCACAACATTCGTCCTCTCGGCTGTCAACTTGAACGTTCGCGGTGTATCTGCACCTAACATCGCCGTGCCCCTTGCATTGGGCTATGGGGGTCTTGTTCAGCTGCTCGCTGGCATGTGGTGAGTCTTGAAAGGTAGCGTTGACTTTGACGTATATTCTCGCTAACAAAAACCTAGGGAAATGGCCGTGGGTAACACATTCGGTGCCACTGCGCTCTCTTCATACGGCGGGTTCTGGATCGCCTACGGCATTCTACTCACACCAAACTGGAATATTCTCGGCAAGGGCGGGCCTTACATGACCGAGGCGACCATAGCGGTCGACCCGAAGATGGGCGAGTCGGCCGTTGGCTTCTTCTTGACGGGCTGGCTCATCTTCACCACAATCCTGCTGTTGTGTACGCTGCGATCAACGGTCATGTTCTTCATGCTATTCTTCACTCTCGACCTGGCCTTCCTGATGCTCGCCTGCGGCGCATTTGCGAACGACAACAACGCCATGGAAGCAGCGCACAAGCTCACGCAAGCGGGCGGTGGCTTCGGAATGCTAGCCGCCTTCCTCGCTTGGTACAACGCCTTTGCCGGTATTGCCGATAGCAGGTGAGTAACGACGGCCCCTTCCCGTCTCTTTTTTTTCGCCCCTCTCGTGCCCCTCCAGAGTGCAAATTTCTGGTGTGTGGTTGTGGTGCATGGGTCTTGGTGTGTGGGCTGCATTGCCAAGCACCGATCGTGCGCCACCTCCGTCAAGCCAAGAAAATGCCCAGAAAACGTCCCGCCAAATCAGCGACACAGAGGACTTTGCGCTAACAATATCCACAACAGTAACTCGCTATTCCTCATCCCCGTCTTCCACTTCCCGTGGTCTGAGAAGGGCCGCGAGCATAGGATGGACAGGGTGCACTCAAAGACTGACCGCGATACGGTATGATGGGGGCGCGAAATTTATATTTCAATCTCTTTTTTCCTGGGAACCTCTCATTTTCTTGTACAATATTCATGTTGACGATATGAGCGCCAAATGAGCGTGACGCTAGATGTTCTTAATTCTTCTTCCGAGCTTGCAAAACAGTGATGCGTGATCTACTTAGACTCCGCTGGCGTCAGTGACCGGAAGTTTACTGGTGCTTCTTCCCCTTACACAGGGGTCACTCGATCGACTACGCTTCAGGGTACGCTCCGGGCTGGGCTTCTAGGTTCCCCGCCATCGAGCAAGTTTCGCCCGTGTCGAAGTCGGCGCTAAGATATAGTGGCAGTTGCTAAGCCTGGTGCTTTTCGCTTTCCCCCAAACGGGAGCGCCCATCGCCCCATCACCCCAGCCAGCGGTGGTGGTGTGACACAGCAACACGCCCATGTTTCCTCCCGCATTTGCCCGCCTCCCGTTTCCCCGGATCGCTGCAGTGCACACTGCACTACGTTCTCCGTACTTCGTATGTACCTACGTACAGATCCTTACCATGAATACGCAGCTACTCTCGGCTTTGCTGATATTCAAGATCTTGTGGTTTGCTGCCGTACCCGCGGCTATGTAGCTAGCAGCATGCCACTTCAGCTGAACCGAGGTCCCCAGCGCATCATTGACAGCATACATCCATCCATCCGCCTGGTGACCTACCTGCCGTCCAACAACACCACAATATCGCTCTATCCCACCTAGCTAGACTCAATACTGTTCCCCCTAGAATAATTGCTTGTGTTTCTTACCCGAATCCATGCGTACAGTGGGCTGTTCCTGTTTTTTTTTTTTGTCGGAGCATGTTTTGCCAAGCAATGCGCGGAATCGTTCCAGAAGCTTGGTGCGGTTATGTGGTCAGACACCATCCGATGTTCATGCGAGTGTCACCTGATATCCCCGAGTTGGGCTGGAGGACAACAGCTCCGCCTGGTCGAATGCGATGGAAGGCGATTTGAACAAACTGGAGGAAATACAGACTAGTTTGCGAAGAGGGGTTCTCATACCTACACAGCTAGCTTTTGTACAACGAAACTGCTAGCTGTCTTCTTGACAACACTCTTCGGCATCACGATTGATTCGCAACCATTACAACCACGACATACAGACCTTGCCATCAACTGGTACTTTGTACTGTGCACGCGTCTCCTGGAAAACAGCATTGGCCATTGACGTTACCTGAACGGTCCGATCCTCGCTAAGGGGAGCGAACCACAAGCGTCCATGATCCGAAAGCGATCGGCCATTCTCATCACAATATTGATATCGCTAGCCGCCATCATGTACCGCAGCACCCACAGGACAAGTCCCGAGCCAATTATCGTAGTTGGCTCGGGCCTGGCCGGCCTCTCAGCCGCTTACACGGCCCTCCAATCTGGTGCTCCGTCGGTCCACATCCTTGAACGTGCCGCTAAGCCGGGAGGCAACAGCTTCAAGGCATCCTCGGGAATTAATGGCGCTCCCACATATTTTCAGCCCGCCAGTCCGAATGAGGACGGTAACTTCTACTCGGACACGATTCGGTCGGCCGGACATCGCCTCTCATCCGATCCTACCCCGGATGCCCGGGCGCAGCGCGAGCGGCTTATCTCGGTTCTCACGGAACGCTCCTCTCAGGCTATTCAGTTTCTCACCGACCTCGGCGTCGATCTCAGCGTCGTCACTCAGCTAGGCGGTCACAGCCAAGCGCGCACACATCGCGGCGCGGGCAAGACACCCCCAGGCGTTGCTATCGTTAGCACCCTCCTGGAAAAGCTCAAGACGGAGTTTGGAGATCGGTTCCGACTCGTGCTAAACTGCGAGGTCACGAAATTGTTGACTAATGAAGCGAAGGGTGTGACGGGTGTTGAGTACAAGCTCAATGGCAGCGAAGTCTCAGTCTTGTATGGTCCCGTGGTGTTTGCTACGGGCGGGTTTGCCGGCGACACCCACGGCCTTTTGGCTCGGCACCGACCTGACCTGAGTGGGTTGCCTTCTACCAACGAGCCGCGGCTAGGTAGCCACGATGTGTTGACCACTGCGGGGGCGAGGCTGGTTGATATGGATAGTGTACAGATCCATCCTACTGGCTTCGTGGATTCGCAAAGTCCAGGTGTGCAGCTGAAGTTTCTGGCGGCGGAGATGCTGCGCGGGGAGGGCGGGATATTACTGTACAAGGGGAAGCGATTTGTCAACGAACTGGAGACGCGTGAGCATGTGAGCGAAGCAATCATGGGATTGCCTGAGGCAAAGGCGGACGGGGAGCTGCGCCAGTGGGATGTTCAGTTGCTGCTGGATCCGGGAGCGGCAAAGGTAGCTGAGGGACATGTTTCATTCTATGTGTGGAAAGGGCTGTTGAAGAAGGTGAAGGTGAAGGATTTGGATGAGACGACACAACGGACACTAAAAGGTTATGCGGAGGTGGTCTTGGGAGGGGGCGAGAAGGTGGATGAGTTCGGGCGACGGGCTTTTGGACACTGGTCGCTGGGTGTAAAGGGGTGGGATGATGAGGCAGAGGTATGTGTAGGGAGAGTCACGCCGATCGTGCATTTCACCATGGGCGGCGTGGTCATCAACGACCATGCGCAGGTGCTATCGACGGATCTTGGGCAGGAACAGAAGCCCATTCCGGGATTGTGGGCGGCTGGGGAGATAACAGGAGGGGTTCATGGCGACAATCGGCTTGGCGGGTCGTCGCTGTTGGAGTGTGTCGTGTTTGGGAGAATCTCTGGCGAGCAGGCAGCCCAGGCAGCCCTCAAGGCCGGAGAGGCCTAAGGAACTGTCCTATGTACTGTACCAAATCTTTATGGTGAGAAAGGCAAATTTGGGAACTGCACCTTGTCTATGAGTCGAGTCGCTCGGCTGGTGAGATTTTAGATGAATAGAATAGAGTTCGTTGGGCTTCTTCTTCAAAAGCAGGGTGTGATGAATCGACGCCATTCCTGGACAAGGTGCTGGTGTCCGCGGGTGTTTGTTCGAGGTTAAGGGAAAGGGTTAGAGATGGGAGTCTTTGTCACGTGAGGTCGCGTTTATCGCGACCAACGGGTCGAAACTTGGCACGTCACCTGTCTCACCCCACAAGAGGTCCAAGACCATTCCCCCAAGCGCTGCATCGCACACAGCTCACCACGGTGCTACCCAGCCATTTCCACCTAGTTTCGAACGAAGGGAAGCCATGTGGCTGTTGAGGACCGAGTTGTTTGATGGTTTGTCCACGCGCTCTCGATTTTCGTCGTGTGCAGCGATCTAACCTGGCCAAAGGCAGGACGCTCTGGCTGCGCCCAGGCAAACGCTATCTTTTCGGCAGAACGGCATCTGAGCGTGAGTGCGATTTTTCTTCTTCAAGTAATGACATGGGACTGATATCTTTTAGCGGGGGAATTCGCCATTTCCGACAAGACCATCTCTAGACAGCACTTTACCATTGCGGTTGAGAATGTCGCTGAAGGCGGTGGGGTACGCGTGCCAACCTGCCTCCATATCGTTGTCTACAAGGTCGCTAATTTTGAAACTTGAAGCAAAACCTAGGCTCTCGCTCGCAGATCATTGTTGAAGACCTTGGCTCCAAGACGGGCACACTGCTCAACAAGGAGCAGATTCGCGGGCAGACGAGAGTGATTACTGCGGATGTGAACGTGGTGAAGTTGGGCGCCCACGCCAAGACTCTCCGGTATGTGCTTTTATCATGTATCACGGCAACTTTCTGACGACGCTGCCCCTATAGCATCTTATGGCATCCGGTAGTTCTCAGCTTCTCCTTTACCAGCAAGGAGTTGCGCGCGGATCCTTGGGCGACCCTCCGCGGGAGGCTGGAGCAGCTTGACATCAAGTACTCGTCCGAATACGACCAGCTTACCACACATGTGGTTTCAAAAAAGCGCAACACGCCCAAGGGTCTGCAAGCCCTGATAAATGGAAAGTATGTTGTCACAGACAGCTTCATCAATGCTATTGTAGAGGCAGCATCGACGCCGGGTGGCGCCGGCGATGAAGAGCAGAGTCTTTTAGAACAAGATTTCACAGAAAACTGGCCCGACCCCCTTGACCATCTGCCCCCTCGTGGCGAGGAGCCAAGTGATCGACCCACGCAGGCCTATGCCCCGGATCAGAGGCGACAAGAAGTTTTCGACGGTTACACATTCGTATTCTACGACAAGAAGCAGTACGAAAACCTGTTTCCAGTGATAACGCACGGCAAAGGCAAAGCTCTCTTTAAAGAGGCCACCCCTGGTGTCACTAATATCGACGACTTCATCCGCTTCGTTAAGGAGGTCGCTGGCGAAAAGGGCCTAGGCTCGTTCGAGGATGGAAGCGAGGGCAAAGGGGTTGTTGTAGTTCGGTACACGCCTGCTAAGGGTGACGGCTACGAATGGTTTGCGAATTTTCTAACTTCATTCGCCCAACGACTCGATCACCGGCCTATCGATCAGCGCGAGTTTCTTGAAGCCATCCTAGCATGTGATGCGTCGATGCTGAGGCGGCCCCTCGAGGAAGAAACCCAGCCTCCACGGCGAGCAGCGCGTTCTGGGGAAGATGCTCGGAACCGCATGGATGTTGACCAACCTGAGCCCCCGCCACGAACGGATGCTGCGTCACCACCTCGACGAGGCCGAGCCCGGAGAGCGGTAAGCCGCTTCAAAGGCTTTGAGCTTGACTCCGACCCCGAAGACGAGACTCCTGTCCCCGAGCCGGTCAAGGAAGCGCCGCAACGGATCGTCGCTTCGGAAGCGGCGGATGCTTCTCAGGACAGTTTATTCGTCTCGCAACACGCTGACTTTGTGCACCCCGGAGAAAGCCACGAGGAACAGCCGACACGTACCACCCGCCGAAGCCAACGTAAACGCGCAATATCGCCTCTCCCAGAGCATGATGAATCAGCCTTCCTAGACGGAATCGCACCGACTGCTGCCGCAGCGAAACGGCGACGGATCGATGCGGGGCAGGAACCTGTCCCTGAACCTGAGCCGTTGGTTGTCAAAGAAGACGAAGCGTCTCCGCCACGAAACGGAAGGTTGCGAGCGGCAAAGGGAAAAGGAAAGAAACTCCTCGATAGCGAGGATGTTCTGGAACTTGCCCGTCAGCGTCGCGAGGAAGAGGAGGCGCGAGTCGCCGCCGAGCAGAAAGAGCTTGCGAAGGGCGACGACGATATTGATTATGCAGCGATCCGCGCCTTGCACATAATCGAAGATTGTGCGGTACGCTTTCCGAACGAAGACGTGACAGGCCGCACACGCGAACAAGATATCGCCGATGGCCGGTGGGACCCACGATGGAACGGCCGCAAGAATTTCAAGCGGTTCCGGAAGCAGGGTGAGGCAGGCGGGCGCCCGCCACCACGCGTCATCCTCGAGCTAGAGGAGGTTAGACCAAAGGAATACGGCATTGGTGACGATTATTGGCTTGAAAACGAAAGCGCCAACAAACGTAAGAAGGACAGCCAGCGAGAGTCGCAGAGCGGGGCGACCCAGGGTAAATCAGTAGGAAAAGAGGTGGATATGTCGAACGGGCGGGAGAAACCGGCGACTCGGAGGACGGTCCTTGCAGTGGATAGCAGCGACGAAGAAGATGACGACAACAGCAATGCTATGCAGGATAATATTACGGTCCCTAAGCTGGATGACGAGCCTGAGCCTGGGCCTGAGCCCTCGAGAAGTCGAGCCGGCAAGGCGGCCGAAAGGGAGGCTGCTCGTCGTGCGCAGGTACGTGCACAGTCGCAATCGCAATCGCAGTCACAAGGCCAGGCAGGGAGGAAACGCCCTGTGGCGGCTGAGCCAGTCAATGAAAGGGCGAGTAAGAAGGCGAGAGGGAAGTTCCAAGCTGGGGACAGCGAGGCAAGCGGCGACAGCGACGATGAGCTGAAGTTCCGCTTTGGACGACGGCGCGGATAGGGGCCTACCACTGGCCAAGTGTATAACGACTGGGATGTCTGCTATTGAGCGGAATTCAATGAATAATGACTATGCATCGTGATGTCTTCACTCTATGGGTATCTATCCTCCATGCATCGAGAAGCGTAATATAAAATACTAGCCCTCCATCCTGTACCGAAGTTCTTGCGCCGCTCCTTCTACCTCCTTTAATGCAAATGGGCAGAACGTGAAGCTCCGTATATACAGCATATATCTGCTAGGGCCCGCTGGCCATTAATCCGAATCATCGTCCTTTGTACCCTCCGGGATGTATATGCCTATTAAGCAAGCGGAAAGCATCCCCTCGAAGTTGACCCAGGGGTGAATTTCGCCAAACAACTTCGTCCCATCTCTGGCCGCACAGCGCAGCAGCTCGGGCTCACCGCCCGGATGGAAGGGCAGGTATGGGCTGATATTGTACACCCTCCCTCCCAGCACGGTCCAGGCATCCTTTCCTTTTCGTCCCGTGTAGTGCCGGAGCATGGTAGGTGTTACCCGTAGATACCCCGAGCCTGGTGGCAGATTTCGCAAGTCGGCATTTGGATGCCCTGAGAGTCGCGCCCAGTCGAGCGGGGAGTGGCCCGGGGCTAGGGCGATCTCCTTGCCCTGCTTCTTTGGCTTGGCCGTGAGTGTCGGCGGAGGGGCGAGACCGCCCGGCGCGCCGCGATTTGGCGCCGGGGTGCCGCGGTTCGGCAGCGGGGATAGAGCCGGGAGGGTGGAGGAGCCGGCGGCGTGCGCGCTGGCGATGGGCTGCTGTAGTCGGGGGGTAGGAAGAGGGGGCGGTGCCATGAGCCCGAATGTTGGCGGAGCGGCTCGCGCGGCGGGCGAGCGGACGATGGGCGGGGACGCAACCACTTGCGGAGCCGCGCTTACTTCCGGGACTGACAGCGAAAACGACGGCACTGGGTCATCGAGAGATGTTGCCGAAGCCTTGGGCGTTGTCTGCTCGTCGTCGGCTGAATCCAGACTTGGCGCGTTAGGGGACGCGGAAGTGTCGTCTCTCACAACCACTGACGGGGGTGGTGGCATCGCGAGTCGGCCCGTAGGCGACCCCTTTGATGAGGTGTTTGTCTCATTGGCGGTGATGGTATCGTTCCGCCCGCGGCTTTTCTCGAGGGGGATGCCGTCTGGCTGCGTCGGTTGATCATCGATAGACTCCTCTGCTTGGCGGGGCGGCCCAAGAAGACGAGGGGTTTGCGACCAGCCGAAAAAGGCGGGAAGCCATAATGGTCGGCGTAAGCAGAAGAGAAAGAAGGATGCGACGACGATTGAGATGCCTATGAGTGCCATGGCCGGCGACTCAGGGGGGTAGAGGAGCGTGGCTTGTGTCGTGTTCCAAGCCGTCAACGAACGTCTGTCATCGGCGCATTCGGAGTTCTAGGCGGTTTGGATTTAGGTTGGTTAGTAGGTAGGGGTGGGTCGCGGCTGCACTTGGATTGGTGCGGGACCTGAGGATGGACAAAAGACGATCAGAGAAAACAATTGTTTCGCAGAGTTTTAACCTCTGGGTGACTTCAATCTCAAACAGGAAAACCGAACGTCTGGGTATGCAGCCAAAAACAGTATCGGGTTCAGATGAACTTTTGGGGGCGTTTCATCCCGTCTGTTTTGTTTCCCACCCCCAATTGCCCATCGGGAAGTCAACTTGGAGGCTTGTCCCCTCCGTCGCTGCTGCCCGTGACTCGCGAAACCACGCAGCATTTCCCGTCGAACCCCACCAGCGCGCCAGCTGCCAGCTGCCCGCATCGCGGGAGACAAGGATTCCCTGCAATGACGCCAACTGATCGGGCGAGCGCTGCGGGCACAGGGTCAGGTTTGGTGGGGTCTGCAGGTTAACGCATGAATGTAAACAATCAATCGAGATGACAAGGCGACCGCGACTGGGCGTGTTTAGTGGTGTCAAAAGTTGTTTAGGCCTGTTTACTTATGGATCCGCGGTGGTGGGCTTGCTGAGCCAAGGGGCAATCTGATATCGTACCTGCAGGACCCCAAAGCGACCTTGCATTTTTCTCTTCACTAATTTTTTTCCTCTTAAACTTTGACGGCGACGACACTGCGAAGAATTTCGAGATTGTCAATGGCGAAATGATGCACTCCGCCCTGGGCTCTCTTCCGGACACTAGCGGGTAATTCCCATATCCCAGTGTTATGCCGATTGCATGGGCTCGGCATGCTGGCCAGTCATAGCGGCCCAAACCGAAATCAGGGTTTGGCCAATCTTGCACAGAGGCGGGCTTAGAGAGCCTCTAGAGCTCGAATCTCTCCGCTGTGCTCCTCGGCCACGGTCCTTGACGGGAAGATGCCATCGCTCACCTTCACGCCTCCCGAAGCCACTACCGCACCACCACGCCTTGCAGCACGCCCGTCCGTATCCTCGAGGTCCAGCAGCAGCATAGGGCCTCCGCGACCGACCGTGAGACGCAAGCCCTCTGCGGGAATTTTGACAACAAGCACCACATCCTCTGGGGGCCGAACAGCGCGGATCACCACAACTACACCCAAAGCTGCATCAACTTCCGCACAACCCCTTCACTCGACATCCGACCGCCATCCCCTCCGAATTCGAGACCAAAATGTTGCGGCGACGCGACGGCCGATAAAACCAGGATTGGGCTCAAGATTAGCGCCCATAATTACTACCAGAATGCCATTTGAGAAGCCGTCCACTGCCAGCACCCGTCCACCGACGATGCCTACCGTGGCAAGGGGAATAAACAAGCCGCCGCTGACCCCAAAAGTCGCGTCGCGCACCCCAACACCGCAACACCAAACCCCCACAATTGCAACCCCGATCGCCAGACGCGGAGGTGCGAGATCCGACCTCGTTCCGAATAGCCATGGTGCCGTGCAGCGAGAAAGGGAAGAGACGCTCTCCCCAGCGTCTGGGCTACTCAGCAATAACATCACTCCGCGGTCCGGATTGCGACAACTTCGCGTCGACAGCGCCAGCAATACCCCTACCGGCACTCCAACTCTAGAATGGCATGATTCGTGGGAAGCTCGGTCGGGACTAAGCATCGCAGGATCGACAATTGATGACGCACCGAGACGGCCGACGGTAACCTTCGGCCTACCAGCCGAGACTCAGGGCAATGCGCGGCAGGACGCAGACTCCAAGTTCTTCTACGCTTGCGATGCGCAGAAACTGACGCAGCAACCAGCACCTGTCAAGCCGGTGGCGGTGCCGCAGAAGCCCGCGACATTCTTCTACGCAAATGGAGAAACAGCCCCCCAGCGAGGAAACGCTCCGCACGTTCCGCTCGTTCCCGTGTTAGCAAGCCCCTCTGCGGCCCAAGATAACGCAACAAGCAAGTTTGTTTACGCAAATGGTATCCCGGACCTCCAAGCACCCCCGAAGCCTGGGGCCCCGCCGCCGGCCACAGCGAGCTCGGTGGTGTCCACGTCGTCAAGGATACCAATGAGCAGGCCAGGGATTGTCGCCTCGCAAGCGCCATATTCGCCATATTCTTCTCCGAGGCCTTCCTCGCCCATCAAGCTCTCGCCATATCCAGCGGCTAAGCAAGGAATGAATCCTAGTTCACCCCGATCTCCTACCGCCACGACAAGCACGTTGGGCAGCCAGCCCACCCAGCGAAATAGCCGGCCAGGACTAGGCCACGCTCGCACTGGTAGCCTCACCAGCAATCTGACTATTGCCGAGCCACCAGCAGTGGCACGAATCATGTCGGTACACGGCTCGCTGCCGATTTCAGAAAGCTCTTTGCCATCCAACGGCTTAGATCCAGCTCTCAACACCTTTCCCAGCAGCCCGGCAACTACTGGCTTTGCCTCGCTGCTCCAAGCAGCTGAAGACTTTGCTAAAGAGGACGAAGGCAGTCCGGAGTCCCTAAACAGCCCGACAAAATCACCGTCACAGGAGAAGCAACTGACAGATCTTGTCGCTAGCGCGCGGCGGGAACGCAAAGTCCAGGACCTGGAAATCACCAACGCTAGCTTAGAAGGTATCAATCGAACCCTGGAAAGGCAGTTACGAAAACAAACAGCAGAACTGCGGCGATACCGGCGCCTCTCTCGGTCTGGACGCCTCAGCCTGAGCTCTGTGGGCAGCCGGATACCGTCCGACTCTACGGTTGACGGTGGGGCTCTTGCCAGGGCTGGCATGGAGCTGGACGACCTGAGCGAGGAGGAGAGCGAAATGGACGCGCAGGACGAGGAGATGGAGGCCGAAGAAGACGATTTTTCAGGGTCTGAGTCGTCGGGCGATCTCAATCCCGGCACTTTGAGACTTCGCGACGCACGACATCGCCAAAAGGATGAAAGGAGGCTGCAGTTGGACCTTTCGAAGCACCAACAAATGCTTATCGACAGTCAAAAGATCAACCAAAGCCTCAAGCGTTGTCTAGGGTGGACCGAGGAACTCATCAAGGAAGGCAAACGCGCTTTGGAGTACAAAGTTCGGGTCAGCGAGGTCGAGCTTGGTGGGAGAGTCCTCGCGCCTGAAGATATCGAAGCCCGTGAAGCACGTGAGGCACGCGAAGCCGAGGAAATGGGCGGCGGTGAAGACGACGAGGATGCCACCATCAACATCACATCTTGGGGCAAAGATCCCCAGGATCGGGATAGTGGCATTGAACTGCCCGCAGATGGCGGGTAGTGCAGAGACCCAATAGAACGGTCTCAGGAGATTGACGTACAACTGAGACGGGATGTTCAGCAAATCAGCTTTGGGATGCGCTTTTACCTCACCACTCCTTGGATTCAACTTTTTTTTTGTTACGGCACTAATACGGGGCGGCATTGGTTGGGGAGCGGCTTGCATTTAGAATTTTAAGGGTCATTCAAACAGGACCATGGAAACCCACCTCGACAGCCTTCTTAGGCTTGGGGCACTTCTTATTTTCTTCTGTTCTATGGTGTCCATCTAGACCCATTGCCGAAAGGCAACTTGGAACTTGACACGTCAAGGGTCCATCCACTTTTTCTTTTGTTTAACCTCGTGTACCATTAGATACCCAAGCAGAGACGAAAAGCAGGGTGCGAAAGAGGAAGACACGAAAGCACTGGACCAGGGGCTATCGCATATATATGGATTCGGGGCCATGGCAACGAAGCACATTCAAGATCTTCAAGCTCCCGAGACTAAGGTCAAAAGGGTCAAACGAGAGGAGTGTTTGCAGAGATTTGATACCCAGCGCAGTTTCTTTTCTCGGTATAGGGTGGCAGACAGCAACCCCCTATTCAACGGGCTGGGAGGCGGAAAGTATGGACGGTGTATACTAGCGAGTATGGGCAAACGGAATAAAGCCCCAACAAATTCACATTGAAGCATAAGCCCATTTTGGTACCGTGACCCATGTTGAACTTTTTGATTGCAATCTGTTTGCTCTCCCCTAGGCTCGCTTACGCTTGCGATGAAATCATGCAGATGCCCAACTTTTGGCCTCTCGGCCCGCATAATACGTCCGACTTTGTTTGAAAGTGGTGGATGCTGAAAGGGGAATTCATTTGAGATCGGATCGGCCGACATTCACTCTGCCCTACGGCCGTACCCGATCTGAAATGGCCCCTAGCCAAGATGCTCAACAACTGCCACCGGATGAATGTTTGATCCTGGTGAATTTATTTACGCACCTGCCTACTTGGTCTTTCCGATACCCATTCAACTACATTGTGTTTGAAAACCACTATATGCATGTAAATGTTTGACTCTGGTGAAAGGCCAATAATTCAACCACCTACACAGGTACCTACTTAGTCTGTGGCTCGATTCATTTGACCCAACCATATTGAATTCGGAAACCACCATATGCACATGGGTATTTGACCTGGTGAAAGGCCGATGATTCACACGCCTACTCAGTCTGTGACTTGATATTCATCTGATCATGTTAAATTTGACAACGCAGTTTCCGTGGGTTATTCACGTTTGTCCTGGTGAAAGACCAATGATTTACCTGTTCACTCTGTGATCTGATGTTTTGTTGAGCTTGATAACGCAGTTCCTGTAATTCACTCTGGGGAGGCGGGATCCAGATACCTCGTTCTAGATCTATAAATGCTCTCTTCATCGCCTGGAACACTCGATTCGGTTCAGATCTTCAAACAATAGAGCACCTGCCACTTCTACCCTTGAGCAGCGTCGATACCGTCTTCCCATCCGTCCTCCACTTCTTGACATAATCCTCTACCAACAACTACCAACAAGATGAAGTTCTCTTTCGCTTCCACTCTTGCCGCTGCCACGGCCCTCGCGGCAGTGGCCAACTGCGCCCCCGCTACCTCTCGCAACGCTGTCACGGCGAAGGGCGTCCTGGCCAAGGAGCTCGGCAAGCGCAACAACGACTGCGACGAATCCACGTTCATCAACCAGACCACCGCAGGCTCGCCCACCGTGGCCGACTGCACGCAGCTGGCCAACAACATTGCTCCCCCCGGAACTTGGTCACTCAACCCCGGAACCGGCCAGCGCACGATTGCTACGTAGGTGTCCCCCTCGTTCCTTCCCTCTCTATTTTTACCACTCTCCCCTCCTCCCCTCCTTCCCTCCCCCCCTTCTCTCCTTCCTCTCCGCCCTTCGGCGCCTACACCCATACCCTCAGTCATACTAACACCCCTCCCTCACCAGCTTCGGAACCTGCGCCGTCGGCATGCAGAACATCGTCGACAAGAACTTCGTCAACGTCGGCAACGATGACGTCCGTGACATCATCTTCGAGTCCATTAAGCAATTCCAGTGGAATGGTCTCGTCGGCGCCAAGGGCGAGATGAAGTGCCAGACCAACGTGCCCGAGGGTCCCGACCCGGTGAGCTGGGGTATTTACCACACTTAGGTGTGAGCTGAGGACTGTGCCTCCTGGGGATATATTTGGGGGGTACACAGGGCAGGGCGCCCAGATTCGGTTGGTTGCGGAGGGAATTATTTGATGAGACTGGGGAGGGGGAAAGGTGGTGACTGCTTGCGTTGAGTGAGGCGTTATAGTCGTAGATACATACCACCTACCTTAGGTAATCTACACCTCGAGTACGGGGTACGTAACTCTCACATTGATATTACACTGAAGGGAGTCACTGGGTGAGTTCGGTTACTGAGCAACAAAAAGGGCCAAATATACTTCAACAACCCAAAAGCAGGCTGGCTACCACTACCAAGTTCTAGGGGCTGAGCGTACCAAGAACAAACAACACCAGGGAAATGCTTCGCAGAGAAACGAGGAGGGGGGTGATGCCGGGCTGATGTTCCACTCTCGTCAGCCTTTGACCATACACCCTGATCTATATCCATTACCGCCGTTTACCGACTTCTGATCTCACATTTGGTCTAACTTGCGCAAGTGAACAAAACCTCGACTAAGGCGATGAAGCCTTCGGTACGTTTGGCGCATCAGCCGCCGTCGCCGCTGCAGGATCCTGCGCGGCTTTATCATCATGATGCCTGTCCTTCTTATCCTTGCCCTTCTTCTTCGATTCCTTCTCCTTCTTGATGGCTGCCTCGGCCACCAGCTGCTCGAAAGCCATGTAGTCACCCTCCTCTTCGGCAGTCCGTTTCGCCTATAACCAAAAGTGTCAGCTTGTGTCTTCCTTTCCTGGGGAGAAAAAAAAAGGGGGGGGAGGTGGTTCTCTTACCTTTGAGCAAATATCTCCGATCAAGACCAACGCTTCGGCCCGCTCGATCCGCTTGCTTTGCGGTACCTTCTTGTCGTTGAGCACGGCGTCGCAGACATCGCGCAGCACGCTCTGTATCTCGAACTTGCTGCCCCGCCATGCGGCTGTGAGAATCTTGCCAGTCACGCGGCGCTCGTACTCGACCTTCTTCTCCTCGGTCCAGTCCTCGCCGCCTTGCTGCTCCGCGCGGGCCATCTCCTCCATGGACTGTTGAGCGTCAATGGCGCTGCTGATGGTGTTCCAAGTATCCTTGACAAGCGTGCCCTTATCCTTCATACGGCTGAAGAAACCGCCGACGCCAAAGAACCTTTGGCTGCGTAGGAGCGCCGTCGCCTTGCTGACGTACGTCGCTCCAATCGCGTGCAGGATGTCTAATCCGAATGACTCCATCTTCAGGTCCTCAACCTCTAGCCGCGTCTTCTCCTGGAAGGCGTGCGTGACATCGGCGCCCTTGTCCGTCTCGGTCCACACCGAGATGCGATCGAGGAGCTTCCGTGCCAACATGTCAACGCGCTCCTGTCGGATGCGCGCCCGTTCCTTCTCGTAGGCTGCCAACTGCTCGCGCTGCTCTTTGGACAAGCCCGACTTGCCCTTCTTGTCCTTCCCCTTCTTGTCAAGCTCGTCGCTGCCCTCATCCGACGGCTTATCCATAATAGCCGGGCGGATCGGGATCTGCGTACGGCGGCCTCCCTGCGGCGTTGTGGTCCCAGATCCCGGTGCGGGGGATGGTGACGGAGAGGGCGGGGAGGGCTTTCCAGCGGCGGGTTTGCTTGGCTGTGCCGCCGCTCCTGCTGTCGTCGGCTCGGCAGTCTCGTCCTCCACGACAACGACAGGGGGCTTCTCAGTCGACGGCCGCGGTGCGTGAGCGGCCCCGGAGGAGGCGCCACCATCGTCAGCAGTCTTTAAGCTTTCCTTGACCGCCTCATCGGTACCCGGAAACTCGACGTTCTCCGGCCCTTCGGCGCCCTCCTCTTCCGCCCCAGCCATCGTGATATCCATGGTGGCGGTCAGATCCTTCATCAAGCTGATCTCGCCGATCCAGTCGGCGAAGGCCTCGCCGCCGAAAATACTTGTGAAAAACTCGGCGGGGTCCACGAAGCCTTCCGATGGCTTAGCCGACTCCTTTCCATACTTGTCGTACGCTTTACGGAGCTCTGTATCCGAGAGCACTTGGTATGCTTCACCGATGTCTTGGAACTTGGCATGGGCGGTGGGATCGTTGGGGTTCTTGTCTTATATGGGGGGGGGGATATGTTAGTTATGATGTCGCGCGCAGCACCTTCTTTCTAGATGCCATTGTATGTTCCCCTACTCACCGGGATGGTGCACGATGGCGAGCTTGCGGTACGCCTTCTTGATCTCAAGCTCGGTAGCCGTCGGCTTCACGCCGAGCGTGTCGTAATATGCCGTATCAACCACCATCGCGGCTGTTTAGGGTCGAGAGTTGGGTCGTATGGACGACGAAAGTGAGGTAGCAGGAGGGTTTATAATGTCAGCACCACTTCTGTCTTGCGCAACCTGCACAGGGTGGTCGGCTGCCGCGGGGCCAAATTTGTCGAAGCTGGTGATTTAGGTAGGTTGCGAAACCAGACAACAAATAAAACGCAGGTGCGCAGAGCAAACGGATTTCTGGTCTCGGTAGGTAGAGAGGGTAGTGCACAAGTGCTACTTGCTCGGTACGTATTGTCTATGAGGACTGGTGAGGAATTACGTAGGTTGAGATCGGTACGTTCGTAGAAGTTGGGTCGGGAGGGTGTTCAGCTTGTTGAACGAAAGATTGCGCTCCGCCGCATTCACGGCAGACGGAGCCCAGTCAAAATTACGTATCTAGCGGAATCAGCCGCAGCGACTGAGCCGAGGTGGGGGGTGCCATTCCACGCGGTTGCATGACGTTTCCGTTGCACCGCCGACAAGTACTGTTTATCATTGCCACTCCCACACCACTGATGACGGACATCCTTTGTACTGCTGTGATGTTTTTCAACCACCAGTCGTAGCCTATCCATCCTCAACATGCTGGAAATAATCTTGGCGTTGTGAAAATTGGAGGATGACGATTGCGGCCCCACCTTCACTTGCTCGTACAAAAATCTCACAGCTTGACACGCTCCAATCTTCAGAACTCCACAGCCCAGTTGAGAGCGCGGGAAAGGACGCTAAATAACTCGGGTTTCTAGGCTAGCTGGCTAAAACAAAGGGGGGTTTTGTTTACGCTACTTCGTACAACTCAAAGATGCTGGTCAACCTCGATTCTTTGCCTTCCCATCTCGATTTCTCTCAGCACTTCATTCGACGCCGGCCGCCTTCATTCTCTCAAAACACAACCTGTACGCCTCATGGACCTCGGGCACACTATAGCCAAACTCACTCAACTTGGTGGTGAGTTTCGACGTGTCTAGCTTGCAGTTGCTACGACCGGCCTTGATTACCTTGGCCTGCTCCTCAAGGCTGAAATTCTTCCACTTGAACGAGGGCCGCACAATATCTCGGAAGAGCGTCAAGACCTCGTTGTGCGATATAGCCCCGGGGTTTGTGAAGTTATAAACGCCCACCTCGCCGTGCTCCGCCAGAAGAATCGAGGCCGGCAACAGGTCCGTAAGGATGGTGTTGCTGTTGGGGATGTCGACCACGCACTCGTATTTAGAGATTTTGGTAACAAAGTTGCGCGGGTGTAGGTCGTCCGAGACTGGCATGCGCAGACGTAGGATCAAGCAATTGTCATAATGCTTCATGATCTGGAGGGAGAGGGCTAGGTTAGCATCGCCTTGGGGAACACGGGCTGAGGCTGCGCCGTCTTGCCTCTTCAACATGTGCCTTGGTCATGGAGTAAAAACTGCCTGAGAAGTTCGCCGCGTCTGTCTCGACAAAACCTGGCCCGTCCCAGGGGTGCGCCTCGTCGTACTGGTATATGCACCCGGTGGCGAACACGGTGCAGTGGATGCCCCTGAGGAAGCAGCAGTCGGCTAGGTTCAACGCGCCCACAACGTTGGACCGCATCGTAGCCTCCTTGTTGTCCTCGCACCAGTCGACGTTCGGGCGGCCGGTACATCCAGCTGCATTCAGAACATGTGTGGGGTTGACCCGGTTGAGCTCGGCGATGACTGTCTCGCGATTCTCCATACGGACCGTCGTCGTGAAGACCTCCTTTCCTTGGCCTTCCAGCAACGTCTTGAGGTGCCCGGCAACCCAACCCTCGCCACCCCAGATCAGAAAACGGTGGCTCCGGCCATCATTGGGCCCGGTCCTAGTCATGTTGGAGGTACTGGTTGTTGTGAAGTGCAACTTTGTGCGCTGTACTGGAAGGGAGGGTAAAACGTGATCAGAGTGTAACACCGAGGACAAGATGGCAGGCGAGAAGCTCGCTTGAGCTCACGATATCCCACTATGGGGAGGAAAGAGCTCTGGGTTTGGAGCCCGAGCACATACATGATGAGCTGGCATGCTGTCTGGGTCCGGCCGCCTGCATATTGCGACCATGTGGGCGCGGGGGCTAACGCAGAGCGGGAAGGAAAAAAGGGGGTTCTTATCCCAGCTCCTCGTCTCTCACTTTTGCCCTGGCTCTCTACTCCTTTGAATGCTGACATTGATCAGTGATGCACGCAGTTGATGATGGAAGACAAGGTGCGGGCGGGGTTAGCGGCTTAAGGTACGAGGAGACGGGTCTGAATCCTCGAGGGAGCGCGTCCCGGTTCCCGGAGCGGCCTTGTCCTTTGCTGACGGGGCATTCTGAGTCTTGACTCTTGGGACGGCAGACTCGGCAAAACGCCCTCGAAGTGGGGACCCACGCCGCGGCGGGAACAGCCATCACCTTCCGTCCAGCTCGTGGGGAGAGGAGCATGAAACCCTGGAGAGTCTCCGATACGTAGAGCAGAGGCCGGTCTAGCTCTCCCGGCCCGTGAAACTAGTTGCTGAATCCGACACCTTTTCCTGCGCAAGCTGCCGGTCTCAGGCTCAGATCCCGAAGAACCGGTGGAGGTGTGAAGGCCCACCCTTTCGGTCAGCAAGCAGCAGCAGTTTTGAGAAGTCGCTACGGCTGTCACGGGTGCGCGTGGCTGTTTCTCCAAAAAATGGCATTCGGAGAGTCAAGTCAAGCCAGTCATTGGCCAATGGAGCTGCGCCACACCACCGAACGAGCGGGTCTAACCTAATTCAACGGTATGGCTGCGTCGGCGCAAGCTCATTTCCCCGGCAGAATACAAGAAAATCGATGTGGAGCAAACGCTGAATTTCCTTTCCTGTTGCGCTACCTCGTGTCTGTCCTTTTACATCATTCTACAACTCCTATCTTCCCCTCAACAAGCCAAACGAACCAAGGTGGGATTCTGCGACACAACATCATCTTGAACTCTCCACCGTTTTACCCTCTTCTCGAGCACACTCTGTCTTGTGACTCCCCAAGCCGCGACCGCCCGACACCGGGACTTATCTTCTTCCACCACAGCAAAAATGGTTGCTGCGAAACAGCTCCTCTATTTTCTTGCCCATCCCAATGAGCTACGAGCTATCGCTCAATGGTACGTGCAATTCAGTGCTGCGCTTCCTTCTATGGTACTGACTGAACTGCGGACCGCAGGAAAGTATGGCACGAACCAGTGCACAAGCGTGATCCGTCGAAGGAGACGCCAACGGAAAAATCATGCTTTCACTACCTAGATTTGACGTCACGATCATTCTCGGCAGTCATCCAGGAGCTCAACCCCGAACTTCTTATGCCCATCTGCCTTTTCTACCTTGTGCTGCGAGGCCTGGACACGATCGAGGATGATATGACTCTCGATCTCGGGTTGAAGGAGAAGCTGCTCCGCAACTTCACCGTACACATGGAGGAGGACGGGTGGACCTTCGACAAGAATGGACCTAACGAGAAGGACCGAGAGCTCCTGGTGCACTTTGACGACATCATCGTTGAGCTGAAGAGGGTGAAGAAGCCGTACTACGAGATCATCAAGGACATCACGGTCAAGATGGGCAACGGCATGGCTGACTATGCTCTCAACGCCGAGCATAATGTCAACGGTGTGATGTCGATAGCCGACTACGAGCTGTACTGCCACTACGTGGCCGGGCTGGTCGGTGAAGGCCTGACCCGCCTCTTTGTCGAGAGCAATCTCGCCAACCCACAGCTGCTTGTACGCATGGACTTGTCTGAGAGCATGGGTCAGTTTCTGCAAAAGACCAATATCATCCGCGATATCCACGAGGACTTCGTGGACGGGCGCCGCTTCTGGCCGAAAGAGATCTGGAGCAAACATGTCGACAAGTGGGAAGACATGTTCAAGCCGGAAAACCTCGACAAAGCCCTTAACTGCAGCTCAGATATGGTTCTCAATGCGCTGAAACACGCCGATGAGTGCCTTTTCTACATGGCGGGCATCCGCGACCAAAGTGTCTTCAACTTCGTTGCGATTCCTCAGTCGATGGCGATTGCGACGTTGGAGCTCGTCTTCCGCAACCCCGACATATTTAAGAAGAACGTCAAGATCACCAAGGGAGATGCGTGCTCTCTCATGTCAGAGTCAACGCAGAACCTACGCACTGTGTGCAACGTCTTCAGGAGATATGCGCGGAGGATACACAAGAAGAATGATCCCAGAGACCCCAATTTCTTGGAGATCAGCGCCCAATGTGGCAAGGTAGGACTGATCCCTTCTCGCCCTAGAACCATTTTCGCTAACAATAGTGTCAACAGATCGAGCAGTTTATCGAATCTATCTTCCCCAGTCAGGACCCTAAGAGATTCGTGCTGAACAGCACGAATTTCGACGAGCAACCGGAGAATGGCATGTCGACTGCCGAGACCTGCTTCCTGGTGTCTGCTGCGTTGTTGGCTCTATTCCTTATTGGTGGTATGATGGTGAGTACGCCCGAAGACAGCCCTATGCCGTTCGACCGCCCTGGCCTCTTGCACAGCTTATTAACGTTTCACTAGGTTGGTATGGCGTGGTTAATGGGCGCTCGTTTTGACAAGGCGTTCGCGGATATTCGAGGAGATGTCCAAGGGTTAATTGGCAACATCGGAGGTGTCGCACCTACACCCGGGCACGACGAGCTGTGAGTGCGATGACCAGGGGCAGGTCCCAACCGACAACAGTTCAGTTCGACACATGATGATCACGACCTTGCGTTTCTGTTTCAGCGGTCATGACCAGGGTTACTTTACGGGAGACTGAACGATATATCATAGGCAGTCTTTTCCAATTTGGGGGCATCGCTGGGCCCCCCTTGACCAAAGTTAGGTTAAGTTGCTAATACCAGCACTATAATTTACGAATTCCGATGATCGCGCTCAGCGTCATCGACCATCTGGTTGATATCTCCCCCTGAACCCTTATCCATGACCACCCTCCCCCCAGGGACGGTACAACACAACACCCTACAATATCTAGCACGGATGTCAAATTGCAATTCAGTCGCCTGTTGCAAGACAGGTTTTATGGCTGTTGTTGCGCCGGAGATGTGCTTATAATAAACCCCTCGCGCAAGAAGCCTGGTATCCGGGCACGCTGACGACTGGACCCCGGAATCTTCCCGGTCGAGGAGTCTGTCGAAAGCGGATTGCAAACATACACGCCACATATATTTCGCTTTTTTATTCTTAATTTTTTTTTTTAATTTTGTGAAGCTGTCATCTGTTGCTTTGCTGGGCTCCGCTCCGCCGCCACCGCCGAGCTCCTATCATGCATGTCCCAGATTATGTGCTGCCTGGCTCCCCCCCGACAAAATAAAAGGCACTCACATATAAGTGATCGTCATATATTTAATACATTTCTCTAAAAATGGGATAAGCACGATTCACAACCACAGGCCCAATATCCATCTGAATATAATTCTGAAGTGTTCTGGGGATTGACATGAACTGAAAGAGCGACTCATATCTATTCGGAAATATTCTGATTTTCGGTTGTTGCTGAAGTGTAGCCTGACGTTGACAATTCTTTTGGAGTGCCTTTATTTTTGTTGGGAGGGGAGCCTGGCTGAACCTGAGCACGGATTGAGGCTTGTCAGCATGGATTTGTGGGATGTGTGTGGGTGTGATTCCTGGTTGATCGGTCATGCAAGGGCTGATTGGCCGATTGCCATGTTGGTTCTGCTGCGAGGCTGGGCTGCGAGGTCGAGGAGATCGCCCCTCCAATTCCGCATGTGCGGTCCCATCAGGCGGCGTCAAGCGGGCCTCATGCAGTGATCACTGCAGCTGGCTGCATTGCTACGGGGAGAGGCGCGGGAGCGACCCGAAGTCATGGCCTGGCCCAAAAGAGATTTCTGGGCTATCATCTTTTGGGAATGCAGACTTTTTTATCGAGTGGTTGATTGTTCGTAGCTTTTTGTCAACGTCAATGTCACATGTTCCCATCGTGTGTTTGACTCAGGGTATTTTTGATGTCTTACCACTATCCTGAACCAGGTACTCTAGACACTGGGGTGATATTTTCCGAACAGAACGCTTCCTTCCGTCCGACCCAGCTGAATATCCGATGCACCATGCCCTTCCGATGGCCAAAACCTATCCTTCCCAAAGATCCCAAAACCCGTTTGTGCAGTAGAAAGCAAGGCCTCTGGCGGCCAATATATACATTTCAAATGCTGGAATGCGTAATCTCTATACACAGTATAAGATGTGATATGTAAAGCCCGGGCGCCGCCGGGTGGTGTTTCAGTCCACCATGATTTTCGTTTTTCTTTCCCCCTTTTCTTTAGTTGGTGTTGCCATTGTTGGCGATGAGGTCTGTCGTATCACCCCGGTTGCCGCCAACCTCGGCACCAGTTGTCCGCGCAAGCGCCTTGATGCGATCCGACACGGCGGCGACGTCAGTGATGCCCTCGAGGGCCATGAGGTAGGCAGCCAAGCCAGCCACGTGCGGGCTCGCCATGCTGGTGCCGCTGAGTATATCAGTCGCCGTGTTGGACTCGATACCGACGCTTAGCACGTTGACACCAGGGGCAAAGATGTCGACACCGCTGCCAAAGTTGGAGAAGCTGGCACGTTGATCCGTCGTTTGGTCGATGGCGCCAACCGTGATTGCTCTTTCAGCAGAGCCAGGGGATGTGTTTTTGGTGTCTTGATTCTCGTTGCCGGCAGCCACAACTGGGACGACGCCAGCGTTGGCAATTGCGTTAATGGCGGAGTTGAGGGCGCCGGAGAACGAGCCGCCGAGCGACATGTTCATGACAGCCTTGCCGCGGAGGCCTCTAGCAGTGGCGTTGGAAACGACTTGGAGCATTGTCAGTAACAGTTCACACCTTTGCTCTAGTGCCATCGGTACTCACCAAAGTCCATGCCCGCGAGGACACCCGAGTTTGTCCCGGAGCCGTCTTTGTCGAGGACCTTCACAGCGACCAGCTCAACGTTCTTGGATACACCGTACGTCTTGCCGCCGATTGTGCCCGCAACGTGGCTGCCATGCCCATTCTCATCCGTGTCCTATATTTTCTTTGTGAGCAATGCCGGTCTGGTAGACGCCAAGACTCCGGGCCGTACTCACAACATCATTGACAAAATTCTCTCCCCACACGGCCCGTCCCTCAAACTCGGTGTGGGAGATTAGGATTCCAGTGTCGACCACATACGCCGTGATTCCATCACCCGCGCTGCTGTCAAAGACATAGCCCCTTGATCCAACGCGTGCGTGACTGAGGCGTGCCAGTCCAGTCGTGGCGGAGCCTTGAACTAACTGGGCGCTGAGGTTGATGTACTGGTCCTGCTCGATGTACGCTACCTCATCAGCGGTGAAGATCTCGGTTATTGTCCTGTCGTCGGCCTCGAGGGCCATGGCGCGCCATTTCCCCAAGCTGAATGGCCTGACGCCGGTCGAGAGGAGCCTCCCTGTCCTCGGGCTACGCTTGCCGATGTTGCGGCTGGCAATCTTGGCTGTGATGTGAGCCTCGTGGGCAGCGATAATATCATCACCGAAGGTGTTGTTGTAGACGACGATGAACTTGTGGGGGACGGGGTTGGGAGCATCCGGGTTGGAGATGGGGATGCCAAGGAAGAAGTCCTCGCCCTTTCTGGGAAGAGCAGCAACGGCGCTCAGGCCGGAGAGCAAGAGGGTGACGGAAGCTAGCAAACGGCCAGCCATGATGAATTCGGAGCGGTGGTATGCCGACGTCGAGGCAAATCCAGAGATATAAAAAGGAGTGGAAGGCTGGGCGGGCCCTGAGTTGCTCTGATGGAGAAGATAAGAAGCTTATAAAAGAATGTCGACCGGAATGGGCGGACGTCTAGACCTGGAGAAATGAAGGTGCGGTTTGAGGTAGAAGAGAACGTGCAAGGATCCGTAAACGAAAGATGTATGCGCAGCACCACGAGAGAACGAAACCGCTGAAGAAGTGAAGGGTTCGAATGGCACAGCGGAAGGAGTTCAGGCGATCAGTACCTCCTTGACCCGAGACAAAACTAAGAGACGACAAGAAAACGACAGCTAAACAATGGCCGAGCGGGGAGGGGAGGGAACATCGCCGGGCCGCTATTTAACTGAATGCATGAACAAGGGCGGCTCCATCGCGAGCCCCCTTTTGCGGAAAATGCACTTCGATGCCATGGCTGTTTTGGGGTCAAGTGCAACGTCAGGGGGGGACCCCGGCCATGGTTGAGAAACGGGGGGAAAAGTGGAGGCGCTTGGCGGCCACTGGTTCGACTGGCTGCTGGCATGCCAAGTCAAACAGCAGATCCTGGGCTTGCCAAGCATGGAAATCCTCCGCAGCACAGCGTGTCGGCGCCCACTTGGTGGTTTCGTCCTTTGATAGGCGAGAGCCCCCGCCAACCTCAAACGCTGCATCGTGCGAGGTACAAGGCCTGGGTACCGCGCCGGATTGGCCGCCAGCGAACGTCAGGCGCTGTTGTGGCCGGGTCTCAGTGTAGCTGTTGTGTGCGGCGAGCTCTCGACCTCGAATGCCCTCATCATCGCACCGGAGACCACGGAGACCACGGAAAGCAGCTCTCCGCGCCTGTGGCGACCCGACCCTCCATCGCGGCCGGACAGCATTGCGCTGTAAACAGCTGCTCGCTATGCTCGCTCGGTCTCTCCTTGTCTGCCGCGGAAAATAGGAAGTTTGACAGCTGCTCGGCGCATGACTGATCTTCCTCGATCTACTGCCGGACGCCGCTGTTGGTCCGCGTCTGTCGCCAATTGCTGACCGCCGAGGGCATTTGGCGCTCAATGCAATCTGCCCTACCCAGCAGCCACCCTATCTCATACGTGCCGAGATCTGGTCTGGTCCCTGCCACTTGCCCATCGAGGGCAGACGTCCGAAAGCCCAGGGGCAAGGCCTGTGGAGCCCGAGCTTGCCAGCTTGTTTGCTTTGTTTTGCTACGCCTTTAGATGGTACCTACGGGTAGGTACACGTGTATGGACTGTCGCGATGTTTGACCCTGCAAGAAAGTCGAGACTCTAAGCCTTTCAGGGTGGTCTGTAGTCCCTGTAATCAATTGGGGGGAGCGTCTCAGCCAATTGTCCAGAATGTGGGGTTGAGGCTCAGAGACGCCGCAGCGCTCCAGGCCGCTTGGCGCCTGCGGATGAACAACGGCAGACAGGGCATTCCGGGGATTCTGTGGAGAGCCTCTGCTGGGACGCAATCTCATTTCATATATCGAGGACATTTCGAAGCGCGATGCGGACCGTCTTGCAGCCAGTCCGCTTCCGCATCCCGCAATTTCCAGCATACTCGTGGGACGGAGCGAATGCCGGACACGATCTTGGAAACCGCTCGGCGCTGGCTCCCCACTGCGGGGGTGGCGTCATTGGATTGACATTGTCGTGCCGTGAGAATCAACCGCCCACCAAATGACAGGTTTACCACCTCTGCGGCTTGGTCGCTTTGGTTGGTCGAGGCCCGCATGGCACCCGTCCAATTTCTTGCTCGGTGGCTTCTGGCCGCTCACATATCGCCCGAATCTAAGGTACTGACAGTAAGGGATAGGCGGAAACATGGATCTCGCGGCGTTATGTGAGGTGAGTCTATTTTGAAGTTCGCACTCCCTCGCAATCTGGCGCCTGAAACGCGCTCCCATTTCCCTCTCCGCCGCCTAGGGCATGTTTTCGTGGAATCGCGCGTGCAACATACGAATGCACAAGTAGGATCTCGGGTGTCTGCCCAGACCGCCAGCACCTGGCGATGGACGCCTGGTGGCGCACCGTGCTCGAGACGGTGGGATTCGGCTGGCATCGCTGGATGAAAGGCTGAAAGGGAAAGTTGAGACGAGATCGCCAGGCTAGTGAGCGTACCGTTTAGCCCCGAAAGGGACATCGCGGACCTTGGGGAGGTGCACCCGCGTGCTGCGGTGCCGCTGTGGTGAATGCACAGGCTCCTTACTTGCCTTGCAACTAGCAACGTGCAACGTACGAGCCGAGGAAACGGGGCGCGATGCGACGAGGGAGTGGATTCTGAGGGGTCCCTTGAACAGACAACGTCTCGCCATGGCTTCAAGGCGGCGGCGGGGAGGGGAAGACCTGGAACAGGACAAGAAACAAGCGAGGAGCACCGCCGTCAATAAACCAACCCAGCGCGACTTTCTCGACAAAACCGAAGCCCATGAAGAGGAGCACCCGAAAGTCGCAAAGCCCGAGGGTCGCAGTGATTAGAGATAGACGATTGGGCCAGACATCTCAATTGTTGTGGTGTCTCCTTCCCGGTCAAACGTTTGCCAGTCGGCAGCTGGCCTTGTTAAAGCTGCAAGCTCGCCATCTGATTCGTCAAGGAAGGAGGCGGGCAATGCGGTCTGTCGCAGCCCGCATCGGGTCCACAACAGGCGGCGCAACGCGCGTGCCAAGCTTTCTCGTCGGTTGGCTGCCAAAAGATGCCCGGGTCATGATATCGCGAAAACCTTTATCAACTCGAGGCGTTCCCTCACTAGGTGGTTAGAGTTGTGGTCAAAGCGAATCGGCTGCAGCATCCAAAAAAAATGTAAGTGGCGGGTCGACCCACAGCTCTGGATGCTCTGCGATCATGTTGGCGCCCCATCTAGTTGCCCGCTGCCCGCTTGGTGCCCGATACCGACCGCCGCTTCCGATGCCGAGTTGGGATTCTTCACGGGCGCCCGCCGAGTCTATCCCCTTATCTTTTTGTTGTAACTTTAGATGTGGTAATGCTCCGAGGCTGGACGATTCCCGGGGCGATTATTGCCTGGGGGCCGTGGGAACTAAGCCTATAATGCCCTTATGGAAGGCATTTCAATCGAGCAATGAGCTCATGGACTCGGACGATACTGAGTCTTCAACCCACCCAGGTTCCTCCGATATAAATCCTATCCGGTCTGACGCTCTCTATGCTATCTCCCAGGTTTTGGCGCATGCTCGTTCGTGTTCGCTTCATTGGTGGAGTCGACAACGTTCCAACATCCGACACTTAACCTAACAGATTCCCCTAAACCACTGAAGATACCTCCCTTTTCACTGGCAAGGCGAACCACGGTTTTGGATGTTACACGCCGTGTCGCATTATAGAGAACGCACCGCTGCTTCCTTCGAATACAGGCTCCAATGTAGCCAGAAGTCCTCATAGTAGTACCTAGGCTCCTCAGGGAGGAGGGGAGGAGTAAGGGCGCAGCATGTCAGGGTTTCTTCAACGCCTTGTGGCCGGCCTACCTAAGCCTCGTAAATTTGAAGATTCGGATCGGGATGCAAATACGTTGCGAAACCCCCGGAGGAAGAAAGAAATACATCTATGCACCCGCAAGACATGATGTGCATTGCATAGGTCTGGACATGGTGGCCCTGGGGTGTGGATTTCGTGCAGTTGGGTGTAGGTTGTTGGCCAACTTGGGAAGCCTGTCTTGGAGGAACCCATGCTCGAGGTTTTTGCCTTTGACGCCAGCCCAGGACGCCCAGACCTCAAAACCAATTGGGAGACGCAAAACCGCCGGTTGGGTTTCCGGGTTCCATCCGGCAGCAGCTGGTAGCTGGCCCCCTTCGTCAGAGAGCGGAAATCCTGTCAGGAGTTGTGGCTCAGGCGGGCGGGCAGCCTCCACGGTCAGGCGGTCGGCGGCTGTGCAGGTTCTCGTCTCAAAAAGTAAAAAGGAAACAAAATCAAGATTGGCTGGAAGTTGGCGAGGTGCTCAGTTGGTGCTGTACCGGGGTAAAGTGTCTTCACTCATCCCGCAAGCAATCGCGAAATCCAAACCAGATCGTCGCACAGCCCTTTATCCCCTCCTGCTCGCTTGCGGGCACAACGACACCACGGTCTCCCACCATCTGCCACGACAGCAACACCTTGATCATTGGCGCTCCATTTGACGAATCAGTCTAGCAAAAAGGCGCCCACGCCGCATTCTCGAACGGCCCACTGAGCTGCCGGCCGCCGGACCCTCTGCGCAAGCCCCAACTCTAGCAATTGGGCGCTGCGCCGTCAGTCGTCAACCCGCCAATCCAGCCCAGGATCGCAACCTAACCCCGCGCCCATTCTCACGCGACCCCGTTGTCGGTGTCTGCAAACCAAAACAAGAACAAGGTTCGAGGGGACGTTAACTTGCTAACGGGCTGCTTCACTCGTTCCTTTTCCCGGACCACTCGGACAAACACAGTGCCTTCCCAACCCGCGAGCAACCCACGAGCAGCCAGTCCTGTCCGCAGCCTCTCTCGCCGCAATTGTCCCGCTTGCCACTCGTCGCTCCGCCGCACTTCTCTCCCCCCAACACGGGCGACCCCAACTCATCTGCCATGCTCGGCAAACCACCAGACGACTGACACCGATATCTTCTCCCCGAAGCAATAATGCCAATGTCTCTGCCTGGCGGGCCGATGTTCCTTGACGACGATCAGCATGGCGACTCGCTCGCCACCATGGATCCCCGTATCCCGCGGGCCGACCGAGATCAATCGATGGATGAGGACGAGGGAAAGGCGACCGTCGAGCTCGCCTCAATAATGACTACGGCATCTAACCCCGTGTCTCCGGGCCCCTCGAGCCCTCCGCTCGACCAAAGCCGGATCCAAGACTTTGTGCCACCGACCCGTCCCAGCAGCACGCCGTTCCCGCAACCCGAGCCCCGCAACGCGGACCTGCGCTTCCTCAGCCGCCCGCAAGATACCGCCATGATGGATTTAGACGAGCCGGAGCCGGCCGGCATGCCGCCCGTGGCGCCGCCTAGCGAAAGCGTCGGGATGGGCTTGAACGACCTACCCGCCGAAATTCACGAGTGCATCCTCGACCACCTGTTCGGCTTCCGGGTGTCCCCAAAGTCAAAGAGCTCTATCATGCGCTGGGGCACCGCCCTGCGACACCCAAGGAGGAAGGAGCTATCAGAGCTCTCACTCGTTAGCAGAGCGTGGAGGGTGCTGATTCAGGAGCGGTTATATCGACATATCAAACTGAAGGCCACTGTCGAGTCTCTGAGAGACTCTTTCACGTACTTCTCCAGCCACCCACATCTCCGATCATACATCAAGCACATTGAGATATGGTTCCCGGTGTTCCAGCCGAAATACGGCCCCCTAGCACTGTCTACCACGAACACACTCCCGACCGTCACAGCCGAGGGCCTAACCAATGCATCTTACATCCTGCCGATCGACAACTGTTCCCTAGAAGAGGCCTTTTACTTTGTGGCAGAATGCTTCCCAGAAGTATGCGTCATGACATTGGAGGGCGGCGAACGGAAAAAGGCGCCAAAAGTGAAACATTGGATCTGCGCCGCGGACCACAGGGTGATGCCAAAAATCGACACAATCCGCACCCTGATCTGTAAGGGACAATGGAACCTTATCCGGGGTGAAGGTGACTTTGAGACCATCACATCTGCGCTGCCCAACCTCCAGGAATGGCACGGGTCGTACAGCAAGCCAAAGTCAAAGAGTTATCTAACCATGGCTGACGTTCTCGCCAAGCCTATGAGTTTGACCACACTCAATTTGTGCATCGAAGGCGACTATCGCAGCGAGTTATCGTTTCCGAACTATTTTCTGAAAGTCTCGACCAAGATTCACTTCTGCTCCAAACTTGCATTCGCGGCTTCATCGCCTTCTCTGGAACACATTTCATACACCGGCAGGGTATGTAAGCAGTTCTTTACAGATTTGATGGCCAGGCAGAAGGATCCACGGAACGCTCGACTCAAATCTATCGATCTGACGGTCAAGAACTGCTGCCGTCAAGTCAGTCACTGGAATGAGTCTGGATCTGGCATAACGGATATGAACTTCATTGGTTCATTTGAAGCTCTAGTGCTCGCCGGAATCAGGTCTCTCAGCAAGCTCAAGGCGGTCGAATACCTTCGAATCCGCTATGTCGATCTCAGTAAGTTGTCGCTAGTCTTTTCAATGCGTTGACGCGCTTTTTGCTAACTGCAGCTCCTACTCAGACTCGCCAGTTCCTCCGCTGAACCCATACTTCCTTATGCGTGATGGGTGGTGTTCAGGGGTCTGGAGTGACTCCATTATTGCCGAGCTGAATCGAGTTCGGCCCTCCGCACGCTTTGAAGAGCTGGCTGATTCATTTGGTGTTCTTGGTGTTACCAAGGACGGCCGAGTTACTATCAGCCCTGATTTCCCGAAATCTCGGGCGTTGTCGCTCAAACTATCAAATTACGCGCTACTCCATAACGGCATCTCCTTATCCTAGGACAGAAGAAGGATCGAAATTGGATGACAGATGTGACACCAGCCAAACCCATTGACGCATTTTTCCTTATCTTTTTTGTTTCTTCTTTTTTTCTGGCAAAGTATCTACAGCAGCAAGGCGTTTGGAAGATCCAATTGGCGTTTGCCGATTTTCAATGGTTTAATCGACAATAGACTGGGGCGTCTGAAGGTATGAGCCTGGTAACTAGGCATGATGAATCGCATGGGGTCGTTGCTTTGGTGGGTGGTTATTTGTTTTGCTTTCCCCTCAGATACTCGGATGGACATGGTGCGGAGTTGATATGATCGGGGAGAAAGAATGATTCCCTTCTAGATACCCTGGGATGACAAGGGTAGTCGGGACACAGGACAGCACTGAGAGCATAGCAACGGCAAGCATACCACTGCCTAGCATGAGACATACCACGACAAGCCAAAAAGCCAACCGTATAGACAGGGTTGACAATGAATATCTAAGAAATAAATTGGTTCAATGTTTTTCATGTCGACTCAGCATCAAGGAGATGACCCCTCCCGAGATGCTAACAATGCAATCGTATGAACACCGGACACCCTTCTCCCTCCTTTTCTGCTATCATATCTCTGGAAGTATGACCGCTGTTTGCAATAGCGTGTCAAAGTGACTTCGGCCGAAGCATCACGTCACTGATGATGATGCCCAATATCCAGCAATTGACTAGAAAAAAGCCCAAGGATGCCAGCCAGAGGCCAGGCAAGAAAGTGCTCTTTCCTAGGAACTCGAGCTGGAACCCTTGCTGTAGCCACATACCCTGCGATGAAACCCATAAAGCCAAAGCAAATAAGCCTAACCTCTTATCCCTCATAAACGAGGAGGTTGGAAGGTAGAGAGGGAGCAGGACCATGTACCAGAGAAAATACTATTCGCTAATTAGGAGCCGCTTTCTGAACAGGGGAGAGCAAAATATGACAAACCTGGCTGGTGCACACCTTATTGAAGGTGACAAAGGCAAATGTCTGCGCAAGCATGGCCGTTGGCAGGTCTTTTTTGGCTAAGATTAGAGGGATCAAGAGACACGAGAGGGCGAGCTGGGGTAGAAATGCTACCGACTCGATCCGCAGCGTAGATAGGTCAGGGAAGGCCGATTTAAGGTAGAGCTGAGTGTTATAGGGGCTGAAGTTATGGCGGTGGTCGATGCGGCTGATGTGGTGAAGGTAAGTTTGAACCATGAAGGGGGTCCCGTAGCTGCCGGCAATTGTGAGAAACATCGCGATAATATCTCCAGGGAATAGAGATGCTTACACCTTGAACATGAAGGCGCTGAGCCCCAAGAAAGTCGCCAAGCTGACGGTGGCGAGTCGAAGTCGTGCCTGCGTAACGAAGTTGGCCATAAGGCTGAGCATCGTTGGGGTTGAGCCCGGAGGAGCCAGTTTGCCTCGCCCAGAAGCACTCATCCTCTCGCGGTCCATCCACCACACAATCGCCGGAGCGTAGATAAATGGGTAGATCTTGAAATGCACCCCAAAGCCAAGTAGAATGGCAGCCAGGGTGATCCGGCGCGCCATTACCGCCCATAGCAAGCCCGTCACCAGCACCCCGAGTAGACCCTCGGAGCTGCCGCGGGTGCTGATGGTGGCAACCATGGGGTTGAGTAGCCAGATGGCCGCATATTTCCGAGCCGTAGGGCCATCCATAGCGCGGGCATCCCGGCCGCCCATAGTCAGAAGGCGTTCGAGAAGCCAACCGGCCACGAGGTCGGCAACGGCGAAAAGAACTTTGCCGGAGCTAAACCAAACGGCATCCCAGAATGAACTGCCTGTCACCCATGCCGTAGGCAAGAGCAGCCAGGCCAACACGGGCGTGTAGCGATATGTCTCCCGGTCGTATGGGCTCTGCCCCTTGGACATGAAGCGCGAAGCATCGGTAAAAACTAGGTAGTCGATGTCGGTGTACTTGACGGGTGAGTTTGCATCCTGCCAGAGGCCGTAGACAAGAAACACCAGCCGAAGAAGAGCAGCTGAGAAGTACAGGAGAAAGCGGCCATCGAAGAAATTGGATGCGAGGGAGGAAGGCGCGGTCGTACCTTTCCCTGCCATTTTCTCGGCCTCGGATGTCGAGATGCACACAAACGAGCAAGCCCCTTTTATTCTATGCAGTCCATGAAGTGTCGCGTCGCTTTCATCCAGAGGCGCCCTCCTGCCCACTCCTCGGGGGTTGGTGGCTTGCAATTACCGTAAACTGTGAGGTCTTCAGGCCGCTCAATTCGGATTTCCCCCTCTAGCCATTGTGTAGTGCGACAACCGGGTTTTTGTTTCGAAGTTTCCGCCGTGTGAGGCAGGAAGGTGTCTGGCGGTGCTTGCTGTTCAAAGCACAAACACCACACCCCTTGCAAATCCGTCGGACACACCCTGGGCGTGTCGCTATCTCTTACGCAACTTCACCCCGCCGGTCGTCACCATCACAAAAATGGACGAGCAACACCAGGACAGCAAGAGCAGCTTCACCGGTGCAGATATTGACAAAACCGAGACCATGTCCACCTTCAAGCGCGATCGCCATGGCAATGCCAAGAAGCAGGATGGCTTCCCGAAGCCCGCCCCCAAGCAGATTGAGAGAAACGCACTCACCCCCATGTTCGAGCATCTTCGCGATGAGTTAGACGAGCACCATGACCGTCGGGATCGCATCGGCAAGGCTTCGCGAGATATTACCGCCCTGAGCAAGAAAATGTAAGGCATCACCCAGCGCCCGGCGCTTTCTTCCTGGGACCAGCACTGACAGCTCTTTGCCTAGTATTTTCTCTCTGCAACGGTATGAAGCCCCACGCCAAAACTGCAAACGGCGAGCAGCGTGTTGACATGACATCTAGTGCTCGCAAGATAGAGGAGGAACTTCCTCAGGACATCCAGAAAGAAATTGATACGCGCCTCGCCGAGATTGCCAAGCTTCTCGCTAGCATTGCGCCAGATGTGCAGGGGATCAATCGCCTGAGATACGCTCGATCTCTCGTCTGTCTCGAGGAGCTTGTGGAAGCTCTGACGTTTTGCCACTACCTCAAGACTCAAACTCTTATCACGCACGACGAGCTCACTCCCGTAGTTGAGGATCTTACTCGTCGGGGATTTGTGGTCGAGGATGAGGTCATGGCCAACGCTCAAAGTGCCGAGGCCGCTGGGTCTGAGGAGCCCGCCGAGCAGAAGACTCAAGTGGCTACAATCGGCCTCACAGATGACGACTACCTGTATGGAGTTTTTGACCTGACAGGAGAAATGATGCGCTTCGCAACCACAACCTCGGCTCTCTCTGGGAAGATGGCCAGCAGCGACGCTGTGGCGGATGGTCGCGACATCGTTCACGATATGCATGAGCTTGGCACCTTTTTCGAGATGCTGCCTCTCCGTGCCGGCAACAGGACGACGTGGGAGAAGAAGCTAGAAGTTACGAGACAATCCGTACAGAAGGTTGAAAAGCTAGGCTACGATATGAAGGTTCGAGGGAGCGAGCGGCCCAAGGGCTGGGTCCCGGACTTGAGTTCCACTGATCAGCCTGGGTCACCTGAGTGAGCCTGGTATATGGGTAGGTCGAAGGCCTTGATGGATGCTGATTCCAGTGGGAATGAGATTAGACCCCGGTATTCGAATCCAATCGGCCAACGTGTCGGCCACGTCGAGTAATTGCTCGCCCTCAAACTTCTCGCGCATCTCGCAGGGTATCAAGCTGCTTTACTTCGTACCTTCAACCCGTCCTGTTGATCCTGTTTGTCGATCTGACTCTCTATGCCCACAGCCACTCCTTAACGCTTGCCCCGGAGCTCTGTCCATCCACATCAGGTAGCTATCAAACACAGAACGAGCAAGCGTACAAAGCAGCTGCAGGCTGCCATGTAACACGCATCGGCATAGTTGACGGGATGCTATCTCCGCAAACTGCTTATCCAACTCCAGCGAGCTCGGTCGACCCGTTCGGGAGTGTTACACTAGCACAGAGTCCTCTCATGTATCGCTCGCTCCTTGCGGAAGTCGGCAATTCCAGCTTGACATTGGGCACACATGTTTTATTTTTGTTCCTTTGGCGTCAGCCTGGATTTCGCATGTTCTTGACTCCATCTCTCTCTCCCACTCCAGGCGGCGAAGAGGCTCACCGCTGGATTTTGGTTCGAGGAACCTTCTGTGCATGTTTAGTCTCTTGGAGCTGACTGGGACAGCTGATTCAGCACCGCAGCCCTACGGCCATCTTGCAGAAGTTCGGCCAAGACTTGTCTAAAGCCGCAGAGCGTCTGAGTGAGCAACGTGGCTAGGCAGATCGTTGAATGTGTAGAAGGATTCCATCAATGTTCCATGACAGAGGGGCAGAGCAGGCAGGGACGAAGAATCGGCTCTCTGCCCTAGAGGGAGGAAGGAGCGATCCTCGCGCCCAACTTCCTTTCACGCTTAGCTCGAGCCCGAATGTGCGCTCGAGGTCTCTGGAGCGCTACACCGCAGCAGAGATTTCGCAATGGGGCACAAAAAAGAACCATGGATACAAGCGCACTCGCACCCAATCCGGCAGGCCACGGCCTCCCATGTCAGGGTGGTGATGTGTGTGTGCTGCAACCTCTGCCCCACCTTCACCTTTCCTCTCAAGCTCAGTGGCCGACTGACAGCCTTCTGTCAGGAACTAGTCGGCCTTCACCGCCGCACACACACAGCTTGGAAACCAACCACAACGCGGCTTGCCTGCGGCGGCTGATCCCGGAAGCACGGATGGGAAAGCAACGTGCCGCCATTGACGGTTACCTGCTGCCCCTGACCGCGGCCACTCTCCTCGGCGACCGCGACTCTGCAAGACACCGTGCCATATCTCCGTCTTCGGCACGGTGAGCCATGGCGGTATGGTGACATGGCTGCGTTAATGCATGTTTTTGGTGATCTGGCAATCATAGATCAGATATCGCCGGACTTGGGCAGGTCGAGTGAGACGGTGTGGAACGCCCATCGCCCAACCCATCACCATTATCACCACAACCGCCGCCGCCTACTGGCTACCGGCATGCTCTTGGATGGCGGGTCCTATGATGCATCCCTCCCATACCCTTGTTCTTCGCGAGATGCACCGGGCTACTCCTATTTCCAACTTCTGTCCACGGACCGTTTATCGTGCGCGCGGCCCTCTCAAGCTGTTGCCTGACGATTGTCCTCTGTATATTTGAGTCGGGAGCTTGCCCCTTTTCCCAGCCCTTCCAAGTCACCTCACCACCACCCTCAACCACTTCCTTTTCATCTCAACTCTCCCCCAGCCAGCTGAATCAACCAGTCCCTCCTCACACCTTGCCTTCTTTTCATCACAATTGCCAAGATGACGTACAAGCTGGCCATCACTTCCATGTCCCTGGGCCGTGCCTACGCCGGGCACTCGTTTGACCGCAAGTTGGATGCCGCCCAAAAGTACGGATACCAAGGAATCGAGCTCTTCCACGAGGACCTGCTCGACGTTGCTGCCCAGCTCTCATATCCCTCTTTCTGCGTGGCCGAGCCTTCGGCCGCCTCACAACTCGCGGCCGCCCGTCACATCCTCCACATGTGCCAGGCGCGCGACCTCGAGATTGTCTGTCTCCAGCCCTTCGCCCACTACGAAGGCTTGCTCGACCGCACTGAACACGCCCGCCGCCTGCAAAAGCTCACCCTCTGGATCCAACTCGCACACGAGCTGGAGACGGACCTCATCCAGATCCCCGCCAACTTCCTGCCCGCCAACCAGCTCAGCGAAGACTTCGAGCTGATCGTCGCAGACTTGCGCAAAGTAGCCGACGTCGGTCTCTGTGCGTCACCGCCAATCCGGTTTGCGTACGAGAGTCTGTGCTGGAGCACGCGCGTCGACACATGGGAGTCGTGCTGGGATGTCGTGCAGCGTGTGGACCGTCCCAACTTTGGCATGTGCCTCGACACCTTCAACATTGCAGGACGCATCTTTGCCGATCCAACCGTCGCCTCGGGCAAGACGGCTGACGCTGAGGAGGCGGTGAGGCAGTCGATGGCCAGGCTCGTGGCGCAGGTGGACGTTCGGAAGGTTTTCTACGTCCAGGTCGTCGACGCTGAGCGGCTCAAGGCGCCGCTTCTCCCCGGCCATCCGTATTACGACGCGCAGCAGCCGGCGAGGATGAGCTGGTCGCGAAACTGCAGGCTGTTTTACGGCGAAAAGAGCCGGGGCACATATCTGCCCGTCAAAGAGATATCCTCGGCCTTCTTCCACGGCCTGGGCTTCCAGGGGTGGGTCAGTCTGGAACTTTTCAACCGTCGTATGAACGACGAAGGCGCCGAGGTGCCGGAGGAGCTTGCCCGGCGAGGCGCCATCTCTTGGGCCAAGCTCGCCAGAGACATGAGGTTTTCTGAGGCCCAACCAGAGACTCGGGTAGCAGCTTCGCTGTAACATACGCGGCAGTGTGCACCTGCATGTGCCCGGCATAGGCCGACTTCATATCCGCCCCCGCGGGTTTGTGCTTTGGGAACGGGCATGGGACGGATAGATTGCATGGTTCGAGCCGTATTGCGTAATACCTTGGGCCATCATTGGTTCTTCTTTTTCTTTTTTTCTCTCTTCGGGCGTTACTGGTTGGGAGTTGTTGAGCAGACGGGTGCCTCCCGCTTCATTAGACTCAGATAGGTTGCATATAGATGGACGTGGGTAGAACGGAATTGATGGCTGCTGTTACCCATATGCTTCCGTGGCGAGCTGCTGGCATCGCGACATGAACGAGACGGATTGCGATGCGAGCGATGCGAATGATGCGAGCAAAAGACACTGAAGCCAGACATGCGGTGCTTGTATGCAAGGAGCGTGCCTAAGGTCGACCATCAGATGCATGGCTTGTTGTAGCCCCAACCCTGGGGGCGCAACACAATGCGTGACGTCTGACGAAGGGGGTGTTGCGTACTCATCATCGCAGCTCAGCTATCAAGGTACCCAAGGGTGTGTGGTCAAGATGCCCGACCGGACCGCTTCGCTCGTTCCCCGTCCCCACAGCCGCTGGCATCATTTTGGCGTGGTTTTGAATTCTAGCCTAGGGGGGACTCGCAGGCGAGAAAAGAACGCCATTGCCAAACACAGTCAAGTCGCCTGTCCTGATCAAAATTAATCCCCGTTTGTGTTGGGGAAGTTTGGTGTTCCAGCGCACCGGAAACATTCCCGGCCAGGCCCATTAGCGAGACAAAAGATAAGTTTGTCCTCGAGAGGTCATTTAATAGGGGGCAGCTCAGATGCAGCGAGGCGAACAAGATTGGGATTCTTGTGTGACTGAGGGGATTTTGGGAAAGAAAAAATAAAAGGGGAGTAAACATGCAAAAGTAAAAGCGAATGCCCACTGCCAGAATTGAACTGACGACCTTGTCATTACTAGTGACACGCTCTACCACTGAGCCAAGCGGGCTGGTTTGTTGCATATCTTGTTGTCAGACTTTGGCGCCTATGCAGGTGCACGGCCCTGACCGAACTGCTGATGGGGCAGAAAGGTATAACGCTCGACTCGGAAATAATAGCCCCTGACTCTGCTACTCATCTCTCCAACTGAGCGAGCGCCTTCGACCTCTTCCATAGTACATCATACTAGGACTTGGATTGACGGAAAGGCTATGGAAAATTAGGTTATCTATCTACGAGAAGAACGTAATCACACACTACGATATGGTCGAAATTATGATCTAAAGTCTTCCCTAAACCTCCAAAGCAATCCCCAACCTTAGAAGACAGCAGACGATTCTTGGAAGAAATCAGTCATTCTTTGTAAATCAGTCGGGCTTTGAGATCGCCGCTCTAAGACAGGCGCTCCTCGTACGTACGGATTCCCCGAAGCATAGCAGTTCGTCTCAAGCTCCGGTACCCGCCCGTGAAGAATGTAGGCCTTTGCAATAGCATCCGTATAATTGGATGGGTGGGACTGTGATCCGTGGCCGTAACCACGATGTACAACCAGCCGCGCGTTGGACGGGCCCATCTCCTGAGCTAGGCGTTTCCCGTTCCTCAGAGGCGTTGCTGGATCGTATGTTTCCGCGATGAGAAGCACGGGGTTGCGGAGCGGCTGGCTTAGGTTCCCCCTGAAGACCTCTGCCGGCCGTGGCCAGAACTTGGTGAAGTGGCGACACCGAAACTGTTCGCAGATACGAACGTCGCCCGAAACCCAGGACTTTGCAGTCATGTTCGACCATAGTGACTGCCAACACGTCATGTCATTGGGCTCGGTGGCATCGTACGAGTCGGCGCATATCACGAATGGTGCCAGTTCGTCGTCGCTATTCGCCACGTGTGTTGGGCAGCCACGCCTCGGAGCGTAAACCCACCCTGCATCGCTCATGGCTACGAGGCTTGGTCTAGGGTTACCGTCGGTCTCGAATTTGCTGATGATCTCGGCGACTATGCTCCATTGCATTGGCCCGTACAGCGTTTGCAGAATTAGGTCGACAAGGTGAGTGTACGTGTACAGGACTGGCCCTGTATCGGCCCGGTAGACGGGGATTGGCCGGGCGGCGAGGGACGACAGTAAGACCTCCATCCGGCCGAGAAGGCTCGGCAACGTGACAGGCTTGCCGTCCTTGGGCTTTGCGAGGGCACAGTGGCCAGGACCGGCCTTGACACACTCACCCAGGAAGCCGTCGCGCCAGGCGTCGGTGGCATTGTCGAGGCCTGTAATCGCGAATCCGTCGCGGGTGCGGTGGTCACGGATGAATTCAGTGCCGTCGGGGAGCATACGGCCTACCCTGTCGGGGAACAGGGCGGTGTACGTCTGGGCAATGCCGCTTTCGTAGGAGGCAAAGTCTCCCGTCACCTCATCCTGGCCAAGCGCGATGCGGATCTGGTCGATGTCGCGCGCCACGCAGGCCGTACCCAAGAACCGGCCGATGTCTCCTCGCTTCTCCCAGAAAGTGCGCCAGACGGCCTCTTTGTACGCATCGGTGACCGCCAGGCTGACCGCTCTCGGGGACTCTAGCGTGGCTAGATACTGCGGCGTGGTAAAGGACCAGCGGTCGCGGACGGCTTCGTCTGGCAGGCACCTGGGGGCCGGGAGTGACACGCCGACATCACGGGGATCCCATGTCAAGAAATCGAATTTGCCATCACTGAGGCGCGAGGTGATGCCTTCTGCCCCGAGGAATGTCGGACTCACGCCGCTCTGGCCTGCCCACCCGGGTTGTGGAGGATTGTCCTCAGGCTCTTCTTTCCCGCCGTTGTGTTGGAACTGCCCGCTAACGCGAGCCCTGACACCTGGTCTTGACGGCAGCCAGCCGGGCGATGCGGCTGTCAGACTTGGTCGTGTAGTCGAGAGACACATCTAGGTACGCGCACAGGAATATGCCGCGGTCAGTCGTGTCAGTTACCGAGGACCCCCATTTCCAGCTCCCAGGATCTGGGTTGAAATGGGCCGCCCATGTTTGCTCGGCTGTGGTGTCGTTGAGCGCTGGTATCTTTTGGATAGCCCCAATCCCCAAGCAGGGCTGAAGCCGGAGTGTGTCGTTGGGCTGCGGGAATACACCATAGGGTGAAGTTGACTGCGCCGTAGTGCTTGCGCCAAAAGCAGCCGCCGCCACAAAAAGCGTTCTGACTTTCATTACTGACGCTGAGATGGCCTTCGGGGCTGTTCTTGCATGTCAAGTACCTTCAAGGGGTCGGCAGGTCTACCGTCCTGCCCACTCGCGCCCCCCGACCACACTGAAGATGTACTCGACTATCGCTTTCACCTGCTAACTATAAGTATTTGGAGGCCTGCCCTTTGTCCGTGACGGAGCCGCTCTGGTTGCGATAAAGTGACAATGAAGAGTCTTCGGGCTAAGCCGTGTTGTCGCGGCTGTGTGCTGTGCCGCAAGTTAAGCTAGTTCTCTCACTGTATAGTCAATCAGGGCCGGCGTCGTTGCATTTTGTAAGAGGAGTCGCTGCAATGCTCAGCTGCCGCCCAACAATGTAAACAATATCTAGGATGGGGGAGGGTGTTTAAGAGGTCTTAGCGCACGAACCGAGTGATCATTCCCCTTGGCCACGACTCGGCCACGACCTTCGTACCGACCGATGTCTGGGAGACTGAGCAAGCGAAAAAAAAAAATCCGACGTAGCTTGAACGCAGGATGAAGAACAGGGCGATGTAGCACACAGATGTGACAGATAACTCGAGGGCTGGAACGAACAACGTTGGCTAAATAAGTGGAGATTGACGAACAAACCAAAGCCACCGCCAGGTCTTCGAAATCCCTTGACAAAGCCTCAATCAAGCCCAGGGAATGCCACTGTCTTGGGCTGCTGAAGGCCCTTTCCTTTCCTCCTCTTCTTCTTCGATTTATTCTCCCTCTTAGGCCGCTCCTCTTCACTGTCACTATCACTGTTCTCGGAATCATCGTCGCTGTCGGCAGGTCTCTTGGTACCGGTTGCCTCGGGCTCCTCATCATCGGCGTCAATAGCCTCTTCCTCCGCCCAGACTTTGACCGTCCTACCACCACCGCTGATCAACCGGTTCTGACAGTCAAAGTTCACAGCTGCAACCCCTTCTACATCGTCGTGCTTCAGCACGCCCTGCACCTCGCGTTTCTTCAGATCCACAATGCTCAGGCTGCCATCTCCCAGGCCGACGATGACCTTCTTGCCCCACCCAAGCTCGTCCGGGACGCGGACAATCGCATCCAGGCTCTCTGCATCCCTCTTGCTCTGCGCTCCTGAAACATAAATCCGCTCTTGCTGGTCATCCCATGCGCCACGGTCCCACAGGGTGAGGACGCCACCCCCTGTTCCAACAGCCACAACCGCATTGTTCCGCATTTTCTTCGGGCCGAGCCCCGTCGGAATGATGGTGGAGCAGAGGAGCTCGTCATCTTGATCCTCCGAGGTGGAAATTATCCCGTGTCGGAGATCTGTGACAGCAAGCGTTGTGCCTCCCGTAGATACCCATTGCTTCGAGAAACCCGAAGTGCTCTCGGCCGAGGCCGGCAGAGGCGAGATGCTAGTGACGTAGTCGGCGTGGGGAACATGTTTTCGGACGGGCTTGGGGTTCAGGTTGCCATTCTCGCGGAGGTCGAATATGTACAGCCCCCCAGAGTCGGTTCCGAGAAGGAGAGTCTGCGGGGAAAGTGCATGCAGAATGGCTGGGGAGTCGGTCGTTGTTGTGCTGCTGTTGCGAGGCGGTAGGCCAATCTTGGAAATCACCTGCCCTGTCTCCGGAGAGAAGTGCTTCACAATTGAGTCGGTACCGGAAGAATAGAGCGCTGGCAGGAGCCATTCTGTCAGCAAGGACTGTTCTCACCGCTATCCCACCGCAAAACAAGAAGCGCAAGACTTACATTCGCCGTCGTGGCTGTACGCGAGACACCGGACACTACCCTTGTGTCGACGTGTGCTCCACACACTGCTGATCAAACCCCTTCCGCTATTGCTACCCGATGAGCTGCCATCACTGGAGGGAAGGCGAAAGCTCTCGACTCGGCCATTTGACAAGCCTACGGTGAGAAGTGGCTCGGTGAGGTGTAGGACCTGGGCGAAGAGGTCCCCAGAAAGTGGGAGAGTGCAAAGATTTTCCAGCATTGCGAAAGTTGTTTCCGATGCAAATGGTAGTTTAGGAAGGTTAGAAGTGGTTGAGGATTGACTACTAACCTAATGCCTTCGTGGCTGGATATTAGATGGAATCTGCGTCAACGTCCAAACTGTGATTTCGGAGCACTGAGCTGTCGAAGCATCGCTGGAAAATTCACGGTCGCCGCTTGGCGCGCATTCTTGTGCAGCCGGCAGGCAATTTGGTGGGGTACAGGTACTTGCGCGGGTAGAGTGGACACTAGCAGCCCGCCCTGCGAGGTACCACTCCGGTTTTACACTACGTATCTACCTCCAGAGCAGAGCTGTACACATTAATGGGAAAGATAGCAAGTTGCGATTTGACACTTCGCTGATAGGTAAATATTTCGGGAGGCAATGTAGACCGGTGACTTCCCCAAGGGGCTGAAGAGGTAAACTCAGGAGTAAGTAGGAGACCGACTCACATGCACATACGCCGTTGAATCTTCAACGGTATTGTTATATCCGTTCCCGCTGATGGCTGCCAAGGGTTCCCGAATGACATCACACGTCTACCTGTTCATGTCTGTTTCCAACCTTTCCACCTCAACACCAGCCGTTGGTGATAGGGACGGCGTGTAGCGCTCGGAAGCTAGCAAAAATGAAGATATCTCCGATTCATCGTGGATGGGCGCCTGTGCTGTGCTGGCTTTCGCTCATCATGGCTGCAGAGACCACCATCGCGACTGCCCCTCCACTGAGACGTATCATGTATCTCACAGGGTATGGCGATGGAGAGAACCCGCAAGACTTTTATTCGCAAAGCTAATGCTTGTCCTGCAGACAGCACCCTGTCACGCCTCCGATTGATCAGCTAGGGCACGTTTCGCACGTTGCCCTTGCCTTCATGTCGCCAGGCATCTTCAATGACCCAACCCGGACAGACTGGCCTCTGTTTACAACGGTAGACCAGGTCCGGGCCAACTTCACCAAAGAAACAAAGGTTATGATTGCAATTGGGGGGTGGGGCGACACGATTGGCTTTTCGGTTGCGGCCCTCACCCCCGAAACTCGCCGGACCTTTGCGGAGAATGTCGCGCGGATGGTCGAGGCCACCGGCGCTGACGGCGTCGATGTGGACTGGGAGTACCCGGGGTAACTATGCCCCTTTAAACTCACACAGGAACGGTGTGCTGACTGCTTCTCCGTTGCGAACCATAGCGGCAACGGCGAGGACTACAAGGAGGTCCCGAACGCTGACAAGGCATGGGAAATCGCTGCGTACCCTCTCCTCCTTGGAGAGCTACGTACTGTCTTGCCCGGCAAGATACTGTCGGCTGCCGTTCCAGGCCTGACGCGGGACATGCTGGCTTTCACGCACGAGACTGTTCCAAGAATAATGCGCCATCTCGACTTTCTCAATGTGATGACATATGATCTAATGAATCGCAGAGACACGGTGACCAAACACCACACGGGCATTCAGCTAAGCGCCGATGCAATAGATGCCTACATCAGCAATGGCGCGTCGCCACGGGCAATCAATCTGGGCTTTGCCTTTTACACAAAATACTTCCGGACAAGCCACGAGGCGTGTGCCAAGGCGGAATCCCCGGTTGGGTGCCCAACTCTGCTTCTAGAGGATCCGGAAACCGGTGCGGACCTCGGGCAAGGCGGTGGTTTTAGTTGGCACGATCCCGTCCCAGCAGATGTTGCAGAATCCTTCACGAGAGCGCTAGACAAGGGGACCTACGACGAACAGGAAGGGGGCTACTATTATTGGGACGGAGAAGAGGATATTTGGTGGACATTTGACACTGCGGACGCTATCAAGCGCAAGGTTCGGCTCCTCGTCAAGGGGCTCGGCGGTGTTTTCGCGTGGGGCTTGGGTGAAGACGCACCTGTATTCGAGCACTTGACGGCACTGAACGAGGCCTTGGCCGAGTACCCAAACGGCAGGAAAGATGAACTATGAGGGGGATAGTGGCATCATCTACGGGCAAGCGTCATCTTTCATTCAACGCACACTAACTGCGCTTGACATCCAAGCACCGTAACGCACATTATTGAACCAACTGTTACCATTCCCAGCTGCGACCAGTAGCGTCTTGATCACTGACGATTGGCAGCTATCAGCGGCGATGGTGAAAAGCCGCGCACCCTTGACATTAATGTCAGATATAGTCTTGCTCAGGGGGGGTGGGGGTGTCTGGAACTGGATCAGCTCTGTCCTGAAAGCCAGGAGGTGGATTGTGGCGAGAAAAAAAAGGAGAAAGATCCATACCCGGCAATCAACGGTGCTCCATCCAATCGTTAAGCATTGTCACTCATGTGGACTGTATTCGCATATCACAGCAAACGAACGACGGGTTCGCCGTCTCGGCAGATGGATATCCCACGTTTCTATTGTAGTATACGGTATGAATATATGTTCTACGCTCCCGACAGCAAGGCTCGGTCTGTCGCCACGCAAGCCTCCCCGAGGCACTGGTGTCTAACAACTCAGAAACTGACGCTCAACCCCATACCCATTCGGCCAGCAACCACGAGAAGCAAATATATGCCCGGATCCTTGACGGAAAATCAAACGAAGCAACCTGGGGAAGAACCGGCTTCGTCCCATCCTGCCACACGAAATTCATCAACACCGCCACGCTGCATCAACCATGTCAAGTCCCACGGACACCATCATAGCTGTCGCCGAAACAAATCAATGCAGATGTATAGCGCTGCGAGCAGCAACGGCAAGACGACCATCCACACAGCCACCATCAACAACCCCTCCGGGCCGGCTCCCTCGCCTGAAGATGGCCTCTCGAACGTTTGGTATTCGTAATGTGGCTCCCGGGAATCCAGCATCGCCTGGGAGAGCGGACTATCGGGCGCGAGGACGGAGGAATCATCGGAAAGCGTTGAGGCAAAACTCATTTTCCCGGTCCCTGGGCTTTGCGAAAGCTAGTCAATTGGTGAAAGTGCCGCCAAACAGTCCGTCAGGCGTGGAACAGAGTGGCTTGACACCGAAAGCCGGCACCGGCGGCACACGGTAAGGATATTGAACGTGAGTGGCGGCTGGTCGCGGTCCGGGTGTAGGATTCCCGTCCTTGTTGGCGCTCAGCTCCCGGCGTGGTCGCTTGAGATTAGGGCATGTGCTGGGGCTTTCCGCAGGGGTGAGAGCGGTGTTGTCGAAGACTGCCGGGGGGCCAAGCAAAAACACCGCGGTTTTGAGGACTCGGAAGGGGGAAAAGAAGGAAATGAAATCAGCAGCTTCGGTCAGCGGACCGTGTGACGGATGCTACGACGCACACACTTGAGGACGGGAATGGCGCAACGGTCACTAATTGTATATTGTACGAGTGGCACGTCTGTCAAGCGGTCGAGCCTCTCCACATCGCGTGGTTGCTCTTCTCGCACTCCTATCGCAACCACTATCTCTTGTGGTGAGGCCATCGGAGCCCCCCGAATGCCTTCCCGGTGGCTACCACAAGACCACCTACGCAGGACCTAGAAAATCAGCTACCGACCATGAAGTGCCATGACTGGCGGATGACATGTCCAACGCTCGGAGACAGTCGAACCGTTAGGCGAGGCTTAGTGTATGCGGTTGTCGTCTCATGGGCTGGCGGTTGGCGCACATTCATCCTTCACTTTGCCATGGGATTGAATACATTCTCAGGAAAGATGGGGACGGACGCATCGTGTTCGGAGTAAATTGTTCCTACCGGGAGTTCCTGGCAGTCGTATCAAGTTGCTGTTTCATCCCAGAGTCAATGAAAAGGGCTGTATTATTGGGGAGCACAGGGGGACGACGCCCCTAAAGTAAACATGCATATGCAACCTCACGGGAATAGGCAGTCGAAAGATGTCTTATTCCGAGTTCACCACGATTTGGAATCCCGCAGCCGCTTGCTTACCTTGACCGTGCAGCCTCTTCTGGATTCCCCCATAAAATGACACCTTGGCAGGGATGTCGTTGAGCCGGGCGTCGCGAAGGGCGCGCAAAGGAACATGCTCAGTCAGCAACCAGGGCGTGTAACTGCGAACAATATCAACCACACACCATGTGTAAGAAATGACAAGCGCATATTGGTGGGCAATCCAGCATAGATGTTTACTCATGACTGTTCACGGCCTGTTCCACGGCAGCGGTGCTGAGGATTGGACCGCCAAAGACGGTCTAGCAGCAGCATGGTGCGGAATCATCCCCCGGCGATCGCCAGTCCAGCCACTTCCACCTCTGGAACCGAGCGGTATATAAGAAACAGACATTGCCCTATTTAATGTGCCTACAAGCTCAAAGTGTAGCAATCCCAAGCAACAGCCTACCCCCTTCCTCTCTCGACCCAAGCCACCATGTCTACAATCATCGCCAAAGTCTCCACCATCTCCGCCGACGGCGTCGACGTCTTCTACCGGTCCGCCGGCCCCGCCGATGCGCCGGTGGTGGTACTCTTGCACGGATTCCCCTCGTCGTCGCACCAGTTCCGCAACCTGATCCCGCTGCTCGCGACCCGGTACCGCGTCATCGCCCCTGACCTCCCCGGCTACGGCTTCACCGTCGTGCCCGCCGAGCGCAACTACATCTACAACTTTGCCAGCCTAGCCCAGACCTTTGCCGCATTCGTCTCGGCTCTCAAGCTCACCCGCTTCGCCATGTACATCTTCGACTACGGCGCGCCGACCGGCCTTCGCTTCGCATTGGAGCACCCCGACGCCGTGGCGGCCATTGTCTCGCAGAGCGGCAACGCGTACGTTGAGGGCCTCAACCCGGACTTCTGGGGCGGCATCCAGAAGCTCTGGAAGTCTGGAGCGGCCGAGGACCGCGAGGCGCTGCGCAGCGTCGTGGAATTGCCCTTCACCACTTGGCAGTACAAGACGGGTTCGCCGAACTTTGAGGCCATCGCGCCCGAGGCCTACTACCTGGACCAGGCGCTCATGGACCGGCCCGGAAACAAGGAGATCCAGCTGGACCTGCTGTACGACTACCGCACCAACGTGGATTTGTATCCGCAATTCCACGAGTACTTCCGCAAGTCGGGAGTGCCTGTGCTGACGGCGTGGGGTAAGGGCGACCAGTGCTTCATCCCGCCGGGTGCGGAGGCTTTCGCGAGGGATGTCAAGAAGCTGGAGGTCAGGTGGTTGGATGCTGGCCATTTCGCTATCGAAACGAACGAGAAGCAGATGGCCGAGTGGATGTTTGAGTTCTTCGACAAGTTCAATGTCTTCGGTGTCTGATTACAGTTAGCTAGCCGGCTTATATATCATGAATGGGCACAGAAGAGATGCAGGCGCAGCCAGCCATAGGCGCATTATCGATTGAAAAGCTGTCTGATATCTTGCGCACCCGCTCCATGCATGCATGTACAATCTGAACGGCCCCCCTCCAAAACGCCCCGAACACCGCCACCATATGACAACACCCCTCCCACTAACTGGCGGGTGAAAAAATATCCTTGAGATATGCAGTGAGCTAACTGTTCGTCTTGCTTCACAGCTTTTTGAGAAAAGCGGGGGCAGACAAGTGGAAAAGTATTATAGGTAATCGTACACAAGGCTTACAGCCATAAGCTACACTGGAAATAAGTCTAGTGAGCAACAAAGTTGACTGTACCTTGAGCTCTTACTCCGTTACCCGGATTAGAGAGTCAGTTGGCTGCACTCTTTGGGCCCATTCACTGCAAACCGTTAGTCATGAAGCCGCCGTCAAGATCCTCAGGGGCGGGGGTTACGTACGTCCAGCTCCCATCGTACACCTTCCTCTTCTCCGGCGAGCCATATGCCGCCTCGTCCAGGGCCGTCTCGATTACGCAAGCTGTAACACCAGTTCCGCAGCTAGAGATTATGGGCCTCTCCGGGTCTACGCCATTCTTCGCAAAGACCTCCTTCAGCTTCTCTGCAGGAAGGAAGGCTTTGGTCGTCGGGTCAAGAACCGAGTTCAACGGGATGTTGATCGAGCCTGGCATGTGGCCCGAGGACAGGCCCGCCCTGGGTTCTGGGTCCTTACCAGTCCACCGACCATGCGATCTTGCGTCCAGGATTTGCACGCCCTCCGAACCCTCCTTGTTGTGCTCCAAAGCTGCCTCGCGGACCTCCTCGAAGCTCGCAACCTTGGCCTCATCCATCTCCGGAATAGGATACATTCCACACTCGACGGTCCACATATTCCCGGATTCCGTCGGAAATTCTTGCTCGACCCAGAGTTTGAAGTTGTTGAGGATGTGTACACGAGGGTGGCCAAAGACCTTCATAGTCCAGGCGACGCGGGGCGCGCTGAAGATGCCCAGCTCTTTGCTGTCGTAAACGACGACGATATCCTCTCGGCGGATTCCAAGTTCGCTCATCGACTCCGCAAAGTTCTTTGGGCTCGGAAGCATGTGTGGGTATGGGCTGCGCTTATCGATGACCTTGTCGAGGTCGAAGAATCGTGCTTTGGGAATGCGCTTCTCGCGGAAGACGTCGATCCCGGTGCGCCCTTCCGGGTCATTGGGAAGAAACCATGAGGCGCAAAGGGGGATGACGCGTGGCTCTGAGGAGATGGGCGAGGGCGGTGCCTTTTTGAGAGCCTCGGCGAGATCCTTGGGGGTGACGAGGTAGCTAGAGAAAGATCTGGGTGCGCCGAGTCTGCTGTGGGCTGGCGCTGCTGATGAGTTGTGGCCCAGGTTCCGGGCCGCCTGTGAAAAGCTCGACCGAGGAAGAGACACCCGTACGGGGCGCAGTACGGCGAGGAAGCTCATTGTAGGCGCTCAATTGATCGGTCTTGAGGCATTCGATGTTAGGTGTTGAGCCTGCCGCCACGAGTTGAGACGGAGTGGGGTGAAGGTTGGATAAGCGTGAGCAGTAGGAGTCGGAATTACCGCCTTGTCCTCGTTTCTGCCCTCTGAGAGAGGCTTGGGCTACCTCCTCAAGGGTTCAGAAACAAACCCAGAACGACTCGCAGGAAATGGTGAATGACGATGCAGTTTTATCGGTGCGGGGTTTGGATGGTCTTTGTCATACTCGAGAGACTTTTTTTGGCCGTTGGGGTTGAAGCTGCGGAACGTTAACCCCAGTTTTCGAACGAGAGATTGGCAACTGGCGAGGAGCTTGGGCCGTCAGAGAATCCGTGCGTTGTAGCGCCAAGGAATATCGGGGCTGGCTGGTGGCTGCCGCGACCAGTATCCTCAATTATGTTGCGTGCCCCACCAACGTCTCGTGTATGGACCACGGTTGCTTCCCAAACATCCTCCATCAATACGAGCCCCCTCTGTCCGTCAGCATAATGAAGGTCAAGATTAAGAAATGGAATGCGGTCGCTACCTGGCGATGGGACATCCCCGAAGATGATGTGTGCGGTATCTGCCAGGTCGATTTCGACGGCACGTGTCCCACCTGCAAATACCCAGGCGACGACTGCAGCCTCTGTAAGTACTCTTTTTGCTCGAAGGGGCTTAGCCACCTCCCTGGGTAACCTCGCTGACCGTTTCAGTGTCTGGGAAGTGTGGACACAACTTCCATATGGTTTGGAGCCTCTGCCCAGCCCCCTGCAGCTCCAGCAACTGACCGAGACCGTTTCTCTCTAGCACTGCATCCTCGAGTGGATAAAGCAGGACTCGGCAAAGGGCCAGTGTCCGATGTGTAGACAGAGTAAGACAAGGTTAAAACTGTGTCAGTTGGGCTGCCGTACTGACTGAGCATGGGGCAGAGTTCGAATGGCATGAGCAGCTCAATGAGACCTCCATTGGTGGGATGCCCGAGATCTCGGACCCCCAAGGTCAACAAGGACAGGACCAGGCTTAACCGCCGTTGCCATCTTTAACACCCTTGGTGCGAAAAATGGGGTAAGGCACGGCATGTGATACCCCAAACACGGATTTTATCTTGGCTTTGCTACTGTTTTCAGATTGAACATGTAAGTCGGGAGAGGCATGACGATCGCAGACAAAGCTCATCACTCTCTAGGTTCACGGCGTCAATGGGAGCGCCAATGGGGAGAGGGGTGTTGAAGAGCATGGCTTCATGATTTCATGTATTTTAGATTGGGTCGGAGCTCGCCTGCAATGCCTGGAGGCATCGGTTGGCACAGTGGTACGTATGGAAGGTGACGGCGACAGATGGGTCTCTTGGACATTGGTGGGGTCGAGCTGAGACTTGCAGCTGCGGCTGGACAGCCTTGGAACGGAACCTTGTTCATGCCGAATCATTGGCTTGAGCAGCTCCTTCATGATAAGATAAGCAGCCAGTTCCAGGCAACCCGCATGAGCCTCCAACAGCGATCAATTCCGACGCGGCATCACAGCCTTGACGTGAACCAGTTGCATATCCGCCGGCAAGGCTTTGACGAACGGCCTGTCTTCTAAGCCCGGACTTGTTGCCATCCAAGTTGCGCGTCACGCCACCTGGACAACATGCACCACCCGACCGCGCTTTCATCTGACCCGACCGAGCCGACCTGCCGCCATCTCCAACGCCACCTCCAAGACCGCCATAACCACAGGCATCCCGCCACAACTACACTTCCTCTAGTCCAGCTGCGTATCTTCCAACGATGACCGAGCCTGGTTCCAGCCGCCCCGGTTCATCGGCGGCGGGCTATTACCCTTCTTCTGTTCCTCCGAGCCCGCGGCCCTCCGTCGCCAGCCGTGCCAGCCAATCCAGTTTGCGCCGGGACCGTGATCGCCAAGAAGCGGCGCTCCACCACCAGTCAGCGTCTTTGGCGCACCCACACTCGCATTCCCTATCTTCTCAAGTGCCTCGGCCGTCCGATGACCCCCTCGCCCAGCCTCCGTCGCCTCCACAGCACAACAGTCCGCTGTCCTTCAAGCCCCTGTTCTCGCTGGTAACCACCAGTACACATCCATCGCATCGCCAGACGACCCAGCACCCCATCATACACTATGTATTTGCCGACGATGACCCCGAGCTCTTGACCGAGGCGTTGGCGCAGCATCATCGCGGAGGCGACGAGCTCGAGGGCGAATACAACGATCGAAGCAACCCGCGCGAGCGTGCTGTTGTCCTCGACATTACCCCGACCGAACATGGACCTGGGTACGAGGTTGCGTGGGCGAGCAGCCTGTCGCCCGACTGGGCTGTCGTTTCTTCGAGCGTTGGTCGCATGGAGGACATTAATGGCACATTGGTGGCTGCGCACGGCGATAGCCAAGGGGCACTAATGCTTAAAATTGAGGGTGTAAGTGTTGAGCCGTCCTCCGCGCCATCGGGAAAGACATCAACTCCTGAAGGGGAGCTGCAATCGTCTGCAGGCAGCGGAACAAAGCCGCCGCGTCCGCAGCGAGCGATGGAGGAGTATTCCGGTCTGCTGTCTGACTTTGACAAACGAATGGGGGTGCTGCGGCGGGTAGTTGAGGCAGGAGGAGAAAAGCATCGACCCACCGCAGTCAAGGGGGAATTACTCGAGGAGCAAACGTCTGCTCGACTGGTAGGCGATAAGGATGAACTGAAAGAGTAGTGGTTGCGCCTGGCAAACTTGCTGTCTACGGATGGTTTTGTTTCCCGGTTCTCTTCGGCGACGAGTTACTAGCACTCGCCTCTGTATATTGGGACAGCTCAAGTGGAGGAAACCAACACCGTTGACACTTTACGCTGTGAGAGCCATGCCTTGATCACTCATCTCGATACCGTCAACGCCTCTTACCTAGCCAGGATAAGATGAACGAAAGTAGAGCGTCGAATCACGGAGTTCGCTCTGATCGCAACTCGCGGCACACTATCAAACAACCTAACGTTGCTCCATATTCTAGTCCACCAAGTCCCGGGTGTCGTCTCGGAAGGGCACGATTCCCTAGGTCCCCGAAGCTTTGAGGATCTTGGCCGAGGCTTTAGCCTTATTCTACAGAGCGGGGAGGATCCTAAAATTGTCGGCGAGGTAGCCAACGGCAGATAGATGCATACCCGAACAAGCGGCCACCGAAGGAAAGCTACTTCACCTGGTTTAACCATATTTAAGAAAACGTAAAACGTCTCTGCGACTGGACGAGCTAGCAAAAGACCAAATCCGCTACCTAATGTTTGTACAAATCCATACGCAATGTGATGCCTGCTTGCTAGTTTTCTCGACAAATGGAACCGTCGAGACAGTACATATCCTGACTCCCGAGCTGCAAGCCAAACAACTGGCTAGCCCAAACAGCTAATTCCATAAAACCAAACACAACGGCAAAAGAACTCCCAGAAAGCACCGACGCCAAACGTACTCCAGATATCAACCGTCAGATCAACCTGACCCAACGAAACAACGATTAGGGATATGGTGTTGAGAACCTGGGTCTCTAAGAGAAGCGCCCACTAAAGCCATAGTGTCTCAAGCACCTGAGGAACATAGGGGTACCTGCCGCATGCTCTTCACTGGATGGTAGAGAAACGTCTTACTCATCCGTCAGATCGTCTGGGATAATAAACCGTTTTCCGAGAGAGTTTCGCTTTTGCAGGCTTCCCTGAGAGCCTGGAGGGATGCGATTCTGGTCAAACGCAACATTCTCGATATCGAGTCTGTCTGAGAGCGCTTCCCGCCTCTGTAGGCTGCCCTGGGAGCCCGCGGGGAGGCGGTTCTGGTCGAAAGCAACATTAGGGATGACAAACCGCTGCGGGAGGGAGTCGCGTTTTTGAAGGCTCCCTGGTGAGCCTGCGGGGAGATTCTTGGAGTCGAAAGCAACATTAGGGGTGACGATCTTGGACTGGGAAAAGATGCGGGAGACGGGGCGCTCCCCGGCAAAGTCGACACTGCGGGCCGTGTTCATCTGGAGGTCGTCGGTGACACTCCGCTTCGGTGCAGCGGGGTTGGCCGGCTGGTTAGCGGCGCGGTTGACCATGATATAGACGACGACAACGATGGCGATGACGACGAGAATAGAGACTGTGAGTGAGAGAGTTAGCTCGCTTTCCGCAGCGCTGTGTTGAGTTGGAGGGTGACATACCGGCAATAGCTAGGCATATCCACTTCTTCTTGCGCGTCGACCGGGCCGTGTGCACGGCAGTCCCAATCTCGACGTTGGCCTGGCGAACGTCCTCTTCTACCATCTCGGTCTTCTGGCTGACATCTACGAACTGGGTCTCTTGCTGCTCGACCAGGACGCTCAAGTCGGTAAACAGCTGTACGAGTTCGCCCAGTGTCTGCTCGATCTTCTGCATGTCCTGCTGGCGCGCTCTAACGGCGTTGAGCGTGGAGGTTGCCTCGCCCATGCGGTTGCCCTGCATGAGTGCCTGCTGGAATACCTGGGCATTCCCGCTCGTGTCCTCTACGGCGGCGCGGACCTCCGACTCGCTAGCATTGGGCCGCACAATGCGGTACTGGCGCGCCATCTGATCCTGTGTCTTCTTACGGAACCCGGCCTCCACCTGCTGGTATTCCTGGTTCGCCTCCTTCAATCGCCGCTCGACGCGACCAACCTGGGCCAAGTTTCTGGGCTGGCGGCCTTCCGGGACAGACTTTACCATACGAACCCGATCCGTCAGCTCGCGGAACGACGCCATGGTCATCGAGGAGATATTGTCCATTTCACGCCTTGTCGAGGTGGCATCGGCCTCGATCAGGGACCGGTCCTGGAGCCTCCGGAGGCTCTCGACATTATCTTGGACTTGGTCGATACCGCGATCGATGTCTCGACATTCGTTGAGGATAGCGTTCGGGTCTGACCGGTCCAGTGATCCTGGCTTTTGCAGGGACGACATCTCGACATTGCTCGCTGTTTCGGGAAACACGGTTAGAAGTCTCTTCCCATGAATTGCTGCACCCGGCATCGGTAAGGGAGTTGGACTCACATCCATAACTGTTATCCTCACGGGGTCTTCCCGCGCCAGCGCTGGGACGCGGGCCCTGGCCAAAGGCAGCCGCAGGAGGTGCTCTGGCACCGCCGGATGGCCTCCCATAGCCGTTGTCTGCTGGGGAGTTCCGCTCGTCGAATGGATTCTGCTGCTGCCTCCCATATCCACCACCGGCCGGCTCACTTCGCTCGTCAAAGGGGTTCTGTCTCCCGTATCTGAGGACGATGTAGTGTCAGCAATCGCACGCACAACCATTCCCTCGGCACCGTTCGCCTTCGACGTCGTCGGAGGAGAGGACTAACCCGTACTGAGCCATTGTTAGCGTTTTCTCTTTCCCGCGGTAGTAAAATCTCGATCAGTGAAGGAACGGGAACGTGAACCAAACATTCAGAAGAAGTCGTTCACAATGAAGCGCCCTCGACACTGAGAATCCAAGGGCGGTGGGGTACAGCTTGAAACACGGGAGACAAAGGGAGGATGCTTGATGAAACACCACCTACACTCATGGTGAGAAGGCTGGGCGCAAGCACGCTGTCTGGTTATGCTACCGATATTTCGAAAATCCGATGCTTTTTAGCAGTGTTGGCAGCGGTGCAGCGGTAATTGAAGATGAGGTTTGTTGCTTCTGAAGAATCGGGCGAGAACCGTTTGCTGAGGCTGAGGCGCTATTTCGGGCGCTGATTATCAGTTCTCAGGAGGTTGGCCCAAACGAGTCTAGGAGCACTGGGGCGCGGATCGAATGGAAGGGATGAAAGGTGCATCCGAGCTGCAGGCTCTCACTGACTGCGCGCCTTGGCTTTTGCAGACAGCTTGCCTCTTTCGTCTCTCCGTGCTTTTTTGTTGCGTGTGCTCGCGCAGGATGAGGGAACGCAAGCTGCACCCGGTGATAGACGGCGCAGTCGGTCAAACGTCTGAATCGTGACAGAACCACGGACTGCTAGCGCATCTTTTCAGATGGAGCTGGTTCCTCACAGCTTCATCTGGACCCTGGCTTGGCGTTCAAGATTGGCCCACCATCTTCTCCAACGTTGGGACGAGCCTAGCAGCAAAACGGTTTCAGATTGACGATCGGCAGACAAAGCCAAGCGACCACTTGGACCGATTGGAGATGCGCCAACATTCCCAAATGCCCGACATAAATTGCTGCCGTCCAATTGCCGCCCCCATGTTCGAAATTGAGCCGCAGGCGATAGCCAACCAATTCCTCGTTCCGCCGCAGACCTCGCTGTGTTCATCGACGCTCTGGCGCTCGGATTGAAATGCGGAATGATACTCTGGAACGTACGAAGACACGTCTTCCGACGGCGCAGGCAATGCAGCAGGGTAGCAACACTGGAGGGTTTCGATGCTGAGTTGCCACGCGGACATATTTTGTGTTCTTCGTTGGCCTCAAACACCGAAGTAGATACACTTTGTTGCTCGCAACTCTTGTTGGCTTGGGTTGCAGAGACTTAGACTTGTACCCAGGAACTGTCTGGATGTGTCCCTTCGCCAACCCCCAAGAAACAGGATCCTCAAACCCGACAACGCGCCCCTGTTCCGCCTTACCATCTAAAAAGTGTCTCTTCGACTCTCAAACAACAGCATACGCGGATGCGTAACTGACACTGGAGTCGGAGTTCTTTTTGACCAGGCTGCTCCTCTGGTACTGGATGAAGCTGAATTTCCCCTTTCTATTGTCCAGCCCCTCACTCGCGAGGATTTCCAAGCCCGCCACGACGACTCCTATGGGGTGCCTCCCGCATACCGTATTCTGGGTTTCCTGGACGGTCTTGTAGAAGACGTCGTGGTCGCCAGCTTTGACCGCATCCATGGCCATCTCATCAAGCACACGAATGACCTCGTGAATGGGTGGCTGGGGGCCAGCTTCCTTCTCCAGCAACCCAGGGTCGACTTCAAGATCGCCGTCAAAACCACGGGAGTCTAGGTTGCGAACCGCGCCGCTGGAATACTGCGGTCGGTAACTGAACCGCGAGCCCCAGTGACAAAAGTCGGAAGAGACGATGAAGGCATTCTGGGGGTCCTTCAGATATGGGGTTAGCAGCTGCCCAAAGGCTTTCTCCTGTTCCACGGATCCGTCTCCCACCAGGATCGGAACAATGGGCGGGTATTTGCTAGCGTCGCTGCCAAAGGTCTGCTCCAGCCTCTTCCACAAGTACGGGAGGTGCATCTCGAGAGAGTGCTCGTCAACGTCCCGTTGTGGAGGCATATTAGAGAAGCGGCCGGTCTCCTTCAGTTCACTGGTTGTAACCTTGTCCACCGCCAGATCTCCGAACGGGGTCTCGTATTTGTCGTACGTCGTAAGCGCGCAACCGCGCAGGTAGTACGTGTGAGATGGCCCAAGGATGAAGACGCGCTTGGCAGTGCCGAGATCGAGCGCCTTGTAGGCCCAGGCCGCGCATGGTCCTGAGTACGAGTACCCAGCGTGCCTGCAGAAGAGTCAGAAGACTGCGAACCCGGAACAGCCGCCGGTGGGAATCAACACCTACGGGGCAATGATCACCCTTGCGCCGGGAATGGGGAGGCTGCTTTCGTCGAGTGTTTCCGGCACACGCCCGAGAAACTCGTCGAGCTGCCGGGAGAGCTCGGACGGGTCGTCTTCGTACCAGGAACCGGCATGGCTAGCCTCCCGCGTCCCCATACTGGCCGTGAGAAAGAGAGTAGCTGGAGTTTCTTGTCCTAGCAAAGACGGCTCTTACTTCATACCTACGTATTTGGTGCTGCTGGGTTGATAGAGGCGCAACTGCTGAACAGTCGGAGGTTGGTTAAAGAGGCGGGGTAGCTCTTGCCCCGCAGCGGCAGCAGAACGTTGGGGGCTCCTGACATCATTCCTCGTCGTTGCAACAGCCATTTTCGCTGATCCCATCATGGTAGTCACAACCAACCTGGAGGCCCTATCAAAGTTTATACCAGAAACATGTTGCAGCTACCTAGAAATTTAAACATACTCCTCTCTGTTTGCCTCGTGTGGAGGCTTACATAACACCTCAGATGCCCACCCAAGGCACCGTCACCACTACTTAGGTAACTGTCCGTAAGAAGGTTCTGAGGTAACACCTCCTGCCCATACAAG
>Ga0247760_1000146_pt1 | contig 74966 bp, 91 predicted proteins | sample UWRJL171409R4_FD_179936 | JGI IMG/M metagenome (GOLD analysis project Ga0247760, IMG submission 179936) | Plant litter microbial communities from Arlington Agricultural Research Station in Wisconsin, United States - UWRJ-L171-409R-4 | ecosystem: Environmental > Terrestrial > Plant litter >... | reverse complement strand
GGGGGGGATTATGGCGGCGCTGCACAGGGAGAACTGTCTGGGTAGGTAGTGGGAAGGAGATCTATGATGATGAGGATAGTGGTAAATACCGATTTAGTGTGCTGCTGGCCAAGACGACTAATAGGCTACAATCGTCGCTGGAGGGTGAGGATTTGACGGATACGGAGCGGTTTCGTAGTTATCTTGAGCCCGAAGCTGAGCAGCGGTACCGTGATCACATTGCAAGCGTCACCGGGGAGAAAGGGAAGTGAGGGCTGGGACCTTGGGATGCTGGCAGGCGGAGGTGAATAAAATTGACCCGAGAAGAACGTATGACCTGGTGTCCGGACCTGCCTGTCCCGCAATAAAATGAGAGGATAACAACCCTTTGAGCACAAAAATGGTACCAAAATAAACACAATACCTGTACTCCATGCTGCGCCATTTGTAGTCCCGTAACTACCACGGGAGCCCTTGCTCTCTTTGTTCTGACAACAAACTGGGATATAAGGCGTGGAGTTAACATCGCCAATCACCACCGTTAATGCCGCCATAGAAGCATCTCGCCCTCACGACTGTAACCCAACGCCCCGTATATCTCCCCGGGCCACAGGCCCTGGTTCCCCTGCATGACTTTGACCCGGAGGCAGACGTCCATCCTTGGTAAGGGCTTCGCGCCATCCTTTCCCGCACGCCTCTGTCGCGCGTCCTCGCGGTTCCAAAGATCTTTCACACGCCGCAACGCATTAGAAATTACCTCACTTTGCTCAGGGGAATCTGTGTTGAGCATCTCATCAGCAAGAGGCCAGGGGAGACCTGTCGCCACGGCGATGGCCTTCAGCTTGGCCCACGCTTGCGTGTCGTCGACGCTCACCAACCGCGACTTGTTCAGCCAGCCCCTTGCGGCCAATCAAATTTTGCGCGTCTCGACAGGTATTTTGAACACCTCGTACCGCTGGCTGAGTATCTTGATCTGCTTGTCCCTGGCAGCAAGAAGCAACTCGATGATGCGGGCGCCGTGCTTCCCGGGCCCGCGGGCGAGGGACAGCGCGCCAGGGTTGATGTAAACCATCGTCTCGAGGTCGAGCACCACTGTGGAGTCTCTCCGCTCTATAAGGGATGCCAACGGCGTATTTCTTTTCGCACCGCTCAGCTCCAGCAGGACGGCGACTAGTCGCTCGCGCTTCATGAAAGCGTCCTCACATCCCCGGCGCTGCAGTCGCTGGACGACGGCACGCGCTTCGCGGCAAACCGAAGCGATGGGGGACGCTGTAAATTCGCAGAATATGGATTCGCTAGCGCGGCCAAATCCCTTAACTGCTCCGACGGTTTTTTTGATCGCCGGGCGACGCGTGAGAGTGAGGCATTCTTCCCAGACTTTTTCGCGGAGCTCGGGCGGCAGCTTGGAGAGGGGAAAGTCATTGGCGAGCGGTTTCACGTTGTCGGGGTTGGCTTTGGGTTTCGCCCGGGGGGCTTTGCGCTTGCTGATGGATTTGGGCATTGTGCGTGAGGAGTATTGTAGATAGATTAGATAGATGATTGGGCATACTGGCTTGCCGTTGGGCTCGTGTCTATTTTTCTGCCGTAGTTTGGTTGAACGGCGTTTGGGCGGCTGCGTAAAGGACGGGAGGCAGCCAGATGGGTAGTACGAATGGCACAGTGCCAACTAACAGTGCTAATTGCTATACAACCACCATTATGCCTGTGCCCTCGATCCTGTCGATCCCGTCGGCCGAATCGTCGCTGCGCGTCTCTGGCAACCCGGGGCTCTCGAACAACCTACATGAAAATGTTCTGTATCCACTGAACTCACGAACACGAGCAGACCGGTCTGTGATTTTTAAGGAACTTATTGGCCGCTAGATGCGTTAGGCATAGTTCTCCGACGGCAGAGATAAACGCATGCAGTTGAGAGAAGGCACTCGCCCATATCATGAGATGGTGTCCCCGCACCTCGTCGCTTGGGTGATGAAATGTAATGAACCCTTATTATAAGATCCGGACTGATCACTTCCACAGCTCGAACCAATATAAAAAGTGAACTTTGGGGCTTAGCTAAGATGCCATCCATCTACTTCTTAACCGGCCTGGTGGCCATGGCCATCCAGACATGTCACTGCCAACAAAAAATCCTCTCAACCGCTGACCTGACGCTGAACATTGAGCCTATGGTACGAGCTGGCGCAATGGCTTCCTCAACCTCACCCTACTTGACATCTTTGACGCCGGCTGGGTCTGCGACCTGCTGAACCGTTCTTCTCATCGCCTCCTCCACGCTGAGAATCTCGATTCGCTCTCTCCCGTCTGTATTCAAGACAAGCACGGTGAAGGCGAATCAACCGCCTTCCGCGCGGCCATCGCCGATTACACCAACGGCCGCACCATTTACGTGACCGGCGATGCCTTCGAGCCGGCCTCCTTCTTCTCCGCAACCGAAACCAACGTGCAGCCCCTCCCTAGCGTCGAGGAGGTGGCCGAGGCGACGAGGCTCGTAGGGTTCGGCTCCAAAGCCATCGTCTTCGCCACCATGCCGCCACTGATCGAGAGCGTGTTCCCCAATGGTACGTCGCATCGTTTGCTACATATCATGGCCCGCGAGCCGGACAGCCAGGATTTCGTGCCGCTGTTTGTCAACATGAACAGCGGCACCGTCGGGAAAGACCCAGTGGCAGACTTGAATGGTCTGACCGCCCCCACCTGCGACGCTCCCGGCGATGCAAGCGCCCCCGTCACCCCCCAGGGCACCCCTGGGACCGTCCGGGTTACCGTCTCGCTGGGCGGCTCCACGCTGTGGACTCTCCAGGTCGTGCGGGCCTCGGCTTCCTCGGGACGTAACGGATCCGGCGTGGGGCTTCGCTCCGTGTACTACAAAGACGAAAAAGTACTGCATCGCGCACACGTGCCCATACTCAACGTCGAGTACAAGGACTCCCAGTCCGGGTGCGGGCCCACCTACCGGGACTGGCAGAACGACGAAACTGCCTTCACCTGCGACGGGCGCGACGTTGCCGGCGCCCCGGGGTTTCGGATCTGCACGGCGCCGTCGCGCACCATCGTCGACGCCCCCTTCCAGGGCGGCGGGAACTTCAGCGGCGTGTCGTTCTATGTGGATAGCTCCGAGGTGGTGATTCGCTCCCAGCTTCGCGCGGGCTGGTATCGCTACACGTCCGAGTGGCGGCTTGCTGCCGACGGCACCATAAACCCGCGCTTCGGTTTCGGGGGCGTCCTGACGCGGTATAATGGGTGTGTGTTCGTGAAGCACCATCATCATGCCTACTGGCGGTTTGACTTTGACATTGAGACAGCCAGCGGAAACCGCGTGCGCGAGTTCAACGATCCGCCGATCATTGCGGGGAGTAGCTACCACGACAAAGCCTATGAGATACGCCGACCCCGCGACCAGACGCGCAAACGACACTGGGAGGTGTAAAACACGAGGTCGGGGAGCGGGTATGCTCTGCTTCCTGGGGCGGGGGACGGTATTGCTGATGCGTACGGGGTGGGGGATGTGTGGGTGCTGAAGTATCATCCCGATGAGCTTGACGATGGGTTCCATCCCGACACGAAGGCGAATTTGGACAAGCACTTGACCAGGGAGTCGCTCAACGGACAGGATGTGGTTCTTTGGTATGCGGCGCATTTCCTGCATGACGAGACCCGTGCGCACGGTATGGCTGGGGGGCATGTCGTTGGCCCAACGTTGAAGCCTTTTAATTGGTAGTTCTTGTAAGTGGACTTACTGGGGGAATTGTTGAAGCAATCCAGCATTTGATTGACGACTCTTCGATATCCACACCGAGATCATCTACTGAGTGAGTTGCCTTAACCCCCTACAGTGTCCCTTCTACTATATGACCCATCCCACCAAGCCCTCCATGAACCGCCATCTTTGTGCAAAACCACTGGGAATACGCTGGGCGAAATCCATCTTGTCTGAAGAAGATTGATGCCACGTTTGCAGTAAGACCATGAAGGGAGAAAACCTTAAGCGGTACGAGGGGAGGCATAAGCCATAGGAGGATGTATGTATTATACATGGGCTTTGGGAGCGAGGCTGGGGAGAGGGCTAGAGCTTGGCGTTGGACTACCTATCCATGGGATTTAGATGCACTTCACGTTGGATTTCTCACTTTATTTTAGTAGCGTTATTTGGAATCTCGCTTCATTTTTCCTACTGTTTATAGATTCGCGGCTGAGGTAGTAGCCCAGGCTGCCTTCATCGCGCTGAGGCGTGTGTGGGGTTGTTAGCGGGGAAGGGTTTTCCTGTACTCCAGACTATCCGCTACCTACCTTACCTAGGATTTCCAATGCGGTCACTTTTGGGCCTCTTTAGGCGTTGTCTTATGAGATGGTCAAGAAATTGATGGTAACTTCCGATTTCAGGCATGCCACTCCTCCTGTAAGCCATGGCCCGAACTGAAGAAGATATTGGAAGTCTACATGACACGATTTCAAGGTCCACCGTCGACCTGCCACCCATCAACTTGTTCTCGCCTGCTATGCTACCCGTTCGCAATTGCCGTGGAATGTGCCGGAAAGGTGTGAGTCTTTTGTTCTGGAGCAGCGCTAGGAGACTCGGAGGACTGCACTACCCCCACAGAAACCAAGGTTGAGGTCTTCGTCGTGGCTACTGCCATCCAGTGATCAAGGCAAGCACGGGGAGAAATCTGACTCGGTAGGATACTATTAGTTGTAGCGCCTGATTGCTGTATTTGCAAGCTATCCCGCCTGAACAGCTGCTCGAAGATGCCCTCGGAGAAACCCGCTAAGCGGCCAAGCTGATACCCCTTATTGTTGTTTCCAACGATGCGGTTATTGTTGTAAATAATCCTCGACCTGGTTCGAATCAGGAGGATAACGACCAGCACTAGGACCGCTGAGAGCAAGGGTCCGGTCTCGATCCTGACTTGGTAGCAGCGCACAGCGGAAGCCTGCCGAAGGGGCTGTTTTGATGAGCCTGAGGAGGCTGAAGTGCTTTGGGGGAATCCCTCTCGCCTTTTGTGCCAGCTGTCATATGCAACCAAAAAGCAGAGGACTGTTAGGAGGGATATTGCGAGGCCCTAGAGAGAGGGTTAGTTTGGATGTGTTCAGGGGGTGGGGGTTCGTGTCGAATCGGGAACAACGAAATGGCCGGCACGTACTTGTAGACGGAAGGTGTGTGCCATCAATCCACTTTTGTGTAAATTGAGGTTCGGCCGCGATTTCCTGCGCAGTGATTCCAGAGTTGATATGCTCTGAATGGACGGGATGGACTGAGTCGCGGGCAAACTCGTTGATCCCTCGTGAATTAGAGTACCCACTCTTATAGCATGGAGGAGTTACTAATGTAGTGTGACCGTAACCTGAGCCGCAGCGGGGCAGCATACATCATCGGCGCCGACATTCGGCTAACACCGGTCACTCGCGCGGTAATGCATGGTTGGGGGAGGGTGGGGAAACCCAATAGACTCGCAGCTCGTCAGCACTACCGCGGAGAACACAGCCACTCTGCAAGAACGCATGAGTTTTGAGTCAAACCGATGTGCACCAACTAAAGCAAGTACGTAGCCCAGTTCGCCAGCACCGCTGCAGAGAGCACAGCCACTCTGCAAGACGCGTGACGTTTGAGTCAAACCGACATGTGCCAGCTAAAACAAGTAGCCCAGTATTCACCAAAGCCAGAGGTTCACATCATCGCAATTAAACATGCAAATCGCCAACGTCTGGTGCCATCTGGGAGGGAATAGTGGTAAAACAACAACGCATTTCTGTAGGCACTATCTACCTAAGGTACCTAGGTAACGTGCTAGTACAATGCAAGATAATGTACCCGCGATCTGTGGGGTTTTGCTACTTCCAGACACCATTCAAAACTTTCTCCGTATGTGCTTTGACTTCTTCCGCAGTCATGGAAACTTGTGTAGTCGTATTCCCACGACCCTGGGTCTCGCTGCTGTTATCTTGCCCCACTTGGGTTGTCCTGTTTGCTTTGCCGTCCGTCATGCTTCGATTAGCAGTGCCAGCTTGAACAGTCTCATTTTCTATCCCGCTTGTGTGTGCGATATTGGCGTCACTGGCATTTCTGGTTTTGGGAGCAGTGGCGGCGGCAGTGATCATGTCGACAATGTTTTGCTCCACCTGCTTGTACGTGTCACTGTCTTTGCTGTCGAATCTGCAGATGCCTCCGTGGTCGGCGGGGAGGCCGAGCTGCTTCTCACGGTCCGGCGTCAACCCCAAGGTGGCTGACTCTTTGGTGACCACCAACTGATTTGTGTGTAGCTTGTCAATAACTAAGGTTCAGCAACGGCTCGCTCAAGGATATCATACTTACGTCGCGGGTGCTACCAAAGTTCTTCGTCTCAAAGAAGCTGAGGAAATGGAAGTTTTCCAGAAAGGGGCGGAAATCCTCAGTGATGCCATCTAGGACGTCGGAGTTCTTCTTTAGGGTACGGACAAGTCCGTTGCCTGGGTTTCCTAACACGGCATGAGCGATCCCTGCCGCGAAAGCGCCTATCCCAGCATGATTGCCCCCGCGGTGGGGGGTGCCGAAGAAGGCGATTCCGTAGGTGGAGGCCGGGATCTCTTGGTAGTCTGTGTCACCTTTGGCGCTTATAAGGGCCTAGCGAGAGTCAGCTTCCCCTTTTCTGCCAGTTTCTGGCGTGACATGCCTGTTTGACCAGGAGTCCCCCCAGACTATGGCAGATGAATACCAAGGGCCGGCCGGGACATTCCTTGCGCTTGCCTGCAAGCCGATTGAGCAGGTTTATGGCCTGCCCTCTCAAACCCAACTTGATTGTGCCGAAGGCAGCGTTTGAGTTGTATCCGAAGAGCAACACCCTGGCTTGAGGAGCACTTATATGGAGCCAATCTTTGAGCCACATGTCGTTGTTCCCACCAGTCCAGGTAGCCTCTGCATGGTTCGTCTTCCCGAAGGGGTTGAGGCCGTGGACGGCCACCACGCTGCGATTTTGTTAGAACTGTTTGTGGTGATATGGGATGAGGCGCCTACTCCACATTCGCATGCGGGGGATCGACAAGAACCCTGAGAAAATCCTGTGATGTCTCAGGCTCCTGGCACGTCGCTCCATGTTAGCACATCTGAAGTCACCTGTTGATCCCACAGGGGGGTTGCAAAAAAGGGGAGGACCCACGTTAGCCCGGCCACCCAGGATGTGCCGAAACGGTCGGGAAAGGAACGATGACATGGGGATTGATACCGTGCTGCTCCGATGTTGCTGGCTTGCAGATACCGCCGTAACTGATAATCACCATGTTGGGTATAAGTACCCGGGTGCAGTGGTGGCGGTGGCGGGGTCATCGATGGGCGTCCCGCCCGCGAGACCCGATGAGCATCTTGGGCCAATTGCACTGCTTCCACTAGTGGTCGGGCCTGGTCGGGCCAATATGTGTGGCAGCCATTACAACCAACTCCCAGTAAGCACCTTGCCGGTGGGCTGATGTCCGAACAATTGATAAAAGCACTGCCCCCCTTCAAATGCAAGAATTTTACTACCGCATCTCTAGTTGAGGTATCGCAAGGCTCTGAAGTTGGGCCGGGCCTTTCTTCACTCGGTGAATATGGGCTGCAGTGTCAGCATTATACCGACCTGCAAGCACTGCCGCAAAATGCGCTTTCTGCAATTGCCACCAATCGCAAACTGACACCATAATGTTCACTCGGTCTGACATCATTGCCACGATGCCAAAACTTGGCCGTGTTCTAGACTGCACACTCGACCGCTCGGCAACATGATACTAACCCATGAGATCGCTCTCCTGGCGGAAGGCCGACTCTGTGCCGCCTCACCCTAGGCCCGTATTTTGGCCTTTGCTCTTCCAATGAGCCGGACCTGGACATAAAAGCGGAACCACGCACTTCTCGAATCTCATCTGTCGACCGAAGTTCAAGTTCGAACGCTCACACTAGCCCTTGGATCTTTACAACATGAGCTCAACCAAAATGGTCCACAACCCTATCCAAGCCCCGGTCGATGAAGATTCAGCCGTAATACGCCGCATAAAAGAGTCAATGCTCCAGCTCCAGCAAGTTCCGACTTCAACATCACCAATCCAAAACCGGGACACGTTAATGACAAACATGGAGCAAGAAGACCTCAGCCCTCCACTCCAAAATCTTGCGAAAAACCTGGGGAACAACAACACCATTGACCAACGCGGCCGTGGCAATGACGGTCGAAACATGGGCGACGGAAACTCGATTACGCAGCACCTGGAGCCCACCGGCAATGGCCTGTTGTCATCAACATCGGCCAATGTAATCTTGCTAGCTTTTGTTGTTCTACTTCTCGGAACATTGATAAGTAGGAGTTGGACTCAGTCCTAGTCTTGTAGCATCCCATGATAAGCAGAGGTTGGAATATCGAAGTAGTGGTGTTGGATATGTAACTAGAGCACTCAGATTCGGAGAAATACAACTCTTTCCAATCTTGTATCAACTCGACGACGAACCAAACAAACGGTTATAAACCCGGCCGAACCACCCATCCCAGCTCCATCCCTGCGGTGTGTCACCTTTCATATCCTGGACCCCATCCGTCTCCACCCTGCTTCGCAGCCCGCTACCGAACATGCCAACTTGAGCTTTGTTCGCGTCGGAAATAGTACTCTTGTTCTTACCACCGTGTTGATACGTGTCGTTTTCCTTCCCCTTGATGCCGCTAGTATTTGCATTGCCGCACTGTCCGGTTTTGTTCTTTGAGCCGGTTGCCTTATTGTCGTTCGCCGTCCCGTTTTGGAATGTCCGGTTATTATGTCCGACGTGGTTGACGGTGTTCTTGCTGCCTAGTTGGTCGATGGTATTCCCGTCGCCGATGTTGACGGCGCTGTTCCTGGTTGCCATGATGGGATGTAGGATACCAGATGTGGGTCTTTTGAGTAAAATGGATTTTAGTGACGAAAAATGGCGAGAATAAAATCCCGGTACAGAATTTACAGATGCCAGGTGACGTGAGATCTTAGCTCCTATTTCAGATCCGAAACAAGAGATTCACTAGAGCAAGATGAGTCGAAAAAAAACAAGAACCCAAACTCCCGGGCTAATATACCTGTCCAAGGTACTGTGCTTGGCGGGCTGAAGTACCCTGAGAAAATGCACTACCCTCTCATTCACGTTGCAGTGCAGCGAGGCGATGCAAGTATGCAGTTGGCCTGACACCTGTCCAATGGCACCCCATCTTGGCAAACCCGATGGACGAAACCGGTTCACAAAGAACGAGCCGTCGCATAGGTAGGGTTCGCAAAAAGAAAGCCTGGGTTGCACGTGTTTCAATGGCGATCCATCCCATTTCTCTTTAGCTGCCGGGGATGGCCCCGCGTGCCCCCCCGGGCGTCATCCAGAATTCACCCCAGAGATGTTCGCATCATTCAGCACAACCATAATCAACAGAAGGAAATACTGCAACTTTACAGTAGCCGTAAAGGAGGATAAAATTCTCAGAACTTTTCTGGTTTCGGACTGATCATTCAATCTAGGCCCAATCCCACGCGCGCTAATTGCATCCAGTTCCGGTGCTCCTGGTGACACGCCCGCAGCTGACTCCATCCTACGCTCGCAACCACTTATCGCCGACAAGCCATTGCAACGACTTATGCACTCCTCAATACCAAGCGCAGAAGCCTTAGCAGAACGGCGAAATTTCAAAGCCACACAGGACATATCCAGAAGGCCAAAGGGTCACACCATTCGAGCGCCCTTAAATAAACTTACCCACCAGGCCGGAAACACCCCGTCGGTACCGCCAGCTGCTACGCCGTTGCAACATGCAAGAGGAGAGTAGAGAAGGCAGGGAAGACATCTCACAGGCCAGGCTCGACCTTCATTGAACTATGGCCTTGTACAAGTATGTCAATCGACGCAGACAGCCTTAGACAATGGGACGGGGCTCTGTCTGCTACGCGTTTGACGCCTGTATTCTGCAATGTCCTACGGGGTAGGCTACATGATGTGAAATATCTCCAAGTTGGCCTGGCGTCTCCATTTCTTGGCCACTCTGTTCCAGCCAAGATCTCTTACATCCCCTTTCCACTGCACGAAACCAACCCTCCCGTATGTATTAGTTGAATCGGGATACGGAATCAGCCCTATACCGTAGACAACACGCTCCGAAGCGGCGACTACCAAACAAGTCACTTCGGCCTCTTCGATTCCCGACACGTCAGGTCGCCAATATGATACGCTGAGTGCTGCCTCTTCAGGTTGGTTCTCGGGGTACAGCAATGGCACCATGACCCCCTCCACTGTCAATACGCCATAGTTCCTGCCGTCGATGGGGAGGTCGTTCTCATCGTTACCTCCTCTATTAGCGTCGTTTTCGTGGCGTTGATCAGTACCATTGTCTCGCGTGACTAACTCACGGACTACGAGGCACTGATCTAAAACATCTCCCCTCACTCGGCTGCGCGCAAGATCGAACGAGACGGCGCCTTGCAAGGCGGCCCAGGTCCAAGTGACGGTTGAGAACGTGTCAATGATCGTCGCAGCCGAACGCTCTCGTACCCACCACAGTAGCTCGCGCCACAGCTGTCCCTCCCACAGGCCGAATATGAGTCTGTCTTCGACGAAATCCGCTACTTCTTTGGCGAGACCAGACAAGGCCATGAGCTTATCTCTTTCATAGGTTAGACAACGTGCTGAATAATCTTCCACGACGCGGCGCCAGTGCCGGTAGAGCTGCCTTTTCGCGGCTGCGAGAGAGGCCGGGTTCGGGTCGATGCCTTCATGACTCCATTCCTGCAAGATGGACCTTTTGAATAACCGCAGTTCGCTGTGTTGGAGGTCGGCGTCGTAGAAGGTGGGAATGCCACAGGGGAACGACTCGGATGCGCTGGTTGCTACGCAGTCCCAGAAGAGCAGACCTCGGTCCGAGTACGTCAGGATACGGCGTGAGAGGAGCTGTTCTTGTAGGATCCAGGCTCGTCTGTCCAGGACGCTTCGAGGACGGATTCCGCCACCAGCGACTCTTCGGTCCGCAAATAAGTAGACAGGAGAGCCGTCCGGCCACTTCATGCCGCAGTACACGGGTCGCACTCGACGCTGGGGCCGTGGCCGAAAGCAGCCTAAACCCTCACCATCCCGTGTATCAGCTGCTGCCGCGATGGTGAGTGTCGAGTTCTTGTATATGGCCGCCATCTCTTTGGCCTGGCATGCCCAATCTTTGTGGCTGTCTTGTACAATGCAGAGCGCGTCGATCCAGAGGTAGCGTACCCCAAACTCTCGGGTGATTCGGATGGCGTCTTGCATGACCTGCGGCAATCGGGCTTCCGGAATTTCGAAATAGTACGACCGGATATTGGCTTTGGTTGTCATGAAGGAAGCACGATCGAACCCTTCTATATCCCAGCGGTAACTGAGAGTGAAGTAGACATCGGACAAGCCCTCGCCGGGATACAATCTGAGAGGCTGTGAGCCACCGGGTGGTCCTACATCGATAACTCGCTGTGGCAATGGAGTTCCTGACGGGGTATTGCCACCTTCGCAATGTCTGTGTTCAAGCATGCATTTTCTCAACCGAGCTGCTGCGACCTGGAAGGCTGGTGCCGCACTTGTGTCTCGGCCGGGCCCCTCGGCATGCTCAACTCGGAAGATACGGTCCATTTCACCTAATAGCCTTAATGCGTCAGTAGATGTACAGGAGCGAACTTCTAAAATGTCTCAGTGAAATTACCATCCAGCTTGTCAACGACTAAGATCGGAGTTCCCGAGGTCGCCTTGGCTTTGGCTGCTTCCGCGTTGCTTTCCCAGAATCCCTGGATGACTGGACTGGGACTGGAGTCTCCCCAATCCGTGGAGCACGAACGAATCAGTTGACACAGGGGACAATCCGAAACATGGCCCGCCGAACCGCCCAATGTACAGCCTGTATGCCAGTTCTCGCCAGCCATAGTGCTCGACACGGCTTCGCTACAGGTTTGACAGAGCCTCCGTGCCGCCGATATGCTTTGAGGTCTATCATTGATCAAGGACAGGGCCTCTATTCGACTCGAGAGCTGACTCAAATACGCGTCGCTCTTTCCGTACCTAACCGATGTCGGCCTCAATGAGCGCGGACGCCGAGGAGCATATTTGGTGCGTTCTTCCGTCACTGTCTCTGATGTATTAGCCAACGAGAATATCGTGTACGGGTACGTTAGTTGAGTTGGATATCCATCCCGGTCTTACACGACGTTGCTCTGTTGAGGTTTAGTGCCTTGCGCTTCTGCAACCACGTCACCCACTCCTGCGGATCAAAATCATCCGTTCCCACGGAAGCTATGAAGTTGTCATCCTCCTTGTCAAAAGACAAGAATCAGCGCCATGTGAGCAGGGATGAGACAGGAGGTGAGTTCTACCTGGAGTTGGCGGAGTGAAGCTCGCTCTTCCACTCTTGTGAGACACTTCGCGATCAACATGTGGAACTGCGGAGTGAGGTCATCTCTGTCTCGCAACCTGGGGGCTGGCTCAATAGCGATAGCATTGAGCAAATCTCCGTGGCTCCGGTATGCGCTGTAGGGATGCTTCCCCGCTGCCATCTCGAAGAGTGATATGCCAAGGCTCCAAACATCATCCTTGATGCTGGCCGAAGAAGAAACTGCACGCTCAGGGCTGTAATATCTCATCAACTTAAGATCAGACTCGGTTGCAGATGCTGATTGATGACCAAAGCGAGTGGATAACCAAAACCCGCCAAGCTTGACTTCACCACGGGAGTTCAAGAACATCCGGGCGGGGCGCACGTCGCGATGTACCATGTGCAGCTTATTGGCAAGGTAGAGGAGGGCTTCCACGACGGATTTGGCGATATGTCCGAGCATTGGGATTGGAATTGTCCCTGCCGCCGCCAGAACCTTGTCTAAGGACCTGTAATTGGACGGTGTCAGCATACCACTCCCATCGAGAAGGGATAGGTCATACCCAGAATCCATGTACTCCATGTATACCTCAACTTTTCCAGTTCGTGATGCTAACTCGGTTGACCCAAGAAGGGCGACAATGCGGTTGCTCACGCAGCTGCCCATAACGCGGAGCTCCCGGACGAGATCCTCACGATCTGCATGGTCGTATATCTTAGAAAGAGCGTATGGTTAACAATTGCTTGGGTGATACACTTCCATAGTCTCGCTTTTTGGATCAGAATCAGCCCTGTTGGGACATGCTTCACCACCCGAACATGGTCCCGAGATCCGATTGTCTTGATAAGACTGATCTTGGCGGACTTGAGATCTAGCCGAAGCCCTACAGGCGACTGAAGTCTCTCCCTGTTTAGAATCAGCTGGCGGGCTCTACGCGAAGGAGTACGAGAAGAGCATTGCGCGTACATGAGCTTTTCTTGGGTTTCCGAATGTGAACTTTGGGTTGACGACTGTGACACGAACTCAACGGGTACCGAGGGGGCCAGGATAGACGTGATCTCCCAGTTTGCGGGGCCGACCGGTTGTTGGCCAAACGCGGGCCCCGCACTGCGGGCTCGCTTGCGCTGGGCGGTCTGAGGTGAAGACAAGAATCCCGGATCAATTACGGGTTCTTTCCTGAGTGAGGAGCTGGGCGGGTGCAGGCCTGGACCTAAAGAGCGGGTCTGCGCGCATCATAAAACTAATCCTAAGCTTGATCCAGCGAGCTGCGAGCGATTTAGTTTCCGATGAAGAAATTGCTCGTTGTTGCGGAGCGGCAACGTCACCGAATACGCCCGCCTGCAGGGGCTGCCTAGCAGCGCGTTCCAATCAAGCTTGCCCTCCGACCTTGCGCCAACGACGCGTTCACATCTCGCCGCACACTGCGCCCGAGCACTCGACCGCCTAAATTAGTTTAGTTCCACCAAATATTATCACGTGACATATAAGAGATTAGCAACAACAAACTGGAAGCAATGCAAACCTGCGGGGAAAGGAGGAAAAAAACAAATTGGGATACGACGACTATCCTCCACTATAGAATTCTGATAAAAACTGAAGGAACGCACATTTCATCAAACGGTTGATTCCTCATTCCCTTCCTCCCAACAGTCATCCGCCCCTTAAGCAGCAAACTCTCCCTTATGCTCCTCAATCCACTCCTCCAACGTCTGGGCCTTCCTTCCCGTATACACCTCCACATTCCTCACCTGCGCATCGAACTCCTCCCCTGATGGCAACCAGTCACCCCCATCAGCCTGCAACGCCCTCAACTTCCCGAAACTCTCCACCAAATGCGCCGCCACCGGCCTAGGCACCCCCACCCTCGTATAAATCTCCAACTGCTCCTCCCCTTCCACTTCTTCGATCTCCGCCTCCTTCCCCGTAGCCGCCTTCACAATCTTCCTCACCCCCTCGGCAAGGGAGACCTTCTGTGGCCCAACGAGCCAGACTGCCTCCTTATACCCCTCCTTCGGCCCGTTCACCAAAATACTCGCAGACACCCTACCAATATCACTGGGCGCAATCCAATCCACCTTCATGTCCGGAGCAAAAACCTTGACCTTTCCTGTAGGGATCATTGCTTTCCACAAGAATGAATTGGTTGCGAAGAACGCCGGTCTCACTGAAACATAGTTCTCCTTTCCGAAGATGGAGATAATATTGAGTTCCACCTGTGCATGAAGCCAGTAGATGAGGTTTTCCTTGGGGTCGAGGGAGGAGAGGTCCGTTCCAGGAAGGATTCCGCCTGTGCTGAGGAAGGTAACAAATGTGATGCCGCCTGCTTTGAGGGCTTCGAGGGCGGAACGCATGTGATCGGTGGATGCCTGGTTGTGGTAGAGGAAGGCGCGCGTTGCGCCGGTGGAGGAGACGGCAGAGGTGAGAGAGGCAGGGTCAGAGAGGTCGGCTTTCACGCGTTGGAAGGAACGGGAGGATTCCTCAGTGGAGGTAAGGCCAGGGATGGGCTTGGAAGGGTCGCGCATGGCGAGGATGACCTTTGCGGCGCCGAAGTGGTGGGCTGAGAGGGCAGCGTGAGACCCGACGTGCCCGGTTGGGCCGAAGACGATGACGGTGGACATGATCGCTGTTGCTAGTGAGCTTGTGGAGCTGAGTATCAAATTCGCTAATGGTGCTTGAGTGTGGAAGTTGAAGTGTTGAGTTTGGATGAGTTCTTTTTGGGAGACGATGGCCTTTGCACTTATATTTGCGTCGCCCAAGCGCATTGATCTGTACGTTGAAGTTTCTGGTTGGTTAACCTTGAGAAGTGTTCGAGCCGCTCGGCTGACAAATTTCATGCAAGCTAGGCCCCGAATGTACGGCCCTCGCTTTTTGGAGCGTTCCCGAGTGGCCAGCAATGTTACCCTCGGCATGTAGTTGGCGCCGATGTCCGAGCCAAAAACGTCGACAGTGCGAGCTGCCAATCACGGCGTAGAGCACCACGTAGAGCAAAGGACAGCCGGTTGTAACACGCAAACTCCGTTCATGTCCGTATGATGTCGGACTTGAAATTCCATTTCTCTCGGATACAACAAAGGGAATTTTCGGGTGTCGCTGCTGTTTTCACTGCCCGGGGAAACTGAACTGGATGCCGATATCAAGTGATGTAGGCAAGTCGGCATGGCAGCTGGTATTACAAGGGCCGCGCTGATCGAAGGTGTCCCATCCGGCAAACAGCCACTTTTTCGTGATTGCCCTGCCTTAGTGTCTTAACCGAGTCATGAGGTAACCAGCGAGAAATAACTTACCTACAGCTACACCGAGGGAATCAAGGTATTTCTACTCGACCAATAACTTCTTCGTAAAGGATCCCCTCATCGACTTTCTCTTCTTCCCCTCTCTCCAGAAGGTAATGCAAATACTCCACATCAAACAAGGTGCCAAGCGACCTGTACTAGGCAAATTCAGAGGCAGGGGAAGTTCGACGGCAGGGGAAGTTCGACGGCAGGGGAAGCAGGGTCGCCCCCATATATCCTGATAGGTGGTGCGGGTTCGCAAGCGTCAAAGGGTACCTTGATGCGAGTACGTGCGAAACAAGGTACGATTACGCCCTAATGTGAGAGGTGGGCAGCCTTGGTGCATGTAGCTACGGTACCTGGAATAGGAGTCTGGAAGCGTCCTCGTCCCTTGCGATATCGTTGGCGGAGGCCGGTGCATTCCTGCGTCCTCGGCTCCATGCGTTAGGTTTAGGTGTATAGTTGAGGCCGCAGCCGTGGACTTTTGGGAGACACGAAGGGTAGCATCGGGGGCTTTTTGTTTCGCGGTAGCGGGCCGCAGCGTGCGGGTGGTGGTGGGATGGCTTGGGGCGTGATGATTCGTGCGCAAAACTCAACTTTGGGAAGGGATGCGGCCAATTGGTTCTTGCAGGCCGGTGGCGCTGCCGCATCACACCGAGGTCTTGCCGTGGGCAGTGCAGTTGAAAGATCGGGTTGGTTTCTTCGATAATGAGGACACAGACCTGCCTCGATGAGCCGTTAGCGATTACCTAGGTTTCTGAGTTTGCAACTACATTTATTCTCCTGAATTCAGTGCGACACCACGGCATGTCATGACTAGAAGTCGCTGCATGGAAGATCGAATCTGAGAGGAAGCAGCAGTGAAGCTCGATACGTGGTGCTCGATAGATCGCGCTCAGGGCACGTCCGTGCGGAGCAGCCCATACCGGCCACCGCGGTACATGTACCTGGTCCGCTGGTGGCGTCGAGCCCCGGAGGAGGGACAGCGGACTAAGCCCGCCTCCGCGAGCAGCAATTGGGTTAAGCCAGTCCACGCCGCAGGGTCCTTCCCGTACAGCATTGGCTACGCCAGAGAAAACGGGATCGGCGGGCGTGCAGCGCCGCAGAACGGCGACGAGACGATCTTGGTACCGAGCCCTATCTACAGGTAGCATAGCATGCGCCGACGGCCAATCCAGTGCTAGTGCCCGTCAGCTAAGGCAGTTTTGCGAAACATTCCAGCGGGATCGAAACTAAGCCAAAGAATGGCACACCAATGCAGTTCAGGTGTTTCCCGTTGCAGAGGCTGGATCGCATGGAAAATAAAAACGAGATGCCTGAGGCTGGTGAGCAGTCGTCGTTGGGATTAAGTAGACGGCAGTCCCACCTGCACCGCGACCTCGGATCCAGCGACTCGGTGCTGCGTCTTATTTCTCATCGGACGAACCACGCGGGAGATAGAAGACCTGGCAGACCTCGCGACGCCTAGGCTAAAACGCTCTCTCGGCTTGCCCCGCCTCTCACTATGTCGGCCGTAGGGATGACACCCGAAGAGTTCGCGAAGCTCCCACACGATGACCGAGGGCCGCTCGTCTTGGCCGCCCACTGGACGCTGACCAGTCTGGCCACCATGTTCCTCTGCCTGCGACTCTACGCCAAGCGCGCCACCGGCCGCAAGTTCTGGTGGGACGACTGGATTTTGATAAGCGCTTGGGTCCGTCACCCCTTTCTTTTCGTCTCGCAGTGCCGATAGACTGACGAATCGCCACCAGGTCACCATCGCCGTCACCGTTGGGCTCACCACCGTGCTCGTCGTCGAGAACGGGCTGGGCCACCATAGCTGGGACCTGAAGGTGCCCGACCTCGCGCGCTTCATCATCATCATCAGCAGCCGCGCCAGCTTCACGCTGACGGCCGTGGGCTGGACCAAGACTTCGTTCGGTATCACGCTCCTGCGGCTCACCAACGGCCGCACTAAGGCGTTCGTGTGGTTCTGCATCATCACTATCAATGTCATGACCGCTCTCGCCGCCGCTATCCCCTGGGCACAGTGCGTGCCGCTGAGCAAGACGTGGAACCCCATGGAAGACGGGCAGTGCTGGGCGCCCAGGGTGGGCACTAAGATCTGGATCGGCATGGGGGGTGCGTGTCCTCTTGAACCTTGCCGTCATACACCTCGCTGACTGTAGCCCGCAGCATACAACGCGCTCATGGACTTTGTCTTGGCCGCGCTGCCGTGGACCATACTCCGCGACGTTAAACTCAAGATGCGCGAAAAGATTGGCGTGTCAATCGCCATGGGTATGGGCGTCATGTAAGTCAGGCCTCGTCAACGATAATTCTCGCTCTATTGACGCGGTCACCACCCCGCGCCGGAGCCGTCGCCATCGCCAAGTGCGTCGCCCTCCCGAACCTTGGAGCCGGAGATTCGTGTAAGTCCACCACCACTAAAAACCCTTGCGCTGCTTATGCTGACTCAACAAAAAAAAAAGACAACGAGGTCGAGCTCTTCAACTGGGACATCACCGAGAGCACCGTCACCATGATAGCAGCGTGCATCCCGACGTTGCGCATGCTATTCCGCGAGGCCCGCCACACTACGCCGCAGGCTTACAAGCTGTCCCACATGTCGTACAAGATCTCGCGGGGCGGCGTGGAGAGCAAGGGCACCCGCATCGCCGACGAGGCCACGCTAGGAGGGTCGCAGGTACGATGGCTGCGAGTCGAGGTGGTGGAGGATAAGGCCTAAGAAGGCACCTTTTGGTGGGCCGGGAAGGGTTAGAAAGATGCTTGTCAATTCTTAGCGCATGAATATTACCTTTTACTACCGCATTCTCTCTTTACACTGGATACAGTGTCTTTGGGGTTGCAAGATGTAACGCTATATTGCAACATTATCTTAAGGCTGCTCAGCTCAGAGGTTTGCTAAGCCGAGGCAGTGTCTGTGGTACCCACCAGGTAGCATCGCCCAAAATAAGCTGTGCATGTCGTCGGGGCGACTCACCCACCGGCGAGATAAGGAATTCTAGTATACGGCTGAGGTATTTAGTAGCTGTGATGTCCCGTTTCCAACTGTTTCCTCCACAATTCCTATTACTCCCATTTACCCGTGCTTACTGGTTCCCTTCTCACTCAAGCACAACAATCTCCCTGATCCATTTTCGGGCACCCAGAATGCGCTTCACAATCGTTGTCTGCCTCCACTTCGTTGCCCTTTCGGTGGCACTCCCATCCTTACCCCAAACGGGACCTGCTCTCTCAGCAAGGCAGGAATGCCCTGTGAAGCTTGAGTGCTCCCTTGTGGGCTCTGGAGCTATTTGCACCAAACCGTGCCAAAAGTGTGGCTTTGAGGGCGGTTACGTATGTTTTCTGCTTTCCCAGTATGGCATGGACAAATGTGTTGACTGGCCTAAATAGTGCGATGCCGCGCTTCCGAATATCCAGGGAAGTTGCCAGTGCTTCTGGTAGATTTGTAGGCATTTGGCTGCTGTTGGTCATTGCTGGAACCCGTGGTTGAAGTACGATATAAGCGAGAATGTGTCCCTTTTCCAGGTTATCTCGGCAAGAGTTAGGGTTGTGTTGCTTCAGGTGCTGTTCAATTGCAAGGATTCCATGTCACGCAAACTCGCGTTCGTATCTTGCCAATCCTTTGGCAATTCTCTTAGACTGACCGTAATTTTACTCCTATTGCACCAGTCTTCCACCATGCCGAGTTGATTCGTCCGCTCCTGCAACCCCATTTTGGAAATCTCTCCGCTCCTGACATCGCTTCCTTTTGTACAGTACCGCAGTCTGCCCCTGACACAGCATGACCTGTCGCCCTAGGGCAGGTAATCCTCATTCGTTTTACGTCCTATCATTTAGAACCGGACAGAGCGTCGACATTGCTTACATAGCACAACATGGCGCTACTTCAGCCTCCGCATTGAATACGTCTGCCGGATTCTGGATTCTGGTTCGTGTTACTAAAAGTGGTGGGTAGGTCCCCATCTAATATGAGGGCTGGTGTGTTGCACCAATCTTTAATTTGACTCCCAGTTCGCGCAAACCCGAGTTCTTGACCATCAGTGTCTCGTATCCTCGAGATTCATCTGTCTGCCACCAAAGAATTCTCTTTTCTTTCTGAATCCACGATAAACATAGGGGAAATCAGAACCGGCAGGATGGTGTAGCTGAGACGACAACCAATCCAAATGGAGTCTTCTACCCAGACTCCAGGAATTCGGTCGGCTCATGTGCAGTCAAGCTTGGGGATATAAAGATCTAAGCTCCCACTTGATCGTCAGTCGGAACGCAAAAATATATCTGCTTATCACTTTAATCTGATTACAAACTTCCTCCTTGTCGCCTGGATCGTCATGTCGTCCAGCACGGAACCTGTCGTCGCCGAGATACGCCACCCAGCCCAGCTAAGTTCCACATCTCACTCACCTCTTTTAGTTAAGAAATGGTGGTGTTGCAGCTTGCTGAAGTTCAGGGTGAACTGTGTAGGAAGGGGGTCGAAAAGTTGGAGGGGCCGGAAGTAGGCCCGCAGCTGAGAGTCGAAGGGTGTACGGCTTCAGCTTAAGCACTGAGACTTGGCGTCCGTAAAGACTTGGAACTCCGACCTGAGCCGAAGCCGGTTCAACGGGAACAGTATGTATGCAAGACGGAGAAATCGGTGTCTTTTTCTTTATGGGAAGGGAAAACGGTTGCGAGTACAGGATGTTTGTTGCTCTGTAGCTTGTTTAAGTGGAAGTCCGTCCTAGAGGAGCTTTGAAGATGGAGAAGAGTCGTGAGAGGATGTTTGCAACTTGCTCCTGTGAGAAAATACTATCAGCACGCCGCATAGGTAGGTCATCCATCGATACCCTTACTGTGTATGACGAGAGTAACGCATCAAAGGCGACCCAGCTGACGTGGGATGGTTGGTTCTCTTCCAACCTCGCCGCCAGGGTGGCCAAGCCCGCCGCCACGTCTTTCGTGTCCTCACCCTGGGCCTGCTCACCATCATGAGGTGAGACGGCAACAAGCAGGCGGAGAAGAGCGACAAGCTTTGCCGCAGGTATCTGCAACCCCTTGATATCATGCTCCTGGCGCGGCAGTGAGTCTATGATCACCGTGTAGCTCTCGCGGAGTGGATTTGTCGTCAACGGGTCCCTTTCTGGCGGGCACTCGGAGAGAACATCCTGGAGGTCAATCGACCGCTCGTTCTCCTCTGCCACAATGACAACTTGCTGATCTGGCCTGTCCTCCTGATACATGATGAAGCGCGGGACGGGAATCGTGGTGGGGGTAGTACCATCATCGGCAGCCCCATGCTCCGCGGGAACCGCTAGACTACGAAACAGGCGCCGACGAAAGTCACGCCCGTCCTTTCCACGCACTTCAACGAGCCAGCCGTCATGGGGGCCCCAGGTTCCCGAGACCAGTCTGTGCACTGCCGCAGAGTGTAACTTGGGGGCGTATCTTGGGGCTGGGCTCCGTGTCAGAAGGCAGACGGCACGGAAGAAGCCGTCCTCGCCGATAGTACCAGGTGAGACGGTGTAGGTCGGCGGGAAGGGGAATGCCGCGTGCCATGTTAGGATGTCGAACAGTGCCGAAATTCCGACGGAGTTGCTAAGGTTTTGGCCCGCGGAAAGTCTCTCACCGAGAGCCAGCGCGAATTTGTCTTTGATGAGCCCTGATTCTGATTCCTGAAGTTGGCTAAAAGCTTGCTTGATGCATGAGGCCGCAACGGGCCCGTTTGAGGTGTTGTCAACAAGGTTCTCATGAAGGTCTTGGGTGAATCTCGCGTATAAGGCGTCTATAGCTCGTCAATCAGGTTTCATTTTCGGAGTGCGTAGAGCTGGAAACTTACCTTGGGTCATGAGGCCACGGCGCAGAAAGCCGAGGACGGTCTCATTGGAAAGGTGGCGCCGATCGCTGAGCCCGAACGTATCGTGGCTCGCAAGCCTGATGATGGCATCTGGTTCGATTTCCATGTTTAGAAATACTGGATTGCAAGCTCAACCGAGGTTAACTGAGGTAGGTCCTTGAGTCAGCAATGTTATGGCGGAATGGCAGAATTAAGGCGCTGTGTTCTTGCCGCAGGAAAGCGGGATGGATGGCATGTGCCCTTGGAGGTTTGATGAGAAGATGAGAAGTGTGCAGCTAGGCGACTCTGGTGTTACTATTGGTAAGGCGATTAATAAGAACGCCGAGATTGCGGCTGCTGCCTACCAAGCAGGTCACGCAATTATCCATATTTCTCACCACAACTGACCCGGCTACCCCGACACCAAAAACCCAGGTAAGAAACCATTGACCGAAAATGGGAGCTAAAGAATAGATTGCCCCCATCGGTGCTACTAATCACCAAACGGTGCAAAGAGGAGCTGGACGCAAGGCCACGGCGTGATTGAAGTGTTGTGGAACCTGGAATTGATTGATCGCAAGTTAGTTGGGGCTATGTCTCGGCAGCAGCCACTCAATCCGGTTCGAATGCTGACAATGTAAGCAGGTGCAGTCAAATACGCCCCGGGAACCACGCCAAGCATAGATTGAATTGCATTTTGCCGGAGATAAATCCATTGAACGGCCCGATGCCGCAGCTCCCCCCGCAGAGGCTCACTTTACGTGAGCCGCTTGACGAGGGAGCTTCTCACCACTGTATATGGTCTGATGGGCTGGCCAAGAGTATAAGAACTAGAAAATGTAGCGTTTCCAAGTAGCAGTGCTCTCAGAACATCCTCTACACCCTCAGCTTATCTCTCTCCTTCGACAGAAGACCTACTTTTCCAAGATGAGGTTTCATTCATTGTTGCTGCTCGCCACGAGCCTGATCAGCTTCGCCTACAGCGAGCCAGCCGATGTTCGCTCCCACCCGCGGGACTTCAGCCTAGATGTCTCCACGGCCCCGCATATCGATGCTGAAATCGAGACCAGGGACGGACTGTACAGACGGGCTCCAACCCTTCCCGCCGGGAAGGACGCTACCAAGTTACACGTTTGGCTTCGCCTTGATACCCGGCCCATTACCTATGACGACCGCGGCGGAGCCAAGCACGAGGGTCTCAACCAGCTGATAAAAGACACCGGCGGCCGCCATGTCGATGTCGTTGTTGGCAACGCCAATGATGGGTACCACGAATATGGGCTCCAATTCGTCGACAAGAACTGGCAGAAGAAGGCCAACGGTGACGGTGCGCCTATCGACGTATACACGGGCGACTACGTGGCCGCGCCAGGAGAGCAGTTTACCTACCAGGGTCAGGTGGGCGATGGGAGAAAGACTCTTAACAGCATTGCATCAGTTGGTCAGTGTATATGTCCGCCTCCGAAGTCGAGGCAAACTGCTAACGAGAGATATAGCCCTGGCCGAGATCAAGGGCAAGACCTATCAGCACCAAACTTACAATTGCAGAACATATGCGAATGCTTTGGTAGCAAAGCTAAATGTAAAGTGATGAATCAGGACAGTTTAACTCGAACCGATCGCCAAGTTTGGTGTGCGGTTGCGAATGGCCACGGTATTTGGTGGGTTTTGTTCTTTTTTGAGATATCAAGACGCATGTTAAATTAGAATTCATCAGGAAATGGGTCAGTTAGAACAAAGCCGAAAAAACGTTAAGCGATAAGAAAACCCACTATGAGTCTTGCCCTGAAGATGATTCATTTATGATTCCTGCCTACTCAGCCCCCACGAGCGCGGGACATCCGGTTTTCTGGCATCATGATTTCCCAGAGCCTGGTGCGTAGCTTCCTACCTAGTAGGTGACCGCGACAAGCATGGAATACAGTGACGGTTGAGGGTTTCTTTGGGACGTACTGTTCTCTGCAGCGCGTAACACCTAGCGTCATTAAAGTCGCGGGTCTCATGCTCGGCGCCATGGGTGTTGGGAACCTGTTCAGCAGCTGCGTCGACTTCTTCGACATCGTCGTCCACGGCCGGGGGTTCCCAAGTAGCACTGCCTCAGCCATTTTGGCCCCGTTAATAACAACTTCCAGCCCGTCTCGCCGCGGCCGCCAATGCGCCACAGCTGGCGCTGGCCTTTTTCTGGGTAATTAACAAGGGCCTGTTCAGCACCAGGGCGCGTTTCGCGCTCCAGGCTCAGTCGCTGGTGGTCTCGAGGGAGCCGGGCGGCCGCCAGCACCGCCTCTTCAATAGCGCTGTAATAGTAACTCATAGAAAAGATGCTCAACTACAGCGCCATAAGCGCTAGGCGCGCCGCAAGAAACAAATATATTATTGCGGCCTTCCCCTGATCGGATTCAATAAATGCATGTGCCCGGGCAGCCACGTAACGCCTCCCCAAAGATCAGGCGAAACACGAGCACTAAGCTCGCGGTACGAAAATACAACCGATAAGCAGCGCTGAAAGGGGGTGTGGTTTGTTGAACCCTTATTGGCCGGTGGCCAAGCCAGGGCTGAAGCCACCGCAGGAGCTGAACCCCCAGATAAAGGGAACTGCACCAGGGGCTTTGCACTCGCAGCATATATCTTCGGGCCACCCAGAAGATTTTTCTCGTGTCATCGATCTCGCCGATCTCCCTACCACAGGAAGAAAAAAGCCATCACGAACACAATGCGTCCCCAATTCCTTTCCATTCTTGCTCTCTGCCCCCTATCCCAGGCCTACGGCGCCGTCGGGCACCGCACAATCGGCTACCTCGCCGAGAAGTGGCTCACTGAAACCGCCACTCAAATCTTCACTGAGATCCTCGCCAATGACCGCGGCTTCGACTTCTCGGACGCGGCCGTTTGGGCCGACAAGATCCGAGACCGGGACTCGCTGCCGTGGAATACAGGCCCCTGGCACTTCGTGAATAACCTGTTTGACGACCCCCCCAACAACATCTGTGGTATCAGCTGGGCAGACTGTCCCGCCGATGAAGGGTGCATCCTCTCCGCGATCGTGAACCAGGTGCGTCCCCCGCCACTTCCCTTATTCCTCCCTTTCCCCCTTCCACTCCCTACTAACGACCGATCGCAGACACAGATCCTCCAAAACCCCTCCCTGGACCCCATCCTCCGGAAAAACGCAACCATGTTCCTATTCCACTTCATAGGCGACCTGCATCAGCCCCTTCACACTGTGGGCTTCGACCGCGGCGGGACGCGCACCAAGCCCGTATGCTGGGACACCCCCTCGGAGCCCTGCCACGGCGGTCTACACCTCCATTCCGTCTGGGACCGGCATATCATTCATAAGCAAAGAGGGATCCCCATTTCCTTGTCAAGACCTGAGTGGGTAGCTGAGAAGGCGGCTGCGAAGCCATGGGCGGAAGAGCTATACGCACAGCAGCAGGATGAGGGGGTGGAGTGTGAGAAGTCTGGCCGGAGTTTGGAGGGGGATGTGATAAAGTGGGCTGGGGAGGTGAATAAATATGCGTGTGAGGCGGTCTACAAGAGGGGAGTGAGGTGGATTAAGGAGCATGATCTTAGTGAGGAGTACTACGAGGAGAATAAAGAGCTGGTGGAGCGGTTGGTGGCCAAGGCGGGACTGAGGCTGGGGTGTTGGTTGAATAGCATTGCGGAGGTTCTGAGCTCAGGAAAGGAAGGAGGAGTTGGAGTGCATGGAGATCTATGATCGTTTTTAGGATAAGTCAAAATAGGAGATGTGCGACCCAGGGAGGTTCGTGGAGTCGTTATATCGTAGACTACACAATACACCTCATATTCCAACAGATCCAAATTTGCATCTCTATGTGCAGCGCCGCTGTCAGCGCTATCTTCCATCCATCCCATACGAGAATCTGTGGGGCGTTTCCATGTTGCGTACAAGCTGCTAAGAGCGGGAGTCGTAAGCGATGGCCGCTGTCCCCTTGCCCGAGACTCGGATATACACGGGTTTCCTCAACATGGTACCGTATATAGCTAAGGTCAGGTAGTCTATTTTTCAATCCACCGTCAAGATGAGGTTGTGCGAGGTATTGAATCATTTCATACGAGCCAGGAGTTAGGTGTCACCAGACATGCAGAATGATATATGCAGTGTCGTAAATACCGAAGACATCAGCAACTCTAGTTAGCGCCTCATGCTGCTACATACATTAAGTATTCATTATTCATTTGCCTGGCCAGCAGGAAGGGCCACCGGTAAGAAAGTCGCAAACTCGGTCGAAGATACACTGGAGCTTGAGGCCCTCGGGCCGGGCTCAGCCGCATGCATACTATTGCATGTTTTAATAAAGGTTTTGAGAACTGTTTTTCCCCCGTACAAGTCAGTAAGATGTACCGGACAGTGATCAGGGAGTGAGGCCGACTATTTTTGCTACCTTAGCGGGGATATAGGGCACGGAAATAGCCTTGTACAGGACTGTAATCCTTGCCTAGTGACCCCAAGCCTTGCAGAGGACCTCCAAGCCTTGTGGCAGGTGCGATAGGTGGTTGATTTTGTGGCTCCAGCGACTCAATTCAGGGTGCCGCAACGAAGGCACTTTGCATCGATCCACATTGCTCCATCCACTGCAATGCAGGCCATGGAACCAACTTTCCACACTGCGCACTTAATCAAATGCAGGCGACGGAGTGACGGCATTTACCATCGCTATACGGACCATCTATCGCAGCCATTCAGTGCAGGCCATTCCACGAAGGCATTTGCGGTGGTGAAGGCCGTTGCACACCGTGCAGTGTGTGTCAGCCGGGCCAGCCGTTGCCGTGCCACTGCTCAGGGCTAGCAATTCAGGGGCTCATTCAGGGGCTCAATTCAATTAGGTTCAGGGGCAGGGGCTGGCCTCCCCGCAGTGCCTTCGCATCAGCGCCCTCAATTCCATTGCTTCCATGGCCTTGAATTCCATTGTTCCCATGGCCTTAGATTCCATTACCTCCGTGGCTTTCGATTCAATCGCTTCTGTTGCCGTACATTCAGGCGCTAGCTCACACCACTTCCACCTCCATTAGCCGCACCCTACCGCTCACACCACAACATTCGCACCTTCCTCCTCTTAACACCAGCCATATAACCTCGCGTTACTTCCCAATGGTTAATTGAAATCGAAATTTTGCTCCACTGACTTAATTGGCAATTGCCTCGTGCGTGCGCGTGTAATCTCCTGTTCGAATCGCAATTGTAACTATTGTAAAATGTGCTGTAGAAAGTGCTGTAGAATTGAAATCCACTGTAGAAAGCCCTGTAGAAAAGAGGGTGCACTGAAAAGCGGCCTAGCCTCCTGAACGGAGCCTGGGAGCATCCATTTTTTTCGCCCGGCCAGCCAGAATCCCGCAAGGCTTATTATCCTGTGCAAGAGTTACAGTCCTTAGTTGGGCTATTGTTTGGGGCATGGCATAGAGCCCTGTACAAGCCCTGCGCAAGGCCTATATCTCAGCGGGTACCCCCGGTAAGGTAGGGAACTGGATGACTACGCCGTCCCACGGGGTTATAATTGCTTTAGGGAGCGTTCGCGATACAGCTCCTCGACGTTCGTGCGCGACCGAGAGAGGCCAAGAGGCCCCTTCTCAGCATTAAATCGCAGGGTAATTTGCAGGTGCTCGTCACCGGAGACCTCCGCGCGCGGCAAAAATTTCCAGATGTGGTACGTGATGGTTTTATAGGACTGCGGCGACGGTTCAAATATCAGAGTCGGCTTCGAATCCGATGCGTCGCGCTTCCGGAGTATCAAGAGCGACCGCAAGGTGGCTGGTCGCTTTTCTTTCCCTTTGTATCGGATGCTAGATGTTCGAAGACACCGATGGTGGCGGGCCCTGTGAGCTGTTGAGGAATTGGCTACAGGCCTGGCTGGATGGAAGGAGGTACGATGGCTTGTCCTCGGGCTCGCCAGTCCCCATGTGTACTGCGTGGGGACCACAGGCAAAGAATAGCCGATAGTTGAAACCGGTTGACGTCTGCATCTTTTCTGTGCGCGGGAGGCACTCGCTGGGTACTGGAGTGGGCGAAGAACTCAACATTCAGCTCCAAGGCCATTCATTGGGCTGAAAGAAGAGTGGGGGGGGGGGAAAGGGAAGAAAAAAGGGAGCCGAGGGAAGAGGGAAGAGAGGGACGGGTGGGACGGACAGTGATGAACGATTGTCATTTGATACTTGTTAGAGTACCACTCGATCGTTCGAGGTTGCACTCGTCGGTCTATATTACCACTAGAAAGGAGGACACACCTCCCTCCAAGGCGGCTGCCAAGTGTCAGCGGCAGGCACTTTGGACGGATGAAAAACAAGGATGGGAAAACACAGGCAGCTGCTCATCAGGCGGGGCTAGTGTTTGTTCCACACAGTGCCGTCAATGGCGCCTGGAGATGTATCATCAGCGTCGGGGCTTTCCCCGCCTTGGTGGCCATCCTTCTCAGGAGACTGCTCCCGTAGACGCCACGTTTCCTCGCCGAGCACGCATCCGTTACGGCGGCCATGCGGGAGACAGGACTCGTCTACAACGCCCGCACGCATCCTGTACTGGCACAACAAGAGCCGCGTCCACAAACCTAGCACGATGGCGACGAGCATCCTGGCCCCGATCCCGGCCCCAGCCCGGCTATCGGCGCTGGCGGTAGTCTTTCTCCGGGCCCGATCCCCGCTCCCACGTCGACGAATCCCAATTCCGGCCCAGTGGGGAACCACCCGCCTCTCGCCTCACCATCGCACGGAACCGTCCCCCCGAGTGACGACGCCCCCAGCAGTACCCACGGCAGCATCGTACATTCCGCCCACAGCTCCTCCTCCTCAACATCCAATCCACGAAGAGATGATATCGAGATGGCTCCAAACAGGGGCATCCGGGCAAGCACCATGGGCTACCTGGCAGGCTTGAGAACTTACTTAGCTCGGAACAGCCGGTGGAGGGCTTCCTTGAGAATCTCTGCCACTTATTACCTCCTGGACCTCTCGGTCCACAGTCTCGGCTTGGACAGCCCCAAGACGATCGCGACCATGTACCTCTCCACACCCGCCAAAGAGCTCTCCTACGACCCGCGCAGACCCATCCCAGCCCAACATCACCATCTACGACATGCTGATCCAAAACACGCAGCGGAATCTCCAGACCATCACCACGGGGACGCTTCCGGGGAGCATCCTTATCCTCCTCATCACCGACTACGTACCTCGGGCGACTTGGATGGCCTGCACCTTCGTCGCCCTCGCGGCGCTCTTTGCCGTCACGGGCGGCACCTTGTTCGTGGCGTACGAGTCGGACAAGCACGCCATGACGCTGGTATTTTACGTTCTGATGCAGCTCCTTAACAACCTTGGGCCCAACACCATGACATGGATCCTGCCCGCCGAGCTCTTCGCCACGCGGTATCGAGCTACCCTGTATGGGTGGGCGGCGGCGGCGGGTAAGCTAGGCGCCATAACCATCCAACTTATCAACAGCCTCTCCGTCTCGAGCCGCAGTCGGATGTCCTTTGCCGGCATGCTCCTCGGGCTCAGCCCCGCCATGCTTCTCGGTGCCTTCTTCAGCTGGGTCTGGGTTCCCGAGGTCCAGGAAGCACGGGCGAGGGTTCCCGAAGACGCAGAGCCGGTCATGGCCGGGGATATCAGTGGCCCGGGATCGGGCGACGAAGATGGCGCCGGCGATGCGCATAGCCTTACTCCTACTCCTCCTCCTCAGCACAGAACCGGCCGCGGTGGAGCCGAGGCAAGGGCCTTCCTAGAGAGTCTTATCCTCCGGAATAGGACGCTGGAGGACATCGCCGAAGATCCTGCCAGAGGCCAGATCATCGGTATCCGCCCGAGCGTCAAAAACGCCTATCGCAGGTTTCTCGGGAAAAGGAGGGAGGAGGGAGTCGAGAGCCCGCCAGCCGGGATTGAAATGCACTGATGCTTCAATAATGCTTCCTGTACGTTGCATTTATTCTATTTTGAACCCGAGTGGTATTGTATATATGGCTCCATCTTGTTTGTCACTGTGTGGGCAGGAAAGCCTGCTGTGATGACAAGTCTGCGCCTACAAGTCGCCCTCAACGTCCATGAGACAGATTTCCGAATCTGTTTCCATAGCCTCCTGGTCATAAGATTTCTCTGAGCTTATACTAGGTAACTCCTGTCTCGGTTTGTCAATAATGGGGGCTCGTTGATTTTTTGCGCACATATATGACTTGTCCGTTCTCGAAATAGATCCGTACTTAGGTGTCGGTCCTGTTAATTCTCTAACCCGTCTCTCTCTACAAGCAATTTGAGCTTTGTCAATTGGATTAACTATAATACTAACATAATAGCCTACCAGCCGTTATTGTTTTCCAGCCGATTATTATCGTGGCATGTAGCGCGGAGGTATTTTGGGGGGAACGCCGTTAGCCGCGCCAAGACCTCGGTTGATGTTAATTATCGCCAAGTTCTATGGCCGACCTATAATAGCAGCCGTCCTTATCAAAGTCCATTCGCTAGCGAGACCTTGGGCCCCATTGTGTCAGCCCCGATTGGTTACGCCCCACGGATATCGCGCGCCGTAATGTTGCCCTTATGAGCGTAGAGATCCTCGAGTCCAATGGACGACAGAAAGGAGGGCGTCGAGATAGGGAACTCGACATCGTTGATGGGCGTAGCTATGATGTTGTGGAACCTTCGCTGTCATGACAGCGCCACCGAGGAGCGTAGCAGTGGTAAGAGATTTTATTATTGGAGGATTGTTGATGGGGACGAGATTTTCGGTGTTAGGCGGAAGCTTAGATTGATAAATAGTGTCAGAGCGAGTTAATGGTAATGAATCGCAAGGCTCCATTTTCCTGGACTTGTCTGGGACTTATATACTCTACCCATGTTTGCATTGCAGGCCACTGGCCTCCGAGATGGTCTGTTTGGCGTTTAACTTCTTCGGCTTTGCAACAGGCGGTGGTTGCATCCAAGCGGCTGATATTGAAGGATTTAAGGATTCATACATAGCTGAAGGGTCAGCCCCGCAGGTCGTGATGGTATGGGAAATATACTACTAGTATACCGGTCTCTAGGCGAATCCTGCTCTGCATAACTGGGCTGTTCCTGTGGCCGGCCACTCAGCCTCAAAGCGCCGTTCGAGCGCTGACTGGGGTTTTGAGGTTGATAGCCAACTGCTTTCGGGAGAGCAAAATATCATTAGCGCAGCCCCCTTTAGCCGCCGGCAGCACTTGTATGTAGCTGTCACGGTTACTGTTTCGCCATGGGCATTCTTTTGAACTGCCTTGAATTGCTTGCGGGCCCTATTTCTCGGTGTGAGGGCCTGGCTGCTTGTAGAAATACTGGACTCCAACACCAACACTGAACTAATGAAGATCCAGATCGAAGGCAGGCACGTCCATCTTCCCAGTCCTTATAATTTAATTACCCGGAGACACTCTATGCGGCGCGGCTGCTCGATGTTTTCGAGGGGAGCGGAGTTGCAAGCACTGTGTATAGCAGGAAAGTGATGGTATCACTGTCGCCTCTCTGGGCTGCGGTGTGCAGGGGATACTCGGCACGAATTCCAGACGGGGTGGACTGTGAGCTTCCTTCAAGGGGATAGTTGGGTACGAAGCCCCCAGTGGGGTATGGGAAAGGTCCAGTCTCGTTGCATGGCATTTCTGAGATTCATAGGTACCTAGATTTCTTCATCGCATCGACGATCTTATTGCTAAATCTCCATTCAAGTCATAGAGCGGCGAAGACGGACCACACGTAATCGAGCTTGTTAAAGGCTTCACGAGAGCTATATCCGGTATCAATTCTAACAGAGAAACACCGAGGTTATTATTACAATGTAGATGGAGAAATGTGCGGAACAAACACCGAAACTGGCCTACACTACGGGCGCTGTATCCGTCGCCAGCCTCGCTATGTGCTTTACTTCGTAACGTGATAACCACGTCAGTGTCACGGCGCTGACCAAGTACTAGGTAAATGGACTTGTTGTTGTACAGAGGAGCTATCTATGGGCGTAGTGCGTGGCGGTTTTTTAGGTATCGTCAGTGCGCCGGGTGGGGCCTGCCTGTAGCCCGGTACCGTGACAGTCAGCGAATCTCACGAACTCGGCTTTAGTAGCTGCCACGACATCTGTAGCCAGTTTGATTTCTTAATAGTCTATACTCGTGCTAACAATCTTGAAAAGCTGTTAGCGATACTACTTGGAAATTAAAAAAAAAATACCTACCTACCCTTGAAGTATAGTATGACGGCCACATCAATAGTAGTTTTCAAGCCGAGGCGGAGCTTTAATGCATCAGAGATAATAATCTTAGTCGCCAGTCGGTAAACGTAGGCCATGCATTGATCAACATTGATTCATCTCTTCCTCATCAGCAAATTCGAGCTCCAGATATCTAATTCGCCGCGGGCCGCAGAGGCCCCACTAACCTACAGGGCGCTAGTGCGCTGGAGTCACACCACTCAGCGGCATCAGCGCCTTAAGTTCACTAGGATTTGCTGTAGCCTGTACTGTAGGCCTCACCGCGGCATCGAGCGATTGGGGACACGCGTTCCGGTCCGACCTCTCTTTGGACGGCGCCGCAAGCCCGAACCGGGCCTTCCATCAAACTTGGTCAAGCTGATGCTGCTGAAACTAGCCAGTTAGCCCAGGCTGCTCGATACATATTTAGATAAGCAGAAGCACGCCACAGATAGAAAACCCCAACTTCCCCGCCTTTCCTTCTCAAAACTTCCGAATCTGGGGTTTTCAGTCGACACTAATACAAAATATCATGGCCCTGTACTATGATGAATACTACGAATGCGGCACCTGCGAAAAGGAGTTTCCGGCTGGCAGGCACGCTCGGGACGAACATTGTCGCGCGAAACGTCATTCTCCACCCAAATTTGAATGCGACACATGTTGTCGGTGGTTTGGTGACGAAAAGGCTCGTCATCAGCACATGAGCGACAAGAACCATTTCTACCAATCCGGGTTTGGTAGTGGCAGCTACGGCAGCGTCAGTACAGTTCGTTCCCCCCTTTGTTTCCTCTTTGGTTCTTTGGTTACCCGTTTGTAACATCTCTAGGTGGTTTTGGCCAACGAAGCAGCTCCAACTATGGCGCCCTACACAGAGAATTTACCTAGGAGGTCATGCCAATGCGCAATATTGTAGTTTGTTTAAGATTAATACAGTTAATGGGAGCCGTGATCAAGAGTTGCACTTCACAACAAATCCTTCAGACATGACTAGATATTTGTGGGTTCTCAGTAGTCCAGCTTTTGGACCGGCTCAAACCTTTCCCTCCAGAAGCTGCCCAAGCTTTGAAGGCCCACCGTGTGATAATTGCAGCCACTTCCCTAATAATTTCCTCCCAAACATGAGAAAAGTGGTGTTGGTCAACGGCCGAAGACGGCAAATGCGAGGCAATAGGAAAGAAGGCACGAAAAAGCGGTGATATCCCTTGGTGTGTGGGTGGAAGAGTTCCACCTACGCAAAGAGGTTGCCTCAGGCTGGCTGCCATGACCACTGTGGGGCCTGACCCACAACGGGACCGATGAGGGTTTCGGGAGATGTGACAAGCAAGTTCAGCATTGGTGACACAACATGCGCAGTCGCCCCTCAACCAATCCTATCCCATCAACAACCGCGGGGCAAACCGCAAGCCAGCCTCATGTGGTCAGTCAAAACCCCGCACTCCCGTCGTTCTGCTCCAGGACATCGCTTTCTTCAAAACGCATCGCAAGTAAAGAGTCAGTAAGTACCGATGCCTTTAATAGCTTCCGCGCCACGCTAAGACGGGAGAAGTAGTGAGCCTGTCCAATCACGACGCTGAGTTGAGTCATTAGAGATGCCGCTAGACTCGCAAGCAAGCATGTCGGACGTTTCCTCCACGGCCAACGGCACCACCGCATACACCCCTTCAATAACCGACCTCTCGTGTCGGCCTCCCAGGAGAGGAGGTTTTATTATGAGGCAGCAGCAGCTGTGCCGGCGGTGGCAAAGCGGGAGGAGGAGAAGGAGGACGAGGACGAGGAGGGCTGGTCAGGAGGATTGTCAGACAAGAACATCGCCGCTTGGTTCGTCGACCAGGAGGGCAAGTGACACTGGGCCCAGCTTCGTTGTCACCTCGACCACCTCGTGGGTGTGCTGTCTACCGTCGAACGGAAGAGCTGTGCCAGAGGCTCGGGCCGGCTGCCGCTGGCGATCCTCGACGGCAGCGGCGAAGAAATGCCCCGCGCGTTTCTGCAAGGGATGCTGGCCGACTTCCTGTGCGCCGAGACCATGGGGTCACCGGCATGAAGAAGGGGCCTTTTTTTCTCCTTCTTTCGCTGACACGCGTCAGCGCAACACTGAGAGACCCGTCGAGACCGTCGCGGCCACAGTCCAAGGGCTGATCAGCACCCTCGCCATCTTCAATCTCTGGCACATCTTGGCGTGCACCGACTCCCCTGACGGTAATGGCGGTGGCATTCGTCAACGGGTGGCCATGGTGGTGCAGCTCGGCGGTGGGAGAACACAGCCAACTCATCCCGTTTGGCTCAAAGCGCAGGTTGTGGGTACACCCGTCGCTGGTGGCTACCGTAATAGTGCCTGAGGGTCTGACATTGCTTGTTGGGGGCCTATACGCCTTGCCAAAATTCCATGTCAAAGCTGCAGAGCATGCATTGTAAGTCCAATATATAGATCTATATACGCCTTCGGACGGCCGATGTGACGGTCATGCCATCGTGAATTGCGGAGAACAGCGGGTTTGATTCACCTTGACCTTCCCTGCGGAGGAGAGTCAAGAGGCTGCTTGCTGAGTTCACATTGCTTCCGACAAAGCTTAAATAAAGACTGAGAAGAAAGGGGATAGTGACGAGAAGGATGAGGAGCGGAGCGGTGAGAGGAGTGCCGGGACGATGAGGGTGTTTAATGGTGATAACTGTAACGGCAAATGAAGGGCTGAGAAGTGGGGATAGTTGTTGATGGAGGTAGATAAATAAGTTACTAAATTGCTAGACTTATTTCGCTGCTTCAAGGTAGGACGCTTGCTAAATAGAAATAAACGACATAGGGATCTCGCTCCCTTATTTCCGATCTAAATGCGGGAGCCGGGCCGCCTAACTTGGCAGCTCGATAGGCGCCAATGACTAACCCAATCAGGCGCTTACTTTCGAGGGCCAAGGGCGATGATACTTCTTAGTGGGGCAGTGGCAGGGGTTATTTGCTTCATGCCCAAGGCGGTTGGACTTCTTGACATTTGGTTGGGGTAATTTGCTCTTGGCATCCTCAAAGTTTCTTGGCAAGCTTATTCTCGCTTCCTTCAGGATTCAGGATTCGCACCCTTGCAGAGACCGGGGCCTGAGGGAGGGTAAGGCGTGGCGTGGCATCGCGCCGCTGAAACGGTTAGGTGTCTGGCCGTCTGTGGGTTTCCATGGTCGCACGGTGGCTCGGCTCCCGCGGCGGACGGGGCCGTGATTCTCCCCTTGCGTGCCTCGTCACGATCTCTCTCCCTCGTTGACAACCATCATCGTCTGGCTCTTTGGGGGCTTTTGGGGGGAAAAGAAAATCACAACAAATCGGAACCGAGATGCGCAATCGCGCGCGCCCGAATACGTTACAGTTTGACACGGCTCGACACAGCTCGACACAGCGACAGACGGTAGTCGCGAGAGAGGATGGCATCGCGCCGCCCCTACGACGGCGACACGCAGCCCGGGCTGGAGGTAGTGCCGGGGGAACACGGACACCATCAGGACGCACCCGAGGTGCGAGACACATCCAACGACAATGCAAAAGAGCTGTACGTCGTCAGCAAGTATCCGGGGACGCCCGGGTATTATTCTCAGGCGCCAGAACAATATGACGGAGGAGGACAACTGCTGGCGACGCCGCCGGCGGCACCTGGCGGGCCCGCGCCGAGGCGGAGGCGACGCCTGTGGATCGTGATTGGGGTCCTCGTCGGGCTCATGGTCGTCCTTGCGGCTATCCTGGGCGGCATTCTCGGGAGCAGGGCGGCGGCTGGCTCGTCGTCGGTGTCATCACAACAGCCCGGCCAGGCGGGTGTGGGGGCGGGGACGGCGACGGGGACGGCGGCAGCAAAAGCGACTCCGTCGGGCACGCAGCAGCGTCTGCAGCAGATACAACAGGGCTCAGCTTTGGCCGTCACCGGCCTACGCAAGACGGACGGCGGCCTCGACATGTTTCTCTTTTACCAGGATCCCCAAGAAAACATCCGCTTCTCGCGCTGCGATACGACCCAGGTCACAAGCGGAAACAGCAAGACGTGCTGGGACGTGCCCATTAGCATTTCCACCTTTGCCCGCCCCGGTGCCCACCTCTCGGTAGGCACCATCCTCTACGGAGAAAGCCTCAACGGGCAGACGCAGCTCGTTTACTCGGGCGAGAGAAACCGCTTCCTGTCGTCCAACCTCAACGATCGGATCACGCCACGCGTGACTGATGACAGCGTCAACGCCAAACAGTACACCATGGGCTCCAACAGCAGCCTCGGCTCGTACTGGCCGTGGACTCTGTACCAGGACTCGACCGGTCGTCTGCACCACGTACGGAACCAGCTGCGCTCCGGATACTCACCGGCCGCCGAGTGGGACGAAGCCATGCTTGACATCGTGGCCATGAACGGGAGCAGCCTCGCCATCGTCCCCATGTCGACCAACATGAGCAGAATTGCCGAGAAGGGAGGCTACAGCCTCTTTTATCAAGACCTTCAAGGCCGCCTCGCCGTGTCCGTCATAGACCTGAACTCACCACAGCTGGATCCGACCTACCCTCTGTCGTGGCCAACAAGTGCGTTTGTCCTGTCCCCGCCCTCTCTTGTGCTTTTCGAGGCCGCCTGCTGACCGCGCCCCGTGAAAAACAAATAGCTATCCCATCCATCGACCTGCCCACGCGGGCTCCCATCGCCGCGCTCTCGGTTGCCCGACCCAACGATGCCGCCCGGCAGCGCGTAGACACCCATGTGTGGTATCTCGACGCCTCTTCCAACATCAATGTGCTCTACACTGACACATCGTCCGGCTCCCCGGTATGGCGGACCTCGCAGCCGGCGGCACTGCGCGGAGCGGACCCGGACACCAGCCTCGCCTGCCTGAACATGGCAACGTCGCAGGTAGGCGCCGACGGGTCCCCGAAACTCCTCGAGCTGGCCTCGGCGGACACCAAATGCTACTTTCAACGCGGCGGCCTGGTCATGGAGGCGCGCCTCGACAGGGGGGACTGGATCGTGACAGGCAACGTGCCGATTCCATAAGTTCGATTCTTGGCGTTATCGAGAACAGAGTGACCCTACCGCCAGCTATAATACAACCCCATCAGCACGCTTGGCTCCAGCGCAGCATGATTTCGCTGTCGCCCACTCCGGGTTGGCCAGCACCCCGTACTAATATTTGCCGTCACGCTTATGAGACCACGCCCTCGATGCGGCCGATAAGGCCCGATTTTCTTGCTTGTTCGCGTGGTGCGCCCGTCGGGCATGAGCCGCGCGGCGGACTCCCAAGCGAGCTGGGCATCAGGAGGATAAACGTGAGCGAACCCCCAACAGAGGCTAAAAAGAAGATCGGCGGTGGGTTAAGATTTATATATCTCTGTAACTATATAGCATTCTTATTTACCTTGGAGTAGACGAAGCCGATGGGGAGAACGAATTTTACCTTTTGTGTTCTTGGGTTTTCGGGTTTTCGGGTTTTCGGGCAATTGTTAAACTCAGACCCTTCGTTATGATGCGATCCCTTAACGAATATCGCCAGTCCGGCGGAACCCAGAATTGAGGAAAATACCTCACAGTCCCTCTCAGCAACAATAGTACCGCCGAGTGGTGGAACAGCTTGGCCGGTATCGTGATCTCCTGATATGATCCCATTTGAGATGTCACTCGGCCTTTGCGGGGCAGGTCTGGAAGGCTCCCAGGCCGCGAAAAGATAGGGGGGCTCCTATAATTACCTACCTTACTGGGACCAGACGGGTACGTATCCGCCCTCCACGCTGTGGTAATACCATTCTCCACAACCGTTCTAGCACTCGAAGTTGTGGTGGGGATGAGGGTGAGGATGGTTGTGTCGATCCAATATGGGAACTGCCCGGGCCCTCTATGCTTTGTTGAGGACTGCTGGGGAGATGAGGCTGAGGATCAGTCCTGCTGGTCCCGGTGTGCCGTATCGGCGACGCGGTGTTTCTGGCAATTCGCACAACATCCACCATTGGTATCAGGGCTCCCCTCGACGTCCCGGGTGGCTGTTGCGACGACGTTCCTGGTGGCCTTCCCCAGCGACACCCGTATCTTCGTTGATATTCGAGAGCCTCGATGCCGATAAAGTGTCGCCTTGGGTGCGCTGAGGCGTCCTTGTAGACTTCGTCCCGATGGTGGGCGGACCGGGACTCATCGATAACTCCCAATTTTGGTCCCTGTCGCTGGATGACAGACGCACTTCAACGATACCAGGGAAGACCTTGACGATCAGCGGCTTGAGGGTCATTACACAGGCGCATATGATGGAGAAGTTGACCTCGACTGTCGTCCAGTATGCGGATGTGGTGTAGTCCCAGGTGACATCCACGACGTAGGAGCTGAATATCAAGTTGACCATTCGGAGGATCGATATCCCACAGAGTCTTTGCAACTGTCAGCATTTGTGATGATCCCGGCCGCGGACAGAGTGGGTGGCTTACAGAAATCCGAACGCGAAGAGAGAGTAGAGCAATGTTTTCAGCCGGAATCGCAGTCGAAGTGTACGGATGGCGGGTATCGGCAAGGCGTAAATGAGGAAGTCGGTCAAGATGTGCATGACCGAGGTTGACGAATACCAGCGGTACTCATGGCAAACGCCCGGGATGGTTCTGTCCCAATATCTAGAAAGGGGAATGCAGGCTGTGAAGACGGTAATCAAGGTCCAGAGGCCAAAGATGATGGTGATGGCGAGCAGAGCGGTCGTCAGCGTCTTCACCCACGGATACGTGAGGATGCGGCGGTAGAGCATCAGGATCGAGAGTTTGGTCGCCCACAGCGAGGCAAAGTAGAGGAGCAGATCGAACCATCCTGCCTAGAAGAACACTGTTGTCAGTCTTTTTTGTTTGCTTTTCAGCACTCATCGGCTCATCAGGGCATCCTACCATGGCCATCGGTTTCGCGTTTTGAGGCGGAAGGGTCCAAAGATGGGTCCCCAAACCCATAACCGCTTCTGCGAATTGTGTTTTAGCCATGCACTTTATTCCCAATCTGGAGAAGACAACTCACGGATTATAATACTGGCCGAGCATCCGGCCGACAGCACCAGCGACAAAACGATAAGCCGGTCCTCCCATGACCAGACCCGCAACAACACCCGCCGGGTGAAGAACCTCGCAACCACAAAAACGGCGGCGGCGAACCAGGTGATGACGCTGCAAGCGATGATGTTGGCCTGGAACGACTCATGGTCCAGGCTGTGGTCGATGACGAGCCCGGGAATGGATTTTGGCTGCGGGCTTTCGGTCGCGCTAGCGCTGGCAGCGGTCGTGCTGGACATGACGACGCGGTGCCGACCTCGCCATGGACAACGGACCTAATACGATGCCTCAAAGACAAGCAGCATACGACACGATGGAGAGAGGATCTATAGAGCCAGATGCTCAACCCCTCAACAACAATCTCTCGAGCATTGCCTGCCCGCTTGCTTGCTTTTGCTCAAATTAGGAGCAAAATTTTGTTTCGGTCCTCGCTTCCCAAAAAGCGAGCGCCCCACTCGGCGTAGCTGCTAGCTGATGGGGCTAATAGTCGGATGCTTGTAGGCGCTCGACAGGGGCCGGAGACATCCCCGCCAAAGGCCGGCGATTCTTATTTGCCTGCCGCAACCGGTGTGACGGGGAGCAAAAAAAGAGGCCCCGGGCCAGTTCTGTCCACTGCCGATGAAGGGCCATGGCTTGGCTACGTCGCTACTTACCTGTGGCTTAGGGCTGAGTGGCTAGACCATCTGCTGGTCATCGCCGATGAACTAATCTTTCCCACTCATCATCGGTGGCGTACTGCGACTTGAGACATGCGTCGACAATCATGAGCTGCTGCTACTTCAGACTTTGCCTCGCTGCGAAGATGGCGAGACTGATATCGGGGTAAGTGAATGTCTGATGCCGCTCGATTTGTTCTGTCGTTACTGCCTCAACCAACCTCATTTACACCGAGACGCAACTGGTTTCAGGCGATCCAGCAGGCCTTTGGGATGCTGGTCCCAGGCCCGAGGTACTGGTATGTAACTTGCAAGGCGGGTCCCAACCAGACGGCTGGGACGCACTGGAATTCCCGCTCGCATCGATCCAATCGCATTTGTGAGGAGAGCGCCCGCCACGCCGCGCATTAATTACGGGGGGTCCGTGTTGCGGATTTTCGGAGCTTTCTCCTTTCACCAACCAACAGAAGAAGGCGTGGACTAACAACATGGACGGCCTCCGCCACTTTGTAATGTCTACGTTCTGGGAGGAAGAGAAGCTCGGCTCGCCCCCGCGTCTGATTTATTTGCTCTCCTTGAGATCTTAGAGCATTCAATAGCTGGAAATGGCATAGCGATTGTAGTCCAGGCGACCACCCAGCGCACGAGATCTTGGTACAGGCTTCGAACTCGTATTGCCGAGGACCTAGTCACACAGCACCATTCCATTCATTCCAAATCGTCGAAATTGGCCGAGATGCCCCAGGAAGGCTGCAGAGCAAATCTTTGACTTTTCGTCAGTTGATCGAGGTTCGTCGCATTCCACAGTTCATTCCGTACTTGCCCACTCACAGATCCCCGGAGTCCAGCGCTTCAGATCCGACCAACGAGAACATCATGTCAACTGACTTTATCCTCAGCTCGGCGCACAGCATGGCCATCTGGTCCTGACACTACCAGAGCCAATTAGGCTCCCAATGTCAGCTCTGGTGAATGCATCAAGACAGATTGGCATTATTCTGGTCCTCGTTGAGATGCCAGTGAAGGCTTGGATATCTCGACTATCCCCGCAAGCTTCAAATCCTCTCCACGCCGAATCTCGACACGAAGGCCCAGCACAGACACAGGAGGTTGTGATGTTGCTTCAACAAGTGCGCTCTCGAAAGAGCGACGTGGGGTATCTTTGAGACGAAGCTGAGAACCAGTCATCGAGGTCATCGCTCTGTTGACAATGTTCTTTCTCCCAAGAACCTTCTTTGCAACATTGCCCTCACCTACATGCACAGCACCGAGGGCCGCAAAACCCACGAGAACACGCAGACGCCCGATATCACATCCCGACAAATCAGAAACCGTCTGGAAGTGATCAGCTCTGATGTTGCCATGGACAAATCAGGTGCGGGATGGGACCGAGGTGAAAAATCGTTCCGGGCCGAAGCCGATTTACGTCATCTCGCCGTCATGGCTCCAATTGACCGCAACGCTCAACAATTGACCAAAACACATAAAGTACAACGATCTGTCAAATTACGTAATCATTCCTTAGTCAGCCGCTCTGCGAGCGGTTGGGCCGTAATTTAGGGGCTCGCGGTCGCGCGGACCGCTTCTTGAATGGAACACACTTCACGACTTCCAATTACTGCGTTTCTGGTTGGCTGCGTAGAATTCAACACGATCATGCGTCCGTTTTAACACGATTAGACACTCACCGCCGATTGTACCCCCAAATAACGCGACTGCAACATGTCGGTGACTTGGAAATGGCCTGCCTTTGGAGAATACATTATGCCGTCAATAATACAACTATCACCACGGATCTAAGCCCAAACCAAGGCACAAACCCCCACGACCAGCATACCCCAGAGTCCACTCGCACCAACACCACTCGCACCAGACTTCCCACCTGAGCCCGACCCTGAACTCCCGCTCCCACTCCCACTCCCACCAACAACAGCCTGCCCATTCTGCACCGCCGTCACAGTCGTAACCCCCTTCGTCGAGAAAACGCCCGAAGTCCCCCTGTTCGTCCCCGTCCACTTACACCCATCCCCGGCCGCATTCAACTCACACGGCCCCCCGTCCTGCGCAATCGTGGCGCGTTTTGTCCTGTTTCTCGTCAGTCCCCACACATCACAGCCAGGAAGAAGGTTGGTAGGCCTCACTTCGGATCATAGCAACTGGCCCTCGGCACATCATGACTCGACAGCATACAGATATTATCCGCCTCGCAGCAGATGGCATCATCGCCATTGCGCAGGTAGGACGTCGTCTTGGTGACGAAGGTGGTGGAGGTGCCGTCCTTCATGCAGATGATAGTCTTGGGATCGCCCGAGAAGTTGGTCGAGCAGAGGGTGTCGATGTCGTTGAGGGTGGTTTTCTCCGAGGAGGATTGGCGAGGAGAGATGTGGAGGGAGGAGGCGAGGATGGGGGTTGAGAGGCTTAGAGAGAGGAGGAGGGAAGGGTGCATTTTGGCGGTGGTGTGGGTTGGGGGCTGGTGAATTCGGGCTTGAGGAACTTAAACGGGGAAGTTGAAAATGACGGAGTTACGCAAAATGCAAAATGTGGTCGTTTTGAAGGGCTTTGCGATTGTTTGTGGTTTTATACTTGGCTCTCGATCCTTCAGCTCAGGGGCGCAGAGCGTTGGGTTGGATCAGCCCTTAGCCCACAGCGCGCGCCTCCCCCAGGCCCCGGAACGCCACTGTGTGATATTTGTTTGAGGCTCAAGTCTAGACTTTTGGTGTCCGAACAATGCTGCGATGTGATTTGCTGCTGAATTGTCGAAGCGCGTTGGGGAAGTTCAGCCGCACCGCTGGGGGTCTGGGCTGGGTGGAAGCGCGCCGTGGCGTCTGTCAGGGCAAGGGGCGTCAAATCGGATGAGTGTCTCGATGCCGAATTGCCGTGTGCAGGCACTCCTGCGCCTTCTGCTCGAGCGGTTACAGGAGCCGAGGGGGTTTATTACTGATTGTAGCTCTCTGGAATGAACATGGCAGATAACATAGCAACTGCCATGCTGGAGGTTGAGTGACACCAGTGACTTTGCCAGGGGCGGATCATGTTTCTAGCACTGCACTTCCCCCAGCGACCGAATCAACACTCTATCAGCACCAGCACCCTGCATACGTAATCAGTCATAATCATCCAAAACAAACACTTCCCGTTTTCTTCCATCAAGGCCGGTACGGCGACTCATCCCATGCAATGTACACCTCGCCGACCAAAACAGTGCACCCAACCGTCATGGCAATCGCAATTATCGGCAGGTTCGCACTCGCAAAATCCAGTCTCCGAATTTTTATGTGCTTCTTTGCTAGGATATCCTGCCACAAGAGGTTGAGAGATGGAGAAGGTGCTGATGTTTGCTGGTTCTCGTGCGCTGGTCGGCGCGGCCATGCTTGGGGTGATGGGTTGGTAAAGAGATGCAAATTTTTCATGTGACCGTAAGCCCCCTTTGCTCCCTTCACCCTACCCCGCCCAGAATCCCCCAACGAATTTGGACACCTGCAAACGTGGCACGAACTTGACAAGCACAACCAGCAACCTTCAGGGTTGCTGCTGAGTTTCCGGGGTCTGGGAGTCCGATGAAAATGTCAAAGTTGTTGAAATCAAGATTAATCGACAATAACGGGATTCCAGCCGAACCTTCACCACTGAATGCCAACAAAGCTGACCCGTACTCTCTGAGAAGAGTGTACAGGGAGACGGAGAGGGACATTGGTTTATAAAACTAGGAAGGAAGGTCAGATAAACCATTTGCTTGCAAATTACTTACTACCTCCCTACTTGCCGTCGGCAGGATCACTCACAGTACTAATGGAACCACATCATCGTCCATGCTCCCTGTAGCCATTCCACATAATTCAGTCGACTAAGTAGCTGATAAGTCACCGCCATTGGCTATTCCCCTGCTGCGTCTGTTCGACGGCATCATGGAGTCTCTTGATAGCCGGGTGCATGCTAAGCACAGCTTCAAAAACATCGGTCAAGCCCACAGCCCTGACGAACTCCAAGATACTCACTAGGGTGAAATCGGCATACCCCGGCTTGTCACCATTGACGAACGGACCAGGAGTCGTCTCGATCCATTCGCCGAGCTCTTTCAGCCTAGGCTCTGCGATGTTCAGAGCTTCCAAACTCGGATGCTCCTCAACCCACTGCTCCACGGATATCCCCCACCTTGCCCTGCGTTGATAGGCGAATCTCTCGATGCTGCGCTCCGGCAAGATGCCGGGGACGCGTCCGGCGGTAGTCTGAATGATAGACTTGACTGCTGGCCCAAGGTATGATTTAAACTCGACCGAACGCGGCGAGGTGGCGAGCAGCGAGGGTTCGGGTTTCATCTCCTCGAGCGCTTGTATGATGTTTGGAGATTCCATGTAGTATTGGGAGGCGCCACATGCTGTCCGGACCTTGAGCACTGGGATCTCGTACGGCTCCAGTGGGTCATCCTTGGGTTTGAGAGTCGTTTGTGCAAAAGTGGGGATGATGTCTGGGTACTGAATGTTCTCGATAGAGTAAGGGATTCCTTTATAATGAAGGCAATAGAGGATTCTGAGGACATGATGAGACCATGTTCTGCCGTCTTTGCCTGGGATGTTGAAAATTACGACGGTGTTGTTTTCGAAATCCATTTCGCCGGAAAACTTTGTAAATGTCAAGAACAATGGATCCATGTGGCCTTGAGACTACGTGAACCGTTTTATGTCCGAGCGAGTACCACTAAGAACGTCTCAGCACTTTAGCCGGAGGATTCGCTCGGTGTGAGGTCATTTGACTAACTCTGCAGATCTTCTAAAAATAAATACCTATAATTACTACAATGGTGCAGAAGGCGGCTGGAGCTTATCTCAGCAAGCTCAGACTATTGTTGCGGATGTACTGTTTGGCCTCACTTTTGTAAGCGTGACTCTCGGCTAATTAAAACCTCTAAAACAACAACAGTCTGAAGGCCCAGTGAGCGAAATCACTCCGCACGTCACAAAATCTAACACTATATAAAATCTACTACACTCAAAGCCTTGCATCCAGCTAACCACTGGGCTAAAATTCGTAAACAGAGACCTATTAGTTAGGCGCGAAGCGCTGCAGCCCAAAAAAACGGAGTCTGGGCTTGCAAAGATAAGCTGGAGCGAGGAGACTTTCGACGTCCTCTTTAGGTAAGTTGCTGACGTTTGTCACGGTAGTGGCTAGATGAGAGAGATAGGGCTGAAATTACTGGCTGTATTGGAACATCAGAAGCTGGAGAGGAAAAGAGAAGAATCGCAAAGCCGTGGCGCCCACACTAGATGTGAGCGTGTGTGCCCCACGTTCGGGATTGAGCCTAGCGTAAAAAGGCCAATCTGGGGTGGGCATAGGTGTTACAGCCTAAGCCATGACCTCAAACTTGGCCGTAGGACAATGGGCGCCCATCGTTGCGTCCGGGCTTGCTGCTTGCGGATCTCTGTACATGCTACTGGCAGAGGATGCGGAAGCTGTCAAGAGTACCAAAGACCCAAGGATTCGCAGCTACACCTGCAGTTCTTGTCCACATCACCATGTCAGCAGGAGTAGGGACGGCAGCAACCCACCAAACGAGGCACCGACAGCTCCCGCAGGAATGAGTGAGAGCGGCTTGCAGCATCTAAATCCAATCATCTCTTTTCCCCAACCTGCAGGGACAGTCGTTTCAGCCCACCACAGTACATTTTCCTCTTCCTCAGGCTCTCTCGCCCCGGATCCAGCAACCAGCAACGCTTCAACTTTCCATCGCCAAAGGTAGCAAAAGCCTTGAATAAACTCTCCGGGGCTTTCGGCACTTGCATCCGCCGACCGCTACAACGACCGCGAATTCAAGCGCGGCATGGCACTCGACTTCCCCGAGATTCCTGGCGAGGAGCACCGAAACAGCGCCTTGACTCAAATTCGCGAGCAGTATAACCCAGTAAGAGACGCCAATGGGTATGCTACGCCTAACATCTCCGGGAGACGATCGAGAGCTGCGAGCTTCAATGGCAGCGTAGCAAGCAACATCAATTTGGGAGAAGGTGTTTTCGCGTCAAGGGTTTACCAAGCGGATACGAATGCGAAAGATGCGAAGGTATTGGGTGGGTCATCCGGTTTGGGTTTTGTGCCTCCGGTCGCGGACACAAGCGGGCGGAGGCTGGGTGTGCCTCCGTCAGGGTATCTTGCTACCACAGCTGCAAAAAGCACGAACGGATCGGCAACAAGGAATGCGGATTACGTGGCAGTCTCTGGAAGCTCGAGCTCGCCCGCTGTTGTTATTTCTCTCGGGAGAACAGATCGCGAGCTGAACTCTGCGAGGGGGTTGAGGAATGATCCTTGACTCTGAACACGCTAAGGCCCCCACCCCCTGACCGGTGCGGATAGTGTCTTCTTCCCGTCGACGAAGCCAAGGCTTTAATATTGCAGACCGTGCCGCACCTTCGAGTTCTCATGGCGTCTGAGCGCAGGTTGTCAAGGAGGACCATTCACAGGATGCACTGCTCACGCAATGAGCCCAAGGTAGGCGCGAGTCCGCAAAAGAAATCAGAACCACAGGAGATATCACCACTAACGGCAGGAAGCTAGGCACTGGCGATGCACCGCGCGAAATGGCCAACGAAAGGGTGGCTTAGGTGAACAGGATAATGTTCGATCGAGGTTTTGTGTTGGCTCCTTCGTAACAAGTCATAACAGCACGGCAACTAAGTTCTTACACTGATACGACACACCATTTTTTACACCCAACCTTGGAAGGAAATCACCACCCCGGGTGCTTGACGCCCTTAGTCTGCTCTAGCGCACTCTCATCCCCGGGCTTCAGTTCCGCGGTGCTATGGTGGAACGACCGCTCCTCGAGGATGATGTATTTGTTCCCCTCATCGATTGTATCGTCGAACTGCGAGGACTTTGTCCTCTTCTTTTTGGGGTACGACCCGATCGTCACGATCGGGGAGGTCTCGTCGCTGCCCCCCTTTGCGCCACCTACGGGGGTGCTCCCGCCGAGAGCCGACGAGCCAAAGAGCTTCTTGACGAGCGGGAACATGGTTGGGATGCACGCTCCGATGAGCACGCAGTTCGCTTCGATACTGGAGAGACGATGGATCAGCTATTGTCACAAAACCAGAGAGAAAAGGACGTACTTGGTCCAGAGGACGACGTCGTCGACGGCAAAGGTGAAGTCTTTCATTTTCAATAGACCCGGGAGGGTGGTGCACTTGTAAATGGTGATCGCGCCGGCACTATCTCTTGTCAGGGGTCAAATCACAGTCCAAAAGGGGGAGAGAACATACCAGTATCCAAACCCAAGGGCAGCGCACAAAGCCAACTTCTTCTGGACGTTCATCTGCAACTGCCAAAGCTTGACGGTCGGATATATCGCCACGTAAAAGTCAAACACGGCTGAGGTCACGCCCAAGGCGATGGCATAGTCAACGGTGATCTTCCGGTCCCAGCATACCCCTTCGGCGCCACCCCACTGGGCAGCCGGGGGATTGCATTGCACAAAGTTGATGACGAGCATACCAAGGCCAAGTGCGAGGTACAGCCCGGATACAATCCACATGAAGGCCAAGTGCATGGAGCGCGGGTTCAGGAGCTTCGCCAGCAAAATCACCACTGCCAGCTTGGGGATGACGAAAGACGACACGCCGGGCACAAAGGAAATGACAGTGTAATATACGGCCTTAGTAATCTGGTCGGGCGTGAGGGTGTCCATATGTCGACCGGCACCATTGTGGATTGCAGCGCCTGCGAGGCCGACATAGATGATGGAGAGGAGCTGAACCGCAGTTGTGTCAGTTGGAGAATTTGGTGGAAAGGTGCCAGTGAAAAGGGGCCAGCAGTGGACATACAACGCAAAAGACGACAACGAAGTCGTCGATGGCGAGCTTTCCGATAGAGAGGAACCTGCTGTAGATGCGGGAGGCGACGCAGAGGACGGCGAGAAAAGTCATGATCGAAGTGATGATCAGGATCTCGGGACCCTTATTCTCGGCGGCGTACCCCGGGTGGGGCTCGACGAACGGCGGCGGCGGCGCGGACATGCTGGCTGTGTTGTTGCCTGCGGCTCCCAAAGGGCGATGACGAGAGGTGTGGTTGGAGGCTGTCTCTAGCAAGACGGAACACGAGCGTCAAGTCTCGACTGGTGCGGCTCGAAGAGGGGCAGGCCACTTATTAAACATTGCGGCACGACTGTCAGGACAGACCAAGCGACCAAGAGATCTACGATTGTCCCGCGCAACAGACCGCTAGGTCCTAAGCTAAGGGTCGGAACCCGCCCTCCGGAGCGTTGTGGCGGCGTCTAGGTACTAAATGTCCCCCATGAGCCCATTTTGCAACCGACAACCCATGCTCTCCCAAGACCACCGGCGCATGTGTCACTTGCCTGTCATGATTCGTCCGAAGATGCTGTCGTCCGAGAATGCTGCGGCGGGAGCGTGGTGATCTGTGATGGCATGTTGGAAGCCAGCCGTAGGACCCATCATGCTGCAGAGCACGGATACTCGCCCGCACACTGCAAAATGTCCGACCACCACTCTGTGGCGGGCGAGCCGAATCACGAACCAGACCGGTAGTTCTCCCCGCGTCGTCCAAGTGGCTCGCTGCCAACGCCACACATGCAGGAACATGCAATATGTGTGGCGTTCCCCAGGTTATCCCAGTTGGTTCTAGCAGCGCCTCAGCATCGCCCTCGCAGCTTCTGGCTGTCCCCTGGCAACCACTGGAAGGGGACAGTTCTAGCGAGAGGTTCCCGCCCTAAATCGAGGTGCCCGACCACCGGGGCCTGCACACCCTTTTTGTAGCCCCTCGCACCAGTCACCACGGCCGACCAGTGGCCATCTCGGAGCCCCAAAGGCCAAGACCGCGGAACTCATCGCCTGTCAAGAGGAGCGCCAGCGCTTTGACCCATCATACGATTGCGCTGTCCGTGCTGTTGAGTCGCCAAGCCCTACGACAGGCCGATGGCACCCCACTACCACCCCACAACCCGGACCCGTCGGGTACCGTGGACACAGCTCGCCCACGGTGGACTCAAGACCAACAAGACCCATATGTACATCCACTACAGTGCGCATTATCGGGACTCGTTTTCGTTCTCCAGAAATAGGCAGTCGGGCAGCCAAGCTTTGATCGCATCCCAGAATATGCCACCCCTATTCTTCTTCCTACGTAGCGAGCTAGAACCAGCACCGCAAATCAGAACGGGCGACAGGAGATTGCCACGGCTGGACAATTTGTCTAGTCGAAGTCTTGGTCACTAGAGCCGCAACATTACAGCTGAGCACGGCTAAAGTCTGCCCTCCGCATCCCGGCCAAGTTAAAGACGAGCGCGATTCCAGTCCCCGAGACCTCGACTCCACGACAGAATCCGGGGACCAACCCAGGAATCAACGCGCCCGCAAGGTTCCTAGCACTAAAACAGACGTGCAATCCACTAGGTAATAGCCAAGAGCCCTCGCTTCTTGGTCGCCTAGCGTCGCATCGCCAAGGAAAAGCTTCATGCCCACCAAGGAAATCTCCTCATGTCCCCAGCAAATCAAGTCCATGTAGAGCAATTAGAATAAACTTTTGCGCGGGCCCCTTTATCATGTTTTGTTAGGAGCGATGTCACTGTCCGCCTTGCTACCCAATATTTGGGTCTCCTATTCCACCTTTCCCACCATGGTCCCCGAAATGAAGCGTCCCTGCGGCCGCCGATTCCACGTGGGGTTCCGTCGTTCCACCAGAAATCGGTCGCTTAAATACCGGGTGTGCCTGCTGCTGCTGCTGAGAGGTGTGCCTCGCTTCCCGTCCCTCACCTGAATCTTCCGGGCCGTTCCACTCTTTTGTCCCGTCGTTCCCTCGCGCTCAGGCATTTTTGTTTTGCCCTTCCAGTCTTCCCCCGGACCCCAACCACGACACAACCCACGCTCTTTCCCCTCAGCCTTCGGCCCCATCCCATCACCCCCGCCGTCGATCATGATTGGATCCGTCCTCCTCGCCGGGCTCCCGGCCCTTGCCGGCCTGGCCGCTGCCTCCCCGGCACCTGTCACCGCCCGCACCATCCCGCCCCTGGCCTGCCTGGTCTTCAACGACATCGTCTCCCCCTGGTGGCTGAAGAAGTGCCAGGCCCACCTCAACCTAGTAGTCATCGACCTGCGCTCGGCCACCGAATACGCCACTTCCCACATCCCCGGCGCCGTCTCCCTCCCCTTCGAGCCCGTCTCGGCCTGGTCCGAGATGGGCCCTGGCGACCTCCTCCTGGAGATGCCCCCCGCCGCCTCCGTCTTCGCCGCCCTCGGCGCCGCAGGTGTCTCCAACCCCTCGCCCGCCACCAAAATCGTCCTCGTCAACGGCGTCGGCGTCCCGGCCTTCCCGCAGGCCGCTTCCCCCCGCGTCGCCACCACCCTCAAGTACGCCGGCATCTCCGAGGGCCGCGTCGCCGTGCTCGACGGCGGCTTCCCCGGCTGGACCGCCGAGTCCTACCCCGTCACCACTGTCACGCCCGTCCCCGTCCCAACCACCTTCTCCTCCACCGAGGACCGGTCCTTCCTTGTTAACAAGGAGTACGTCCGCGCCAACCTCAACAAGAAGGCCCAGCACATCTTCCTCGTCGACGGCCGCGACACCGCCGTGTACAACGGCTCCGTCATGGAGGATTGGGCCCTCAAGCCCGGCCACATCCCCAGCGCGGTGTCCCTGCCGGCCAAGAACATCTGGAACGCCGACGGGAGCTATAAGTCCCCGCTGGAGCTGCTGGCGTTGGTCAGGGGCGCGGTGGGGTATGGCGTGAGCAGGAGCTATGGGGAGATTATTGTGTACTGTGGTGTTGGGGGGTATGCGAGCAGTTGGTACTTTGTGCTGACGAGGATTTTGGGGTTTGAGAATGTCAAGATGTATGATGGCAGTGCGCAGGAGTGGAGTCAGTATTATGATATGGAGTTGTGAGGGGTACTTATGAGATCTATTGAAGGGGTACCCGGGAGAGGTTGTGAGAAGGGGGCGTGGTGTGTATCTCTTGGAGGAGGGGGGGTGGGCTGCACTCGCGGTGTCATGATAGGTACTGCGAGCTGTGATGGTATCTTCCTTCTCAGTAGTGTTTGGCTGTGTGGAGGGTTGTATTGGGTTGTGATGACTTTTTGATGTCCGTTTCAACTTCTTCATTGTGTAAATATCTATATATCTACCGAGTAAATAATGCATTTGTGGTTGTCTTCTAAATGGTAGCTGCCAGATCCCTGCCTGCTCGTCCGCTGTTGTTACCCGGGATCCACCCTGCGGTGTGGCGTGGTAAACTTGATGGCTGTCTGTGCAGAACACGCAGCAGATGCCAGGGAAATGGTCGATTGGGATGACATAGCAACTTTTGGCCGAGATAGCTCTACTTTATTTGCAGGAAATCTCTGGACACTGGGCATGGCGACACTGACCCGAGCCCAATACCACGGTCAAAGTCACTTGGTCAAGTCCGCTCTCCTCTGCTCCACAATTGAAGCAATAAGACACCACAGAACCCTAAATGTGATACACCGACTAACATAACCGGGAAAGCGATCACAGTCGTATGTCACAGCTCAATGCAACAGTATTATCATCTACCAAAACCGCAGGTCCTGGCTCTGTTTCATCCACTGTCCAAGGCCAAGTGCGCAATAATACCTCACCTTACCCTTGACGAGACCTCCTTTCTAACACAAAGATGGACCGGAAACTAAGCCGCTAAACAACCTAGAGCAAGAGACACTCCACTAAGAAACGCGTGTTTTGTGCGACGAATCTGGGCACACAGAATTTCCCTTTTCGTACCCCGCCCACATGACATTGCTCACCCAGGCTTAGGCTCACTGGCGTTCTGGCAGTGCCAGGCATCTAGTTAGCTCTGCTATTGCTATTTTTTTGGGAGCTCGTTCTGGCTTAGTATTTCAGGAAACTTAGAGAATGAAGAACGTTAGACAATTCAAGACAGTTATAAAGATAGATTCTCAAGGCTGTAGATAGTCTATCCTGGAGAACCGATGTGAAATGGGCTGGCAAATGGCCAAAGCCTTCCAGCACGTCTATTGAATCACGCAAAGCGCACGGTTAAACTGTAAAGCTATAAACCTTCCTGCCGTCGTTTTCCGTACGGAATTCAATCTCAACTTCTCCATCTCTTGTGCCAGCAGCAGTTGGGCCGGGTTCGTAGGGTCCAAGCGGGCAAAATATTCCACCACAGCTTTGACACTGTTGGTATCGCCATCAAACTTGATGAACTGGTTGGCAGTGAGGTACTGGCACTGCTGACGCTCAAGTTCCCTTTGCAGGAGATTATATTTTTCGTGCCCTTGCGGATCAAGGTTGTTCCACATAGTTGTAAGAAAGACTGTCCGGGTGAAAAAGCGCTCCCCGCATATCATCTTGAAGATCTCTATATTATGCCGCGTGGACCCCGTAAATCTACCTTCGGTAATAGCGTGGAAGAAGATGACACCGCCGACCTCCTGCGAGCCATTCTTGCTTAGTCTTCGGGCGATTATTCCAAGAACACCCATATTTTCGTTTGGGGAATAACCAAGTCCGGGTGTGTCGATCAACACAAATTGTCTGTCATACATGGTGAATCGGAAATCCATGCATTCGGTCGTGCCTAGGAGAGGTTAACAACATTACTACGCCATAAATTTTGGCATGAGAGTAGGGAGGCAGGTATGTGACATACTAGAAATATTCGCATTCCCATCTTGCTTGGTGACATGTCTGGCAAAGGAGGTCTTTCCAGACCTTGTAGGACCAAGGAGAAGAATGACGATTTCGTTTCCCGCCATGGCCGTTGAGAAGCAGGGAAAGAGAGATGGAGTCGCAACTACGTGATTGTACCGGTATTACTTGTCCTTGTTTAAGCTTGAAAGCCAAGGTAGCTGAATCCAAGAGTGCAGTGCTTCCTGATAGGGCCACGATTTTTGATACGTGTCATCCCTGCAGTGGTGCCCAACGCCACACACCATGTCTCAGACTGACTAGCAAAGAGGAGTGGGCGAGACAGGTGGTTGCAATAATTGGGTGAGCAGAATTAGCAGCTGCAGTGATGATTCTATATTTATCCTTCATCTTGGCCGCTAGCGGCGCAAAGCGCAGGGGCCAAACCCAATCTTTCCCTGTCTTATCCTTCCACAGGCACGGCTCCAAAAGAGCTGAAGAGCCCACCGCCAGAAGCTACCTGACACACGGTCAATCAACCTTGACCTACATTTCTTTGTGCTAAGTCCGGTAATCAACGCAGCGCCCCATCGGCAACAACAATGTCTCGGGCTACCCTACTCATCGCTTTAGCTGTCGCGGCAATGGCCAGCCCGTTGCTCAAGAAGTCGGACACTGATGTTGCTGTACATGGCGAACGTGTTGGTTGGGTCTCTGCCCCGCGACGGAGTACGATGGACATTATCTGGAATTGTTTATCAGTTTTCATGATCTGCTCCTGGAAATGCATGCACCACAATCTTCCAACTCCAGCGGAGGGCCAGGCCGGGTACTGCGAGCTTATGGGCGTCCCGTGCTGGCCTACGCTGTTTCTCGCCAGGAAATGGGCGCGCCAGTTTGGCTACATGGCCGTGGTTTGTTTAGCTCCTGAGTTGGTGGTAGCTATAGCATTTGAGGACTTCTTAGCGGCCCGCTACGCATTGCGCTCGCTGCAAGAGGACCTACCTATCGAAGTCACCCGAAATTATACTATGGCACACGCGTTTTGTGCCCAGATGGGAGGATTTGCCATCCGTCAGCTGAGTTCGCCCCTTATCGGCAAGCCAAATGAAATCGACCATGTAGTCTGTTCGTTAAGTAGGTGCTACAAATCGACTACTTCCATACCAAGAAGCCACCTCGCGGCTAATATAGTTTACAGACCAGCTCGCTGCTTCTCCCGACATCCCAGCCATTACAAGGGAGGACGTGATGGACAGGAGCAAGGCAGATGCTCTTGTCAAAGGCTTCGCACTTCTACAGTGCGTTTGGCTTTTCATCCAGGTCATCGCCCGGGCCATCCAGGGCCTTGCAATAACAGAACTGGAACTCTCCACTATGGCATTTATTCTCTGCGCTTTAGTCATATACATCCTGTGGTGGGACAAGCCGTTCGGTGTGGAGCACAGAATTGTTGTCACAGGCACCATCCCGCCTGGCAGGCCCGTTTGCAAAAGAGAGGGCCGGGTTTCCTTACATGGACCTAAAGGTCCCGCGTTTGAGATATTGGCAAAAGATATTGGCCTCTCGGGCGAGAACATGGAAACTTTCATTGGGCTTGGAGTCATCTGTGTGGCAGGAGCAGCTTTCTCAGCCGTTCACCTTGCCGCCTGGAATTGGGAATTCCCATCGCTGGTAGTAAGGTACTTGTGGAGAGCATCCACAATGACTGCCTTTACGACTCCTTTCGTGATGAGTATCTTTTCAGCCATTCCTCTATGCTGCCCTCGGTTGAGGAACATTGGAGACCTGTTTAATTATTTCTTATTGGCACTGTATTGTGTTGCGAGGCTATCTATGATTGGCCTCACTTTCTATTGTTTCTCTTCCATGCCGGCGAGCGTCTATGAAAGTGTGGTCTGGGTAGAACTGCTTCCTCATTTCTCATAAAGTATGATGGTTTGTGGCAACTTGGGTTCAGGATGCAGGCTATTTGACAATCTGATATTTGTCTTGGATAGAATAAGTTCTCTTCTTCTATTCGACTAAATAGGTACTGCAGAATGACTAAGAGCAAGCGACTGGTGTAATCTTGGGTAAATAAGGTGTTTCCAGTAAATTTGCCGGCTTCCCAGGCCACCAGTCCCGAAACTACAAAGATCTGAGCAACCCATTTCTTAGCAATACGTGTCTATTGGTGTGTCTTGGTTATCTCGGTTTTATCGTTCAACTAGCTGCCGTGTCTCTAAAAGTGTCACGACACAACGGATCAGACCTACCCCTACAGTCCGTCCAGCCGGGCAGTTTCCGGGTCACCAACGAGGGTACCAGTGGTGTTATCGGGCGAAAACACAGTGTGATACCAAGGCCCAAGCATGTGTCCCTATCCACACTGTAAAATTTAACTCCCCAAGACGGAGACGTCCAACTGATAGCCTCCTCGTCACCAGGAACGTCACACAAGCCGGACCTCTCTCCTCACCGCGTCTTCGAATCCCCGATCCATCTCCTTCCCAAACAGCCGCCCCGCGCCAACACGCTCATAGCCGTTCGCAATCGCTTGCACCGGTCTCACAAACAGCACGTAAAAGACCCGATGGGACAGCGACAAGTGGCTGAGCACCATGCTGCCGCGCCCGGCGCCAAACGTCGAGATGTGCAGCGCGTACAACAGTGGCTGTCCCTTGGCGCCAGCGTCTGCATCAGTCTGTTCAAGTTCAGTGAGTTGAAACTCAGGATGCTCCACGGACGCGTAACCCGCGATCTGGCCACGTTTAAGGGGTGACGCCACAGTCCTCCAGTTCTCGGTCCCAGGTAAATCCTGGCGGGAGACGAGGCACTTTGCAGTCTGAACTTCTCCATCAGAAGCGAAGTAACCCCCAAGTATGACGGGTTGAAGCTTCGCGCGGAGGCAAATGATGGGGAAGCGTGCATAGGGGTTGTCCTTGACCCCGCGGCCGTGGTTATTGTTGTTGCTGTTGCTGCGAGGGAGAATCTGGAGCGGGGCGCCGACGTCGGGCTCAGTAGAAATGATGAGTCCGGCTTGATACTCTTCAAAGGTGGGGTGTATAACTCGATCAAGCTCGAAATCGCTGGTTGTGCTGTGCAAAGGCTCTCCCCACCATTCGAGTTTGGGTTTGTGCCATCTCACCTGGGTTGATATCGATGCCCATGACCATGACGGGATGCTGGATATTCGCTCGTGTGTTCCCTTCTGCACTTGCTCCCACAGTAGACCGACCTTTATGCTGGATAGCCACAGGCCAGCTACGTATGTTCTGATTGGAGCCGTCAGGGCATTTCCATCGTCTTCTGTCAGCCCGGTACTCGCGTATCTTTTCCGTAGAGCTCGGGCAAACTCATCGGCGATACCGCTTAGGGCTACCAGGCGATCCTTAGACGGGCATGTTAGGTGCAAGCCAGAGTACGCTTCGATCAGATGTTCCCAATCCTGATGGGCCTCCTTGCGGATGTCTCGTGGACTTGATTCCGAGAGGCTGTGACCGAACAGGCTGTTCTTGAGTGAGTACTTCCCAGCCGCAGCCTCGTTGCCCAAGTCAACTCTCCTGCTTATGTCTTTCTCGGATGAATGCGGCTGAAGCAAGAACAACTCTGGATTGATGAGTTGCCCAATTTCTGTCCGCGGGCTCATGCTTTGGCACAAGAAAAACAGACCAGCTGAGGTATAGCAGACGATCCGACGACTGAGTATCCACTCTTGAAACACCCAGCCTCGGGTGAGCAGCTCACTCTTGGCGACCGTGTTTTCGTACCGCTCCATCACATTATACTTATGAAGGTAGAAGTGTCCTTGCTGCTTGCCTGATCGATCGCGGTAGGGCATTTGTATGAGGGGCGCACGGGAGTCATCAGGCTCGGGCTTGTTGAAGAGGGTGTTGGGCCGGGCATCCGAACAAGCAAGAGTAAAGACAGACTTTTGGTAGTATTCGCCCATCCTAACAGCCTCGGTGCTCCAGTCGAAGGGATCATCTTGGATGATGCATATGGAATCGATCCACACATATGCGATGTCGAGGCTAGCTGCCAGAGCAAGGACATCGGCAAAGAGAGGCGGGAGGGTACCAAAGCCGATTCCGCGCAGCCTGTCGGCCATGTTTGCTTGGGTCGTGGAGACGGCGCCCGTCTCGGCGGTCCAGCGATGGCTGAGGGTGACATACTGGGAAATTCTACCGGCCGTGTGTTCGAGCTTGAACTGGAGAGAATCGTCGCTGGTCTTGCTCACGTGGACGCAGCGCGTCGGCAGAGGAGAGCCCGCTGGATCGAGCTCTTCAGAGCCGGAGAATGTGCGTGAGCAATCGTAATGGTAGCGGCACTTTTCGATCCAGGACCTGATGCTGGCCACGGTCTGGTGCGAGGAACCAGCATCTCGTTTCGTGTATCCGCCAACGATGTCGCCAGAGACTGTCGCCGGGTCCGCTACCAGGCGTCGTCCAACAAGTTAGCAAGGGTTTTGTCGTCGAAACAAGGGAAAGCACCTACCCTTGTCTGCGGCGGCATGGAATTCGACCTTCGGGTAGTTCACTTTGCCGTCAACCGAGTGCACGGCAACTGTGGCAACCAGATCGGTGATGTTCAGGCCCGCGGCTCTCGGCTGCAACGGCGCTGGACCACGTCCGATGGCGTTGTCGAAGGTGGTCCACTCGCGCGCCAAGGCACGGAAATGGATCCAGTCGCCTACCACTTGTCGGTCGGACCGCTCGGCGGCGGGAAGGAGCTCCTGGATCAGCGTGGCACAGAACAAGCAGCCACGCTCGGCCGAGACTTGGACATCGCGCGTTTGGTATCCCCGCCACGGGTATGCCCCATCGGCAAGCGATTGGATGTCAAAACACTTGCATCGCTCGCAAAGTTCGGCCATCTGTGTTGAGTCCGCATGGGTGTGTGTATTGGTGGTTTTGCCTAACGAGGTCTCGCCTTGTTGGGGAAACGTTAGCTAGGTAGGCTCCCGTCATTAGGCGCCGAGTTATTGCTCAGTTCTCAGACAGACCGCGACAGCGCCTCCCCCATGACAAAATAATCGAGACATCAAAAACGCCGGTCACTACATTAAATACATCTTCTCCAGCAGCGGCCGAAGTTGCAATTGCGATTGATCCACAAAGACTGGATTGATTCAACAAAAAACTCAAATTACTACTCATATCTGCTGTTAAAACTTCTATTAATTTTCTTTGATTTTCTTACTGTTGGTTTAGCGACGGAACGCGCATGCAAAGTTTTGGTGTCTCAGTTAAACTGTCATGATGGAGAGCGCAACCGAGTCCTGAAACACCCAGAGAGATCCACTCTTTAAATAATCCGACCAATAGACAGCAACGTATTGCCGCATTCGGCTAGCGCGGGGAGGCGCAGCGGGCAGGCAGGCGACCTCAAGCCCATGCCAGTTCCTTCCAATCTTTCCCTCGCAGGCTTCGAGCTTTCCCATCACGCTCAGGCCGAGCATGGCAAGCGAATTTCCAGAATTTCCTGCACTCCGACAAGCCGTCGTTCAATCGCAATAGCACATAGGGCCCTCCGCAGGCCTGATCCAAGCGTGCTGCTTCGAATTTCCCTACCTCCCTAGGTATTCTTCCAACTTGCAGGTCCACGATGCTGACGGTGAGGACATGGATAGCGACAGCTCAAGACGGATGGCGTCTTGGCTCCTTCTACTTGGCTTGGCTTCTCCTCCCCGGCTGTCCCCCCGATTTCATCTGGACAGCAAGGCGTCTCCGCCGACCCTCTCTACTCTCTACCGTCTGGGGGCTTGATGACCCCGGTATGGGCTTCTTGGGCTTCTACGCCTTTCAACTTGCGCCTACGGTGACCCTGACCGGACTGTTTATTCAGGCAGTCCGCGCGTTGCCGCTGGGCGGTGCAGTAACAGACCCGGCCGGAAAGGAGAAGCTCGACTCCTTGACCCGGCTCTTTGGGGCGTGGTACTGCCCTGTCGTCCTCTGCATTGCGCTGGGAAGCATGCTGCTTAGCGTGGGGTGCATCGCGGTTCACGTTGTACTGTTCCTGGGCAACACGGATGAATACGGCCACCCACGTCTGACACGGCGGTTGATTGTTCGGGATCTCGGTACAGCGGCACTTCTCCAGGTCTTAGTTGGTCTAGCTGGCATCGTACTGAGCTATCCAGAAGCTTGGCTTCGGGCAGAGCGGGATCGGCAAGATTGGCGCGATTTGTCCGGGCGTGATGCGAATCTGAAGTGGTTCAAAGTTGCATCCTGGCTTGTCTTTGCCTACGGCACCATGCAGATTGCTGGCATAGTTATTCCAATGGCTACTTCCGCCAACTTCCGGCTTCCAGTCCAGTATGAGCCGATCGCAACAGCCACCAAGGCAGATAACGAGCCGGTCTATCGCACTGACCCAGAGATATCGGGACAGCGAGAAGTCAGCATGGCAATACTTGCACAACATTTTGCTCAGCAAAGGATGCAAGCTCAACAGTTAGGTGTCAAAGACACGTCGTTGGAAGAGGCCCGGTCCCCTACCGCCAACCAGCATAATACCACAAAGCAGCAGTTCACAGAAACCCCCGCTACAGTTAAATTTGACCCTGGCACGGTATACTGGACCGAACGGTGGAAGACCAGAGGCTCCAATTACAATACCCGCCTCGACATAATCAGTTTCTTTCTAATTTCCTCGGCCATTCTCATTTTTATCACCGGAGTTACACAGACTGCCACATTTATCCTCACCCGGATGAGGAGCAAAGAATGCGGATGGTGAGTTACCTGGCTGTAACTTTACGAAGTCCCATATTATCCTCTCACCTACCTATTCGTACCTTACCTAGCAGTACTGACACTATTCACCATCTTGTCCAGGCAGTGCTACGGGCTTATTACCTACCCTTTCATGACTTTGCCCTTATTCATCACACTATCGCATTTGGTATATACCCGTGTTCCGCTGAGAAGCGAGTCTCAGAGGGCGCGGGAGCCCTGGATCCGAGCACTGGTTACCGTGCTTGGAATCATCTTTCTATCGTCCCAAGGGTTCGGCATCGTCTTGTCAGCACTTCACGGGAGGATCTCTCTGTTGGACGGCAATTCCTTCCCTGGTCGAGTTTGCGGCGGGGTTTTCACATATTTTTCGGGCATTCCCCTTTTCGCTTGCTTTATATCGCTTCCGGTTTTTCTCTGGCATATGTAAAACGTCAAATCCTGCTTCTGTGTGCTCAGGATGAAACGGCCGGCTGTCCTTGCGTTGGACGACTGCCTGAGCGTCTCCAGAATCATGCACTTCTCCTCGGCTCAGCGTCGCCGTCGCGGGTCGTCGCGTTCAGGCAAGACAGGGCGACAGCGTTCAGAAAGTCGGCAAGATGTACGCCGTACGCGCCCGCACCCGGGTGTAGTGGAATCAAGACCGCCCCAGCGACACGCCGGCGAAGTGAAGGGGCCGACGCGACCAGATTCCCAAGGGTGGAAGCCGGCAGCAACTAGCCTGCTGATTTTGCAACAACGGGCTTCGTCTTGAAGCACCTATTGCTCATTGTCAAGGACGTGGCGCGCAGCATCAAGTCGTACGGCGACGTGCTCGGACTGCGTCTGATCTTCAACTACTAGTCCACTGAGAGGCTCTCGATCGCCTACTTCGTACTTCACACATGGCCCTCAGCCATGCACCATCAAAGCTAACCTCAGCCATCACGGCCTCATCGTCCCCGACGTGCCGGCCGCCTAGGCCCGCTTTGAGAAGCTCCGCGCTGCCATCCTCAAAAGGGCTGGTGAGGCCACGCCGCTCAGCATAGGGGCCCATCGCTGAGCCTTGGTCTCGCAGCGTGTGGGAGAGGGATCCCGCCGAGGGTGAGATAATTGAGGGAGCACTCTTGGCCACTGGCGACCAGGGCTTTGTCATCCTCGCCGACCCGGACGGACACATGATCGAGGTGCAGGCGCTGAATGCGCCGCAGCTGGATCTCTAGGTGGATTGGCGGTATGGCTGCCTAGGTACCTTTCCGCATAAGTCACGGGTATTGATCCAAGTCCCATCTAGCAGACCGCGCATGGAGCATCCCTTACGACATGGAGTGCGCCGACCTCGATCAATGGGGATTTGTCCTCTACCGGACCGATTACGCTCCTGATAGCGAGCCACAGAGATGACCGAATTCTGGAGACAAAATATCGCATCAACCATGAGTCTGAGCAGTACATTTCGGAACCCCCTGACTTGCCGAACAACCTGGAAGGGATGATGGTGTCCCTCACCTTCCAACACTTCATGTCGGTCTATATTTATGTCAAGGTGCATCCGATGCGTCACTTCGCTCATGAGGGTAACATTCTTTTGGCATTTTGAAGGCATCCAGCGGAGGATGACGCTAATGCTGGGCGATTTCCTAACGATCCGACGATAACTACCTAATGTTTGTGTTACATGTGGGCTACATTCACACAAGGAACAGAGCCCCAGCCCCAACGCCAACAGCAACAACCATCCACTCCACCCCCTTCCTGCCCGCGGCACTGCTCATCCCACCAGTTCCACTTGGAGCCGCACCACTTCCGCTTGGAGTCGCACCACTTGAACCAGAGCCAGCACCACTCCCACTCCCCGTTCCCGGTCCCGGAGCCAATGTCGCTTGCCCAAAATTGGCACTAAACTTCTCACACCACAGCCCCACCGTCCCAAAGTCCTCCGTAGTCTTCCCCGCATCCAGACTGACCATATATGTCCCCCCCGAGGAGGAGGCAGGTTCCTTGACCTGCGTATTCGAGATACGGAAACCCCCGGCCAGACTGGCTGTCGTGCTTCCCCACCAGTAGAGGGCGGGGGCGGAGGCATCGTCGAGTTTGTAGTTGGTGATGAGGAGGTGGGTGGTGTTGAGGACGGTGATGGTGCCGCCGAGGCCGGCGTCGAGGCTGGAGAGAGTGCCGGACCAGCCTGTTTTGGTGGCGTCGGCTGAGGTGAGGTGGAGGAGGGCGAGGGCGAGGAGGAATGAGGTCTTCATTGTGGCAGTGGTGAGTTGGACTGAGTGTGTGGGGTGTTTGGGTTATGCGATTGAGGCAGGCTAAGGCAGTGGACTTGGATGGGGTGTTGGGTGGTGATGCCTCGGATGAAGAGGAGAGAGAGTACCAGGGAAAGAAGTCGAGGGGGGGGGATTTATGTACAAGTTGGTTTTTGGGTTGATGCCGGTGCTAATCGCCGTCTTAGGCTCTCGCTGAATACATGTCTTAAATTGATTCCATTGCGATGGAATAGAGCCCGATATGCTGCATGTTGTGAACGGCCACTGGCTGGTCGGTCCCGCTGATGAGCATGTTTGATTCCACATCAGGGGGGCTGGCGTCGGGGGCCCTGATTGGCTTGGCACGGCGCCGCAGCCGTCGGGGCGCCGACTGCATGCAGTGATTCCACACGATGGTCGGACGGCTGGTTGCACTGAATGTGGTTCCCGTGCGGCTAACTAGGACTCTCTGCGTAAATGGAAAATCCGTCAAGTTCACCGTGGCTCTGTGCTCGGTGGATTTGATAAGGTGATTCCATCCCCAAGGCTGTGCAGGCTGCACACTCCATGTGTCTCATTAGATTCTCAAGGTACCTAGGCACCTATTTGGAATGGCTCCGGTAGCCTGCGCTCCCAAGCATCATTTCTTCGAAGCTCCTGGAATTTTGCCGTCTTATAAGACGCGTTAGCTTTGCAACTGATTCCCGTCAAGATCAATCCCACCAACTCCGCATCAAACCTCCAGACACATTACCAACCAAACGACACACACTAGCCGCCATGAACCCCCCTCACTACACCTTCCGTCCGGTGATCATTGACCGCCACACCGCAGCGAGAGCATACTTTCTCTCCGTCCTAGCAATGCTCCTCCTCGAGAGCGTGGCCCGACTTTCGGCCTACTACCCGCCGTCACTTCTCACCAAAGGCCATGCACCATCCCGACGGGCCACCAACCACACCCTCCCCCGAATCTACCTGCACAAACTCCTCACCCTCCCCTCCCCCCTCCCCTTCCTCACCAGCCACACGGTCCTCTCCCTCCTCCGCTGCGCCCTCTTCACCGCGCTCAACATCCTCTTCGGCTGGAACCGCATCCGCTACTCAACTGACTACCAACTCTACGGCTGGCTGGCCCTCGCCAACGGCGGCCTTGCCCTCCTCCTCCCAACACGCACCAACCTCTTCTCCGTCGTCGCCCGCATCCCCGCCCCCACCCTCCTCATGTACCACCGCTGGGCGGGCGTCGCCGCCGTCGTCCACGCCAGCTTGCACTTTGGCCTGACGGCTCAGCAATACGTCCAAACCCACCAGTTTGGCATCGTGGCGGAGAATGCGCGCATCCGCGTGGGGATAATGGCGTGGGCGGCGCTGGCCTTGATGTTCATCACGTCGCTGCGCGTCGTCCGGCGGCGGGCGTTTGAGGTCTTCTGCTTCGTCCACTTTGCGTTCCTGGTCTTTGCGGCCGGGGCGCTGTACCACGCCTCGCACGCCGTGGAGTTTTTGGTTCCTGGGCTGGTGCTTTGGGGTGTGGATAGGGCCGTGAGGCTGTACTATGCCTTTGGGCGGGGGGTCGCGGTCCTCGAGGTTGTGCATTGTCCTGGCGGGGTGACCAAGTTGAGGCTTGAGGGGCTGGAGACGACGAGGGCCGGGCAGATGGTTTGGGTGCAGATCCCGGGGGTTTCCACAGTCAACTGGCATCCGTTCACCGTTGCGTCGGCGCCGGGGGAGAGGGGCACGGTGGCGATCCGCGGATTGGGAGGGTACACGAGGAAAGTGCAACAGCGGCTGGAAGGGGCGACGGGTCCAAATAAGGAAGCACCACGGGTTGCATGTGGTGAAGGGATGAAAATCCGCATCGACGGACCGTATGGCGTCGAGTCCCTCCGGTGGGCCCGGTATCCGGTTGTTGCGCTTGTTGCAGGAGGGATCGGGATCACGCCGGCAGTCAGCATCGCATCGTCCATCGTCAATGAGGCCGCTCGGGGTGGGTTGGTGGTAGCGGGAGAGAGACGCCATGTTCACCTCCTGTGGTGCATCGGAGCCATTGCGCATGCTGGCTGGTTCGAGGACGAGCTGAAAGGGCTAGCGGCCTTGGCCTCGACGGAGCATTCCCCCGTCTCCTTGGAGATCTCGATCCATGTGACTGGCACCGGGTCGGAAAGGGAAGAGCAGGAGGTGGAAAACAGCAAATACGAGGGGCCTGGAGAAGTGCATCGAGGGAGACCAGATGTTGCGAGCTGGTTTCAACACATCAAGACGGTGCACCCGGGGTGTGATGTCGCTGTGGATCTCTGCGGACCGCGTTCGCTGGTTGATGATGGGCGGAGGGCAGCCGTGGATGCGAGTAGCAAGGGCGGTCTATTTTTTGTCCAAGAGGAGATTTTCGAGCTTTGAGGACACCTTTTCTGCTTTGCTTTCAATACAATCTCATTCAGCTCTTAAGTTTCTATATACAAGAACAAAATCTCCCCAGGCTCAACACCCGTCTATCCTCTAAGCATACACACTGGGATCAGCATTCTTCACTAACATCTGCACATACTCATCGTGCCAAGCGCCCGCCCTCGGCGCACCGGCAAAGCCACACTGCCCGTCGCTCTCACCACCGGGCTTAATCCATACAATCGCATCCACGACCGGATTCCCCGTGTCCGCCGTCGGCGCCGGTCCAAACCCAGCAGGCTCAACATTGCACCACTCACCCCACTCCTTCCTAGCACCCGGGGCATGCACCCGTCCCTGATCAACAATGAAATGCGCCGGGAGGCCCTCCGCCTCCAAGAACGGCGCCAAGCTCGTCGCATAATGCGACTCATCCCACGACATACTCCACTCGGTGTAGTTCTCCCTGACCGTCGCATTGAACGGGTTGTAGTTCGACACATTGGTCGCAAACCCTCTGATCTTCGGTTTCTCCTTCCTCGGGCCAACCGTGCTGTTGCTGGCCATGTTGACCACAATCGCGAACTCCTTCGCCGCCAAGGGCAAGTTGTCGTTCCACCCCAGCCATCCACCATGCGCAGCATCCATGTACAGATGCACATTATTCAACTGCAGCGCGGCAATGGCGTGTGCAATACCAGCGCGGTAGACATCCGCTGCCCCCGCGCAGAACGGAACCCCCATGTTGGTGACCAAGTTGCCCAGGGAATCCGGCTCCAGCACAATCGCGAACTCGAGATCGGGCGCCGACTTGATCTTGGCGACGTACGGCGCAATGAACTCCTTCTTGTAACGCGCGAGCCCGTCCTCGGAGGACTTGAGCTCGCCGGCGGACTCGCCTGCGCTGCAGTCCCTGTCGGGGAGGTTGTACAGCACCAAGCCGACGATCTGCTTCTTCCCGGTCGCCTTCTGTGCGGCGCGCGCAGCCTCGATCGAGGAATCGATGTTGGGAAGCTCGGAGATGCGAGACACCCAGACGAAGGTGGACATGTTTTGCTGGATCTTGCGCACGCGCTCGGCGTTGGCGCTGTCGGCTTGGGAGACGAAAGCGGCGTGGGTCTCGTCGAGCTTGGAGGCCCAGGCGGGGTTGACGAGCTGTGTCTTGCCGGCAAAGGGGTTGATGTCTACGATCTCGGCTGGGGCTTCGGGGTCGACGTTCTTGCCTTTGCCTTTGCCCTTTCCTACCGGGGGAGCGGCCGTGACGGCGGTGACGGCCGAGAGGGCCGCCACGAGGGAGGTGATTCCGCGCATTTTGAGGGTGGATGGGTGGATGGGTGAGTGCTGGGACGATGGGGGGCGTCTGGAGAGGAAGGAAGGGATGAAGAGTGTTGGTGATGAGGTTGTCTTATACGCGGCAGTTACGATGGAGTCTCCTGGGCGCTGTGCCTGAGTTCATCTGTTGACATCCACCCCCCCACCAACGGCCGGAAGGTCGCGCGCCATTTTCCCCGCGGCTCCGTGCCTTCTTTCCGTTTGCAACGGTGGCGGATTGTCAGGCCGTACAGTATGTGGGAATTGATGCGAAATCGCTTCTTGGAGTCGCGGACGCGACGGCGCGATGGCGGCCAAGCGACGGTGGGCAAATGAGGGCGATCAAAAAGGCCCCACCCGGAACGAAACTGCATGACGTTCTAGGCACGAACTGCCCTCGCCTCCGGACGGCAGCCCGTTGAGCCGCCTGGAGCAAAGAATGGGCAATTACACGTGTTCATCCAAGCCGGATCATGCCGCACCGAAACCTGGACGCTTGGTGCTTGGCTCGGCCGCCCTTCCGAGCGCCTCCCGCGATTAATCTGTGCGATGATATGATTTTGAGAATCTCTATCCGATAGTGTCTCGCGCTCAATGGATTGCATGGCAAATACAGTGCTCTGCCGTCGTGGCATTTGTCAACAGCTGATAAGGTTGATGCACCCTGGAATTGGACACTATCAGACCACCGATGTTCCTGGAAATGCTGCTTGCACCACAATGCCATTCGCGGAATGAATCAGCTTGGCGTCCCGTTGGCCTGGGCCCACTCTCGCAGCGCGAACCCTCGCTCCGTGCATCGTACCTGAATTTACTTCCCTTGTTGAATTCATTGTTTATTGCTTCACTTATGAAGCTTGACATTGACTCACGTTTTCCCATTTCTGGAAGCCTCGGTCGCTGCCATAACTTCCCCCAAACCCTGAACACCACTCCTCAACGAGAGAAATCCGTGAATCTGAACACAGTCATATTTTATTCTGCATCCGACCCCTATGATCCTAAATACCAGAGGCTGCAGCTCTTCCCGGTCAACTCCTCCATCTCAACGACAGGGCCGCTATATCGACAACCCCTTGGCGCACTGGCTTGGCTTCTGTGCCTTACCTACCTAGGTATCCCTCCCTAGCTCGCTACATGGCCGAAGAAACCGATGTGAGAGTCTGTGCATCTCACGCACTTCAAGTGCACTACATACATTTTTCTTTCGATGCCATGTGATGACGAATTTTGCCCCTTTTGTACCAAACACATCTATCGCGTCTATTTGAGAAAAACCTTACCGTCGAATCGAACATCGCTAGACCCCCACTCGGGCACCCAAGCCCTCAGGCCGTGGACCTTGGGGGCTACGTCAGGAGGGTGGCTACGTTGGATCGTCAACAACTGGGTGTCCCAAGACTGACCGTTGCATTGACTAGCCCTGTGGATATTAGTAGCATTTTACTAGCACAATGCGCTTGTATCCTTGACTACCGGTAGCTCTCAGCCTTGACCCCTCCTCCCATTTTCGCGTCGTCAAGTACGTCTAGCCCTGCCTTCACTGTCACTTCCGTTTTGTAATGGTGGATAATTTGCACTCCAGACAAACTCACCGCGATGTCAGGCCGATCAGGTATACGAATCACACCTCGAACGAGATCAAATTTTGCTGAATATCACAAAATGCATGTCCTAATCTCCCCTGTTCGCCATCCAATGCTCCAACCCCTCTTCAACACCATGCACAAGTCCCTGACGAAGAAATATCCCAAATGCCCCATGCTCCATGCCCCATACCCGTGACCCCGACCCCAACCATCCAATCCCCGTACCGCCATCCAGCCCATCTATTCAACATATCCAGATATCCGTACCTCATGCACTCTGCTCAACCGTAACCTCGGATACCCCACTACTCCTATACCCCTCGGTCGAAATAATTTGCTCCCCCATCGTCCCAAATTTGACCCCCAACTTCTTCCACGCCTCAAAATGCTTCGCCAGATCTACCGTACCCTCCTCCCGCCTTTGCTCCCTACTCCTCACTGAATAAACCTGTGTCAACACCGCATCACTGCCTATCGCCATGGAAATAACCCTCGACATCCCAATGCTATACGTCGCGCCATCGACTTCAATCACTCCCCCATCTTTGCCTAGTGATCGGCCCTTCCAGTTATGAGTTGGGTCGTAACTCCCGTAGTCCTCAATGACGTAGTATTCTACGTTCGGGGAGGTTGTCCTCCCATAGACAGATAAGTAGCTATTGCCATTCGGGTTGAAGGAGCCGGAGAAGGAGATCTTTCGGTCGGCAGTCCCGGGGTTCCACCCCTTGCCACCTAAGAAGTTTCCGGAGACGTTGTTCCATGAGAGGGTGTAGGAGCCGTCGGCGCCGTTGAGGTAGGTGATGTCGTCGCTGGGGTTGTCGGTCCAGAAGGTGTAGTAGAAGCCGTTGGAGGAGCCCGAGGCTGCGGCTGTCCCTCGGGGAGAGATGGAGGGGGGTCGGGATGATGTGAGAGGGATGGCCGAGGCGAGGGTGGAGAGGGCGAGTGTGAGGAGGGAGAGTGAGAGCATTCTGGCGGTGGCTTCTGTGTTGTTTTTGAGGGTCGAGAGGAAAGTCCGGTGCTTCTGAAGTGTCAATGATGATGTCTTGGGATGTACCAGACACGCGCGCTCATATATACGCCGCCAGAGCACACATCAAAGAACACTGTAGGAATGAAGGAACGAGGGAAAGTATTCCATTGAAACCCAAGAACCAACACGAGAACACGAAAATTGCAAAATTTGAGCGAATCCCCCCAACATAAGGTGCATGTAACTGCCTCAAATCCGCCACCCCGGGACCACATCCCCAGATAAACCCCAGACCAGCCGGATCCCACCTCAGCAACAGCCACCGGCATATGACAAACTCGCATTCATATAAACCTCGACACGTGCCGCCCCGCCAAGAACCCCATCTACTGTAGCGATTGGCGCGGGACTACCCCTCCATCAGGCTAAATGCCGTTAAATACGCGGGGCCCCGCAAACTCGGCCTCTCTTGGCTCCGGTATGGCCGGCCTAGCGAAATCTTATGATCTGGGCACCTAAGCGAGGGGAATTGCAATTGGAAGGATGCAGGATTACCTGGGGAAAGTGGAACGTTGGAGAAGAAAGCTAGGGTTTCGCTCTCATAGGGTGTCACAGGGCAGAGGAGGAAAGTCAGTCTTTCGGGTTTAGCCGCGGTGAGTTTGCAGAACTGGCGGTTGGTTGTTTACATTGCGGCGAAGTTTTCGAGAGTCTCACTCTATGTATTGAGGGGTGCAGTTGTGTTTGAGTGACAAAAAGGGGTACCGTAAACATCTACAAAATGTTGCGGCGGGCGGGAGTTGCAAAAAACATACAACACCAGGGATTCGCTGGTCGTCACCGACCCAACTACTAGTCTGGCCCTCACTGGCTTATCTATGGGAGAGCGGGCGGGATCATGAGCTTTCCTATGAGTTCTGGTCGTAGGTATAAAGTATGCCGAATTTGGGCCCTGGAGTCCAGGAAATGGAATGATGAGTTCCGGAAAATGGGATGCATCTGACACCGGAAAGGCCGGCTACCCATAGACCTTAAGACAAACATTATTTTTGTACTCCCAGGGTTAGGGTTAAGCCGCCATAACGGATGTAGCTAAAACGGCAGCTCTTGGTACCGTTCGGGAGACGCTACGCCCAGGAACGGGCTGGAGTCTAATGAATGGGATTGCGTGGAAAATGCGCGCCGAGCTGGCACAAGCCCGCCAATGAGGGGCAATGGGCCCCATCATTGCCTTGCAACGGTGACCAATAATCTGCATTTGTTGGTTGTTCATGCTGCGACGAAGGTCATGCATCCATGCAGGCACCAACCAAACCCCCTTGTTTCGTTATCTCTGATCGGCTTGGACCCCTGCCACTTGCAGTGATTAGATAGTCAACACAGCTCGAGGCTATTAGGAACACTACAACTCTCAACATACTCAAATTCACCCATCGTGTTGGCGCCAAAACTCAAAATCTCGGTCATACAATTCGAGCCCAAGGTCAGTATTACTTCCACATTTACCACGCAAACCGATCATCAGCTAGATATTTAAATCGTCTCGACTCGATTTAAACCTAGCCCCTCGACCCATCTTCCAACTTCGCACGGGGCGCCATCCTCGCATGTTACCAAAAGCGCAACCTCTGGCATCCTGAGCGCGGTGTTCTCACCCCGGGCCCTAGTCTTGACACTGGCTCTGGCTCTGACTCTGACTCTAAAACCACTGTCGGCTCGCACACCGCATTTGACCTGCCTGTCCCCGGCACTTCAGAGGCTATCGGAACGGGACTGCTCATTTGTTGGGACTTGGTCTTCCCCGAGCCGTTCCGCGAGCTGTGCTGCGCGCAGGGCGCTGAGCTGGTTTTGGTCCCGGCGTTTTGGCATCTGAGGCGAAATATAGACACTGAGGTGGTCAGGTTGGGCAAGGGGAGGTCGGAGACGAGGTTTTTGGACGCGGCGGGCATGACGAGAGCATGTGGGAATGCGTGTGTCGTGTTGTGGTGTTTTGTAATGCGTTAGGGAGGAGCATGGTTTGTTGTCCAATTGTAGGGTGTTTGGGGACGGTCGTGACGGGTTGTGGGCGTGGGGATGTCGAGGGAGGCGTCACGATGCGGTGGCGAGCGGTGCAGCGGTTCAAAGGTCGGCTTGCCGGTCCAGTCGACGACCCACGAGGCCATTCTGGCGCAGAGCTGGTCGGCCGCCGGGAAAGAGTCAGTGAGAGTGCTTCTGCGGGAAAGCGACGGCCAGCTGGAGGACGTGGGTGGTGGGCTTGTAGACGGTCTTGGTCTTGATGCGCATCGTGGTATGGTGTACGGGGTTGAACACGCCCCGGTCGTTCTCAAAGAGCTCGACGGTGGTCCGTTCGAACGTGTTCCATGGGATACTCGACGCCCCGCAGTGCAAGATGACCTCGTTAGCCAGGACCACCTCCTAGACGATCTAGCGACGACTGAACCATGGTCTCTCCGGAAAGGAGATGATAGGGACAGCATCCTTGCCGTTGAGAAATCCAGAAACCATCCTGTTGATCTCGAACCGTCTACGCCAGGACGCCTCGGCTGACTAGTCCTCGGCGCTCCCGACCGTGATCAGATCGGCCAGCTGGAGGGAAAAGTGGAGACATAGATGGCCATCTTCCCCCGGTGAATCATTCCCGAGCCAGACAATGACGGACGATGCTACGGTGTATGTCTTGGGGATGTTGCGCACCTGGCTGTTGCGCTCGGGGACGTCGGCCTGGTTGGTGCATATCGCGTCGACCCAAAGGGCCAGCGTCTTGTTGCGTCGCTTTCCTTTTGTTCTTTAGATTCTTCAACTTCAGGCCATCACTCGGACAAGGCAGCACTGTCAATTTCAAGTTTCAATAGCAACTACTCGTTTCCACACCTCCCCGTCCAAAATGTCTACAACCGGGTCCACGAGCGCCCTTGGCAACGGCGAGTGGCTGAGGGTGGGTAGCAGCATCTGGAGCACTGATGGTTTAGTCGAGTTCAAGATGTAGGATGATGGCAAGATTGCCGTCCCCTGGGGCGGCCAATGCCGGTGCCAGAACACGGCCGAGCAGAACTACAATTACAGGGGTGTCAAGGTGGAATCCGACGGCAACCTGGCGATCTAGTTAGTCTCCTCTCGACCCTCTCTCCTTCTCTCTCATCCCCTGCTGATAGACTACTAATACTTTATGCAGTTCTCAAGGACCAGATCCCCAAGTTGTCTGGAGCACCAATCTTGCGAGTGGCACCGGCAACAGCACCGTCGTCTGTGTTGTTCAGAATGATGGCAATGTTGTCTTGTACAAGGGCGAGCCCATTTGGTCCTCGAACTCGTACAAGTCAGCCGCCGCCTAGAGATGACGAGGACTGTGGAGATGTCGCGACTTCAACATGTGTGACAATACGAACCCACCAAAGAGAAGACGAGCTGGAAGGAGTCCCATCACAACAACGGGTTGGGGTCAAAAAGGGCATCTTTTTCCGGCATGGTTCTAGCCACAACTCGAGATAGTTACCAGAGTAGTGATCGATTCAGGTACTTGACTACTCATTGAAACTGTTCCACCCCTCACCGAGAATATTTCAAAAAAACCGACTGGAAGAAAGAGGCTCCAGGGTTTGACCGTAGTTCCTGCGATAACATCAAGAAGCCAAGAGAGAAAGGATTCCGATGTTTTACATGCAGCCGAGATTCGTGGGAATTTCCTCCGTCCACCACAAGAGGAGGAAGGTTGGTGCTGGAGAGCCGACTGCGCCGGGGGCCGGAGCTGTGCCGGAGCTGTGCCGCAGCTCGGTGGAAAAATAGGTTACCCTCTGACTTCAACCAGGTTCTGATGGCAAAACTCTACGACAACTCAAGCAGAGGTGTACAGAGCCCTACATCCGAGTCGCTGGGGTTTGGCGGCAACATAACGGGCGGTGAAGATACACACCACGCTCGGTTCATGCAATCCAAGGCCCGTACTCTGACGGTGATTTTTTTTGTATAGCCAGGTTTCGTAATGACGTCAGAGCCCACCCGGCGTTGGTCCGCGCCGTGCTCCATCGTGCCGGAAGGGTGACGGTGTGAGGGTTTGGGCAGGTACGCCTGATCATAGTGGTCACAATGGTGGCAGCGAGCAAGGATTGGCAAAGATGTGAGATTTCAACCTGGCCTGAGCCCAAGACGTGGGCAAGGGCCGTAGTTTATGCACAGGTCTGGAGCGGGGCTCCTTGGTGTACCAAGCGGTGTGTGTGTGTGTGCCAGGGTGGTTCCTTACATAATCACGTGTGTCCAGATTCGTCTCATACAACGAGGGCTATTATTATTCTCAATACCTAACTAAACTATCTTTGCAAGTAATGATGTTTTTATTTTATTTCTGTTTATGTTAATTTACCTTTTTTTTACTGTCATTCATAAAAACTATCTCAATATAAAAGTGCAAGACGCCGCCCTATGAGGCTCGCAAATTTGAGGACCATGTTGCCACCTTCGTTGAGGGCCCCTCGCAAAAGGTAATGAGAATTGACTGTATTGCCTTCCATAGGTAAGAGAGTGAAGAGAATAGACACCTAGGCTTGTCGGTAGAGAACAGCAACAAGATTGTCTCAAGAGACCGTGAGACACCAACATTCTAATTCCTTGGATCTTCTCCTACAGGCTTCCTACCGCCTCCGCCCTCGATTGGTCCCTCTCAACAAAAAGTGGCAATATCAAGCCATAAGCTGCGGCGGTTGCGAATCCACTTTCCTTCCTTGACTACCAAAATTGAGCCGTGTGTGCACAACCACGAGTTTCCAGGGAACAATAGTTGTAAAAAGCAAACGAAAAGACCACCACAACACAACAGGGCTTTAGGTTGGTGGGAAGGTTAAAGAAGGTTGATATAAAAGAAAGGAGAAAAAACAAACGAGACCCCCTCGTTTTTGTAGCTCTTTATACCCGTGAAACGCACCCCTTGTCAACCGCATCGGCTGCACGATGTTTCACCCCAAATGCCTCGACCTCCCGAGATACCCCAACAACCCATGCCACTCAGCCATCCTCTCTGTCATGTACGGCGGCAGCCCAACATACGGATTTCCCTCCTCCCTCGTCGCCAAAATCCCCGCCGCGGTCTGCAGCTCCGGCACCTCGCGCTCATTGACCTTCATCCACGCGTGCAGGCCATGCACCACGCTCTCCAGCGCGCCGACAACCCACGCATGGTGCGGACTGGCCACCTCGCCGGCAATAATGACGTCCCCGGCGGGTCGGATCAGATGGTTCCACAGGTGGGTGAACTGCTGCGGGCGGAAAAAGGCGAATGCGCCTGCTGTATGGGGGTCTGCGGACCAGTCGTAGGCGTGGTGGTCGACGTACAGGTCGCTGATGTGCCTGAAGAGGTCGTCCTCGGTCATGGCGTCGTTGCGGTGGAGGCGGGCGAGGTCGCGGAGGAGTAGGTTCCTGAGATTTTTTTCGTTGGCTAGCTTCTGCGTGTGCGTGATGTCGGGTGAGGAGGAGGTTAGGGAGCCGATGCGCTGCGCGTCTTGCTGCCAGGTGTAGGAGCAGAGGAGCACGGCCGAGGACGTGTTTGGGTCGTAGATGTTGTAAGAGGGATACACGCATGTGCGGAGGTTGAGGTCAGAATGCCCCAGTCCGCCCATGCGGACGTTGCGGTCACCGAGGTCGTGGATCCACCAGGCGCGGGAGAACTTGATGGCGACTTTGGCGGCCGGGCCGTAGCCGAGGGAACGTATGGCGAGGGTGGTTGGGTAGGGCAGTCCGGCGCGGGAGAGGTCCATGTGCCGGAGACAGCCGAGGGTTGTGGTGTTGAGGACGGCGTTGAAGCGGAGGGACTTGGTGGTTGTGTTTGGGTCGTTGGGGAAGTGCCCGACGGAGGCGGTGATGTCGACTTGCAGGGGCCCCGTGGCCGCGACGGAGGTAACACGGTGGTTGTACAGGGGTTTCCGTGGGATGCTGTCCTGGAGGGTCTTGGCCAACTGCTGCGCTCCGCCGAGGATGCAGTACCAGTGTGTATCCTGGTTGTCCCAGTACTCAAAGTCCATGGATTCCAGGACCGTTTCGCTGTGTGCCTGATCGTACCAGTCGGTTCCGCTGGCGGAGAGAGTTGGCAAAGGGTGGGGCTTCGAGGGAAAGACAAACAGGAGCACAGAGTACTCACCCGTTGAAGGTCTCCATCCACTGGATGGTTTCGTAATTGTATGGCGGCGGCGGGATCCCGTCTACCGGTGCATCGCCTTCCTCGGGGCTGGGTGTTCTGCGAGTTCAGGGTGAGTTATGGTTGGTTGCCAAGGGGGGATTGCAAATGCGATGATATGGATGGTAGAAGCGAAGCCACCATAATTTTAGGGACATACCTCCCCAAGTATTGGCGAGTGCTGTACGTGTCATACTCCATGAGAAGTCTCCAGCCCCTTTCTCCGTCCTCTCGCAGAGCGTTGCGAAAGCGCTCGATGGCAGCGTTCATGACATCCCCGGGCGAATGACGGAGGATGCTGGGTTACGCCGGTTAGAATGGCAAACAGCAATGTTGAAACCGCTACCAAGTAAGTGCCGGACGGCGGAGAGGGGGGTACTTACTCTCTAGGAATTTCGCCAGTCGTTGACATCTTGAAGGGATCACTGTTTGCCGAAGCGGCCTCGATGGAGGCATACGTACCCCATTTAGTGATACCATTGTAGCACCATGGCTCCATTTTGTCCACGGCTGGGTCGCCGTTTTGCATGTAGTAGGGGATGATGGAGCCAAGAGGCGCGTTGGGTTCAGTGACCAGATCGGTGGTCCTCATATCGAGCTTGCTGAAGAGATCAAATGTTCTACAAAGTTGTTTCGGTCATTGAAGGCAACCAAAGGGGGGCACAAGCAGATATATCTTACCTGGTCATAACGGGATTCTTGGGGAACCTCATGGCACCGACATCATAGTAGTCGTGCGGGCCCTGGGGCTCGCCAAAGTCGTAGGTGAACAGACGACCACCGACTCTCTCCGTTCCAGCAGCCTCAAGGATTTCATACTTGAAGAACAGCATGCTGGGGAGCGGCTTTTTCCCAATGACATAGTCCTCGTGGAACGACTTCTGGGTGGGTTTCTTTCCCCCCAGGAATCCGTTGTCGCCGAGAGCGTGGAGGAAGAGTTGATAGTTGAGATGATCGAGAACCTTGGCGGCAAAGAGCCCGGCGACTCCAGCACCGACGATGCCAATGTTGAGGATGATGAGCTTCGGCGGCGGGTATCTGGGTTTGGGTGGTTTGAACTGGCTTGGGATAGCCGGGAGATCCCCACCTTCGCCGATGAGAGGTACATCTCCGGGAAACTGAGAGTGGAATTCCTTGACTTCAACCTTGATGGCCGTGGTGGCATGTTGCCGAGACCACTGGTCTCGGATCGAGGTTTTTTCTCTATTAAAGTAATCGAGCGACATGGCGAGGTGAGATTTCAGGGTTCTGCGGCCAGGGGTCAGGGAGGTTCTGGTGCTCAGGGCCAAAGAGGGTGTTCAAGCGGATCGCAACCTTGGCGCGTACGGAGGCCAAAGAAACTTGGAGAAGCAATGGAAGCTCGAGGCGCTGCAGGATATCACCTGCTTAACTACTACTACTCCTACTACTATGCGAAGAAGCTTTAACTTTCCCCATAATGAATCCTCGAAGGACAATCGAGAGACGAACCCCGCTTTGCAGGACGTCGCCGCAGGAAGCCCGGGCGGTATCAACCCCGCCCCCGTTCTAGACAACCTGAGGGAGTTTCTTTCGCCGAAGGGTGGTGGGGGTTGGGCACTTACGCATTTACGGCGTGCAGAGGGTTTTTCTCTCTCAATTGGTCTATTTACCATCCCGCACCGCCGTCGACAAATCGACGTACAGTGAGAGGCTCGGGGCTATTTTATTCATTTGGGTTGGGGGGGGGGGGGGGGGGGGGAAGGTTTTGTTTGTAAGAGGGG
>Ga0247760_1000145_pt1 | contig 75026 bp, 64 predicted proteins | sample UWRJL171409R4_FD_179936 | JGI IMG/M metagenome (GOLD analysis project Ga0247760, IMG submission 179936) | Plant litter microbial communities from Arlington Agricultural Research Station in Wisconsin, United States - UWRJ-L171-409R-4 | ecosystem: Environmental > Terrestrial > Plant litter >... | reverse complement strand
GTGGGGGTTTGTGGGTGGGGGGGGGGGGGTAGGTTTAGATTCTCGCTGGGAGGGTGTGGAATGTCTCGAGATCCAAGCGCTCGGCTAGAAATCGCCCAGCGATATGACCTCTTCGCCTAGAGGAGACGGAAAGCCGTATCTTTCAACAGTTGAAGAGCTCACCCAGACATTGGTCTCACGAGAGGTCCTTCGTCAGTATCTATGCTTTCTTATCAGGCGCATCGAAACATCGAGATGAGCACGATACGCACTCAGCTCACAATCCAATAATCCACTTGTATCACACCTTTGCAACAATGGCAGGTCTCGTCCCACGGTCGCAGATTTCCGGGTAAACTGTTCAGCCCAATTCAGTTCAACAATTCCCTTCCAAACAAAATCAAGTGGGGTCGAGCGCGCCCCGCAGTGACCACCGCGAATTTTCACGTGCCTGGCCTGTCGCGCCAAGACGACTTCGTAGTCCCCATCTAAAAGCTGCCCTGTCCCCGTCATTTTTACGGTTTGCATGAAAAACATTGCCCGGACAGAAATTAAACAAAGCTTTTCAACCAGGCAAATCGCTGCGGTTGAGCCAGCTCTCTCTGCTCTTTCGCCGCCGCTACCATGCCAAACCCACCCTCGGAGGGCAGGTAGCTTCAATCCCGGGCAGCCATGACTCACCGCCTGTGATTGATGCCGCCGTCGCGCAAGGAAATGGAACTAGACCCGTTTTGAGACAAACATAAACATTTGCATAGCACCTCAGCTTCACGCGTCAGCCCAACAAGGACGAGCCCATCAGCTCTCGGCCATTTGTCAGACTCCCCTCTCCTTTGCCCCTGCGTTAGTTTGCGCGTTCATGCAAGGCGGTCACCGGCGACGAGAGCTAAAAAGCCGTTGATACTTGACACATGCATGCTCACCTGCCCGGTTTACGAGACGGAGTCCACTTCACGACAAAGAGGCCACGTCTAGTTGTCCTGCTGGTCCGTCACGCGAATACCGACGCTTGCATCTCTCCCACCGCCAGTGTCTCCTCTGCTCCCCTCGACGTTCTCGCTGTCGCCACGCGGCAAGGGATGGATTGATCGGCAGAACACACCATGAGGCTTCTGCGGGTCATAGCCGCTTCGCCCGGGCCGGCCTAGTGCAACCCTAGCCGTTTAGGTACCCCGGTCTGGGCAAGTGCCGATTCTCGATTTGTGGACGAAAATAGATTTTGCTTTTGTTTTCTTTTCTTGGTCCAAGGTGGAGGGCTCCAGCAAGAGGCCCCTCGTGGATGATCTGCTCCTCGTTATAAGGGCTGTTGCTGGCCAAAAGTGCAATGACAAGAAGCCCTGATCATTGCCGAAAACATGCAAGGTTGGCGTCACCCTTAATCCGTAGATGCTGCCAAACTCAACATCTTTACCCCTATAAAAAGAAAACAGGGCAACGTGGTAAGGGGCCCACATTGGTCATGCGTCGTCGAGTCTCTTTGAGAGACCTATTGCTATCAGTCATACTTGTACCGGGACGTAGAATCGACATTGCTACCCCTATCTTTGGCGACTGAACAGCTGTTTCTCATCCATCTCGTGAGGCCCCTAGCCATCTGCAGGAATCTCAAGGAAACAGCAGCAGCAGCCGTCTACAAACTGAAGTATCCACATTGCACGGCTTGACGATATTACATGAGCCTAACTCGAATAACCAAGAAACAGTGGCTTATTGATACGAACCACTTCCCGCAGCGGGAGCTCAGAGCAAGTTCATCCCACTAATATTTAAACAAGATTCACACCGCAATTACCTTTCTCCCATGCTGCTCAGCCAGGAAACAAAGTCGTACGTCTGTTGCATGATATGATCAGGCCAATCCCACATGGACAGAGGACGTAAAATAGCGGAACAGCAGAGTTTTGAAGAGTAACAGCGAGACAGTTGAAGCTCAACAGCCACGAAGAAAATATTTGAAGTGTTCTCCATGCACCAGAATCCCACTAAGGGAATAAACATTGAGAGTATTGCCAAGGCACATTGATAATCGCTAGACATATCACATAACCAGTAGACCCCTCTAGTCTGAAAACATATATTCATCACATCATACTGCCAACCAAGCCCACCCAACTCCTCCCGTGCTTTCTTCCCTTTTCCTTTCCCTCCTTTCCATGGTTCCCATTTCCTACTATCAAAAAATGCCTCCCATCCCAATGCACCCAAATGCCCACGCTATGCTCCGTCGAAACGACCCAAAACAAACCCCCATCACCAATCCAACAACCCCATCTCCAAATGAACCAGCGCCGGCTCTATAATCCTCTTCTCCGTCTCCAGCCTAGTCTCCTGCTTCACCCTTGTATAAAAGACCGGACAGTCCCTACTATCACAAGGGACCTCCTCAAGGGGCGGCATCCCCGCACAGCTCTGGCACACCTTGACGACATCGGCATACTTCCTCTGCTCAGCGTTAACTCTCGTCTGCAGACGCACCATCGACTCAGACGCATTCTTCTCGCAGCGTTTACAGAGTTGCGTCTCCGTAGTTTCGCGCGAGGGGGACTTCATCTTGACACCACAGACGACGCATGATGATGAGCGCATGAACCACTCGAGGGTCTTTTTGCCGCCTCCTCCTCTGGCAGCAGCGGCGACGGGGACTTTGAATATCGCGGCGTTGCCACCACCGCCACTGGCGCCGTCGGAACCGAGCTTTCGTATCTGTCGTACCCTAGGCATCTCATCGTACCACCCCCTGACGTTGGCGCCGACAAGGTTGAAGATGCGCTCGAGCGGGGGGATGATGTTCTTCCCGATGTAGTATTCCGCATCGAGGGATTTGTCCGGGCTGTGCAGCAGGTCCTCCGGTGCGACGCAGCGGTCAATCAGCCTGGCGCTGGGGCCGCCCGATATAACGACATAGGGAACACGTTCTCCATACTGGGGCTCGGCGCGGGCGTCCTCCTGCATGCGTTTGGTGCTGATGAGAGCACCAGGCGGCGGCGGGCCCTTGGCGCTATACGAACCGAGCTTTACCTCTCGCGCAAAGCAAAAGTCTTGCACGGAAACGGCGCCACGCATGATCTTCGCACACTGTGACTGGAAGTATTCCTTCACCTGGCTGAGGTCGGCGGTTTCGAAGAGAATCTTCAGGGCTTTCTCTTCGATCTTCTGCTCGGCTGGAGTGCCGTCACGGCGAACCGTCTCGATGCCTTTGGCGTCGAACTCCGGGACGGTTTGATCTGGAGTCTCGAACTTGTACCCGACGTAGCGCTTTTTGGCTAACAGCACGCAGGGGTGGTACACCTTTTCGAACTTGAGCCTCATTGGGCGCGGGTTCATGTCGGTGATCTCCTTCGCAATCTCAGCGCCGATCTCGAACGCTTGCTCGCGGGTGCGGCCTTTGAGGTGGACGAACACGCTGTCTGTATCGCCGTATACTACCTCGGCATCCCAGCGCGCGACCGAGTGAATGTAAGAAATGGCGCGTTCGAGTGTCTCACGGCCCGTCTGAACGATGCTATCAGCGATCTCAGAGCAGGGCATCCTCCCAGAGAACGAGGCCGACGCGTAGCCATAGGTGACATTTGCGAGCAGTTTTAGTGCAAGCTGCCGATTGTGGAGGAGCTGCTGAAGGGTTTTGTCGTCCTTGTCCTGCTTCATCCCACTCTTTACCATGACCCGTGTCTCCAAAATCTCCGTCAGCATCTTCGCGAGAAGAGACTTGCGGATCTCGGGTTTGGTATACATGACTCCGTTCGGAGCGATGTTGATATGATCCTTCAAGAGCTGTAGAAGACCCTCTCGCCTTTTGTACTCTAAGAACCCCAATTTGTTCGCGCCTCGCCAGTTGACTATGCGCCCAAGGGACGTCGAGTAGCAGTAGTTGTAAGCAATCATGACGCTTGGATATAGACTCTGGAAGTCTAGGACCACGACCGGACTGCTATAGAACGCGCTCTGGGGCTCCATCACCAAGGGCAAACACTCCAAGGCGTTCTGACTGCCAACTTGCTTCCTGCTGGGTGAGATCAAGATGAAGTTTTCAGGCTTCGCGATCCTAAACATGATCGACTCAACCTTGAACTGCGAACCGCGGGAGAAGACGGAGAAGAAGTCTACTCCGAGCAGCCTGGCCTGCTCGCTCGTTCGTGGCACAAGCTCATTCGCTTCCAAAATCTCGATGTTGAGTTTGGTTCGAACAAGATAGTATCGGAGGAGTTTGGCAAGACCTTTGGGTCCCCCATTGACGTACCAATCAGTCAGCGTCATCCATGAGTAGTGAGGGATACGCCGGTGCAAGAGATGCCAGGCCACGTTCTCCATTGTGTACTGGAGTAAATTGAGCTCGCCTCGCATGGCTCGCCACACATTGATCATGTGCCTCCCCGTCACATGGATCGTTGACGTGGTGTTGAAGCCCCAACGATCCGCTTCCTTGCCGAATTTGCCCTTTGAGTCCGACTTTATGCGAGAGAACTCGTCGCACAAGTCATATTCATACTTGAATTTTGCACGCTCAACCAAATATCCCCAAGACCCGCCGTGGACCTCGTATCCCGTGAGGATATCGGGATCATGTGTCCGCACGAGCTCCACCATCTTGATCATGAGGTCGAGCTCCGATGATTCCTCGTCTACCTGTGCTGAAGTCTGGCTCCGTATCGTCTTGGCAAGGCAGCCATCCTCAGACAAAACAATGACGCCCGTTACAGTCATGTTGTCGGACTGGCTGCTACTGAGCAGAGCGTTCTCGTCAGATCTCAGGCACCAGAAGATGCACTGCACTTCGTCTTCCTTTGGGTTCGGCAGCAACTTTCCTCTGGTGTTGACATGAACCTCTAGGCTCATCGTGCTCATGTATTGGGCTTCATGCTGTACGCTTGTTGACTTCCGTTTTTGTGAGTATTTGAAGCCATGCTTATTCTTTGGGGTTGGTCCAATAATTTGTGACAAGTAGGGCTTCTGTGTTGGCGTCGTGGGTTGAGTAGAGCCGGGTTTGGAGAGTTTGTGGCTCTTTTGCTCTTGCTTCTTGGTCCACCACTTGCTAACCTCATTGAACGTTGGTGGTGGGTCAGCAATCTCCCAGCTTGTCAAAGTGCATTGCTTCTGTTGTCTTTCGTATGCCAACTCCATGTCTGCGAGATCCGGAGCTCCTTCGGGCTTTACGCCGAAAGTTGCGGGCGACTGCCCGGTAGCGTCAAACTCCGGGAGGTAGGGGAGACTGTTCCCAGTGAGCCGGAACTCCTTGCCAGCGTACTCTTTGGGTCGTGGCGGCACGTCCTTGTCATCGCTGTAAAATGCGTCTTGATATATCACGTCTGGCAGACCATTACTTCGCATCGTCAAGTATACGTCTTGGAGCGATGGAGGTGCGCTGTTCACAAGGAACATCGTGGCCGAGCCTTCCCAGATAAGTTTCTGCGACGTCCCCACCGGGGATTTTGGGGTAGAGGAAGACGTTTTCGAACTGGGTGTCTTTGATGTCAAAGCCAAGTTCACCTTGGCCTCAGCCTCTTGAATTGATAGCAAGGGATCAAACGAGACCTTCAAGGGACTCTCTTGACTCAGCTGGGAGCCGCTGCGTTGACTCAACCTCAGAATCGTACTAGGATTTTGTGGATCTTTGACCACGGTGAAGCTCAGAGGCTGTTGTGTGTTTGTTTTTGCTAATATCCCTTTTGCAGCCGCTTCCGTTGGGTAGGACGATGGAGGCGATTTTGCGGATTCCGACTTCTTGCTTTCAGCCTTCAAATCAGTAGTGACTGGAGGCTGATCGCTTGTGAGATTACGGTCGACCGGCACACTCTTATCTCCCCCTTTCAGGATTTTAAATCTGGCTCGTTTGGGAGGAACTGGGTTCCCCGGCGCCGAACTGGGGCGTTTTGCGACTGTTGAAACGTTTGTCTTAGGCTCCTCTGGAACGTCGTATTTGCTGACAACTCCAATCGACCTGGCTCGGTCGAGTAGCTCCTTGCGAATCGGAAAATATGGGCGTTTCCCAGTGATTAGGCGGCTGGTCATGATACCCGCAAACTCCTCGGTGAGATTTTTGATAGTACCTGGGACACTTGGCTTGGCTCTGTTGAAGACCAGCCCTCCTCTGGAAGGACCTGTATTCCCTTCTACTGCAATGGCATGCTTGTCGTTCTTTGAAGCAGCGTTGTTGGAATTCGTCGTGATTTGTCCCTTCGCAGGCTCGGCCGCATCTTCTTCCTTTACCAGAGGGAGCTCCGCAACCGATGATTCGTCCGAATCATCAGGAAAGAGTGGCTCTGCTTCCTGACCAATGTCGAGTTCAAAGATCCCTTTCTCGTCAATCTCAACATCGCCCACAGCATCGGGGTGGTTGTCCAGGAAGCCCTCTTCAAGGCCGAGTGCAGGAAGCAAGTTTTCGGGGAACAGGTCTTCCACGGACTCGAGGGCCGTCCTGACCCTCTCTATCATCGGAATCGGGGCGACAAAATTGGAAAAGGAAATGTCTTCCTGGTCAATCGCAGTCGACTCTTCGGAAATTACTCGTTCAACGTCTTCCCAGTATTGCTCCTCTTGAACCCAGTCAAGCGGCTTTGCTCGACGATGGTCTGCTGACAAGGGAATCAACCCCTCAGCTGGAAAAATGCTGCTGCCGGGATCCAAATTGCCCATTCGTCTTTTCCGTCGTTTGGTTTCATCTGCCCACAGCCCTGCCATGCTGTGGACAAGCTTCAAGTCGGGGGGCAGTGGGCGGTCCTTCTCGATGAAATCGTGATGCAACCGCCTCTCAACTACAGCCCCACGGTTGAGGATGTCTTGAACACTGATGTCTACCTCGATGGAGCAGTGGCTCGCCCGCGGAAGACTGCTATCGTCTGTGATGCGCTCCAGCGGGACCGTGTCGCGGTCCCATACCCGCGGAGCATCCTCATCCTCATTCCCGTCCGGCTCAGGGACCGGAGAACGGAAGAACACGTTTTGCGTCTCGATATACCCGCAGCCATACAGGTTGTAATCAACCATAAACTGGAGGAGGAACTGAAGATGGGCTTCATAAGGCTGGAACTTTTGGCTCATGATCGACCCCTGTTGCAAAAGGTCGGCCAGACGGGTCATAACAATCGGGTTGAGCATGTAGATTTTGAGGTAGAAGCAGTAGCCGACATGGAAGCCATAAAAAGGAACACCTTTTACGAGTGTGATACGGGCAACGAATCGCCGGCTCTGATCTTTGCGATAGCTCAAAGCTAAGGCACGGTCAATCGAAGAATGGAGTCGGCATATGTACTCGCCAACTGCAGCAATGATGAGCAAAAATTCGAAGAAGTATGAACAAGTATGAAATAGAGGGGGATTATTACCTGTGGCTTTGTCGAGCGGTCCGCGATACTCGACATACAAGTAAGGAAAGGCGCCATGGATGTGAGCGCACACCTTCTGCCCCGTTTCGGTCGAACCAAAAACCCGAATGACAGGTATTCCAGGCTCACCCGAGATCTGGGAGGCGCGCACATCGTTGCGAAGCCGTGGGTCATATGTCGTTGGTTTTGCCTGGTAGTGGTCGATGCAGTTGAGGCGGACGCGGAATACTTCATCCATGCTTCACGCGGTTGCCGAATCGGCGTTGAGCATGGGCTGCGGTCAGGGGTGTGATGTGGCGATTCCGCGGATCGCGCCAAAAGAAAAAAAAGCAACTTCTCGTCCTAGAAGACGTCCGGAAGTTGGGATAATCCAAGAGTCCAACGGCTCACCAAAGTTGCAGCCCAAGCATCGCTCCCATTGTGTTCCCTTCCATTCAATAGACGAGACGCACGACGCGTTGAGCCTGTCGCGGTTCACACTCGCCAAAACACGTGCGCAATTTTCTAGCCCAGAGGGTTAGGGTTGTCTAAGCCCCTGCAGTGCTAGGATTTGCCTGCCGGCATTGAACGCCTCCAAAGTTTCAATGCGGCTGCGACCGACAACCTCCATCGCCACGCCACAGCCGGCCATCTTTCAAGTTTAGCGAATACAGGACGCCCAACGTCAAGATGGCGCCCACAAACCGCCCCGAGCAGCAGCAGCAAGCAGCTGCCTCAAGCGCCCAGGCGGGGGGCGCCGGCGCTGCGCGCAAGGAAGACAATATCTACATCCCCTCGTTCATCAGCAAGCAGCCCTTCTACGTCACCGGGCTCGACGACCAGGACGACTCCCTCAGGCATCAGCGTTCACGGGTCACCGAGGACGACAACGACAAGACATCACTCGCAAAAAGGGGCAAGGCCGGTCCGGCACGAACCAAGTGGGTCAAGGGCGCCTGCGAGAACTGCGGCGCTATGGGACACAAGAAGAAGGACTGCCTCGAGCGCCCCCGAAAGGTCGGCGCCAAGTGGTCCGGCAAGGACATCCAGGCGGACCGCGTGATACAGGAAGTCAAGCAGGGGTACGAGGCCAAGCGTGACGTCTATCAGACCTACGACCCGAAGCAGTATCAGGAAGTGGTAGAAGAGTACAATCTCATCGAGGAGGCGCGGCGGCAGATGATGGGAGAGAAGACCGGCAACGGCGCCAGCGGTGAAAACGGTGCCGATGCTGCTGACACACAAATGGGTGGAGCCGATGAGAACGGCACCGACACGCCAAAGAACGAGTACGAAGCTGGTTTCAAGTACGCGGAAGAGTCAGAAATGGGTCGTGACAGGTCCATCAAGCAGTCTATGCGACTACGCGAGGACACAGCAAAGTACCTGCTCAACCTAGACACCGACTCGGCCAAGTACAACCCGAAGAAGCGGGCGCTCGTCGATCCGGGTGCCATCGCCGACAAGTCTGCTGCGATGTTCGCCGAGGAGAGCTTTTTACGGGCGTCAGGTGAGGCAGCCGAGTTTGAGCAAGCCCAGCGCTACGCCTGGGAAGCCCAAGAAAAGTCAGGAAACACAGACCTGCATCTGCAAGCAAACCCAACAGCCGGCGCTGTCCTACGAAAGAAAGAGACCGAAGAGCGGGAAACCAAGCGGAGGAAGCGCGCCGAGCTGCTGGAAAACCAATACGGCGAGCAGCCCATCGTGCCAGACGCGCTCAAGGGCGTGACGATTACGGAGAACGAAGCATTTGTCGAGTACGACGAGGCTGGGCTAATCAAGGGGGTGCCGAGGGAGGCGGCCAAGTCCAAGTATACCGAGGACGTGCTCATCAACAACCACACCTCGGTATGGGGGAGTTGGTGGTCAGATTTCAAGTGGGGATATGCGTGTTGTCACTCGGTTCTCAAGAACAGTTATTGCACAGGTGAGGCAGGGAGAATCGCGAGTAAAGAGTCTGAGGCTTGGGATAAGTAGCGCACCGGATTGTAAAGTATGTGGAGAATAAATGATACCCCTTTGGATTGTCCAAGACTTGAGACCATATCCATCAACACCTATAAGAGATGTGTATGTTTGTTAGGTACCTCATATATTACGGTAATGAAGCGCTGGGACAACTGTCGACCTTTGAGAATGAATATCAAATTGAATTGTCGGCACCTCCAGTCTCGGTTCCCGACTTCCTCCCAGATCTCCTCTTCTCACCAACTGTTCAAAATCACATGTGATGGATCATCACGCCTATGCCGCTGAACCTACTGGAGGAGTTAAATGGCCCTGCTAAGGATTACTCAAATGAGCATCCACAAGACCAGGCATCTTCCCCCCAGTAAGCGGCAACCAACCACAGCAGATGCTGCAACCTTGTGTTCTATGTTCTGGGCGACGTCAACTTCACGCGCATCAGCATCGACTACGTTATGCGCCCAGGGCCTTCAACAGTGCGCTTCGTCCCTTGCAACTTCTCAGTCCAGTACAACTGCCCCATCCGCCCGCCCGACTCAGTTGGCCGGACCACCCAAGGCATCAAAATCCACACCCCTAAATTTTGACAACCATGGCGTGCCGGACGTTTCCCAACAGCGCCATGCAGGTGGACGAGATCCGGCCTAACGATAATCGACACCTGAGGATTTCGACCAGCGACTGCTTTTCCTCTACCGCACCTTACGGCGCTTTCTTTGGTGGGACTCGGTGCTGCCCAGCCACCTCCAGCGCCAACTCACCTTTATCCGCATCACCTTCTGCCGGGACGACGCCGACCCTGTTACTGCCACACCGCAAACGCTTGACGATGCTATTCAGGGCTGCACGCAACTGCTTATCCCTCGTTGCGATTTCGGGGGGCTTTACGACGTGAGCGGGCATTACCGACGGCTCATGGAGACATTGCTTGCAAGGGCGCATGTTGACCTTGGCGTGCGCAGGTGTGTTGCCCTTTTTTCTCACCTAGTTTCCTAGTGCTGACAGTTTTCTCAAGGTTTAACGACGTACCTTACACCGATCCTCACGAACGCCACATCCACCTTGGCGAGATGCGGGACTATAACAGCAACAACCAAAGAGAGAGACTTCCTGTTTGGGCCGGTGAGGCTGTATTTGCATACGCCCCTGATCATTGGGGATGCATCCTTGCCGACAGAACGACGCTTGTCGATAAGCGGCCTTATCCAAACACTGACGGAGACGAGTCCGACTACCTGTTACGCTCCGAGTTGCTGGCCTGCGTGGCGCTCCTTCGCCATCAGATGAACACGCCAGTCTGGGAGGCGCCAGTTTGGAGACCTGGACGCCCGTGCAAAAACCCCAAGTTTGCAGGCTGGGCGCTTCACGAGAAGCCAGGCCTTATCAGGGTGACGGTAGTCACCTTTACGCTACATGAAGCTCGAGTGGTGCAGGCAAGCTGTAATGCCTCCTCGCCCTCACCCTCGCTTGCGCTGAGCCTGCGTGCTTCGTACCCTCGGCGGGACGACCGCGGCTTTTCGGAAGAGGTGGCACGTAAGATCTTACGGTGGTTGCTGGGCCGGGATCAGCAGGTCCCCAGCATGCCCGGTGGGAACACGGCCAGCGGCACACGGGTTGTTAGCAGTGGCTCCGACTCGTCAAGGGCGTCGCAGCCCTTGAGCGTGGTTTCGGATGTGTCGGGAAGTAGTCTTGACGATTTGCGACGAAATGCATGACAGGGAAATCAGGCAGCTATTATTACCACATGTTATGGATATCATTTTATCCAAGAGACAGCACTCAAGAGACAGTAGTGACACTTGGACGCTGCACCATTTTTGCGCAAAACACCGCCCCCGAGTCTAACACCAGCGTAATTGATGGGGTTGCAACTGTGATTGTATTGCTTGTCCTCTCTTCTTCCTCGCTCTCTGGCTTTGCCCTAATGTAGCTCGAACCTGAGGATAGTGGCAATGCAAGCATTCGAAGCTCAGCTCAAGTGCTCAAGGTTGGGGAGCGTGGATTGGCGGGCGGTCGGGCAATCTTCGGCAATTTAGAGCTCCCCTGCAGCACCCCAGGCAACGGGAGGACTGATAAGCAGCAACATTGGGCATTCGCTGGGCAGCAGCCATAAACTTGAACATGAAGACAAAATAACCCAAGCAAAGCACGGCGCGCGTAACCAAAACGTCCATGTTTCCCTACCCAGCGCACATGCAGGCAAATCCCGAAGTCGACGCGCTTGTCGAGGCCTGGATCGACCACCTCATTCAGGCTGGCGGTCAAACTGTGATCATGCCGACCGACGACAACGCATTTGACGCGATCGAGCTACCCGCGACCGTGACGCCCACCAAAAAACCACCTAACAAGCGCCAGCGCCAGGTGAGCAGCACCGCCGACTTCAGCACCGATCTCGACATTGACCCCACGCCCCGCCCCAGCTGCCGCCACCAAGGCCACTATGCGCTCAGCGAGACTACCGAGTTGTCGGGCACGGCCGGCACGGATGTCTCAGCATCGACATCGGTATCGGCATCGGCATCGAGAGCGTCGCAGCAGTCTGGCCGGAGCAGCCCGCGCAAAAAGGAGGCCGCCCTGCGCCGCGCCCGCGACTGGCCGATCGCCCGCGTGCAGCTCGCCAAACTGCGCACTATCCCTCCGGTCCTGGAGAGGCTGGCCGTCGGCCTCCAGACAATTGCCGACGGCGCGCAGCCTCTCATCCCCGACCTGTTCCGGCCGTCGATGGAAGCCGACACCGGCTTCCTCAACCAGCTGCGACCCGCCTGGTTCTATCCCGCCCGTGGGCCAGAGCACGACCCGATGCGGCTTTTCGCCTCGCACAGCTACATCCAGCGCATCCACCGCAACAGCCTGCAATGTCGCGACATCATGGACCACGAGCCGGCGTGGAACGGCCTAGTGCACGCCCGCATTCTCGAAGAAGCCCTCGAGGGCTGCGACAGCGTCTGCTTCCGCGACCTCACCGTCTGCCGCACGAAGAAGAAGTACCACGACGGCGACCCTGCCCTCCGCGAGAACAAGGTCGACTACGGCATCTTCCTGCAGCCACGATCCGAGGGTTTCACCGCCAGCGCGGATCGCAGCGCGGACAATAACGGTCTTGCGGAGCTCCTTGCCGACCTGGCCGGCGAGGACGTCGACATCACGCATTGCACCCTCAGCGACCTGGCCCCCACACCCCTTGCCGTCAGCATCGAGACTAAGACTCCCCAGGCCAACACGGTGGAGGGCTCTGTCCAGCTTGCCAGCTGGGTCCGCGCTCACTTCCGACAGCTGGCCAAGGTGGTGGAGCGGCGCGGCCACGACCCGGCCAGCCACCCGCTGCCGATCCTGCCCATCATCTTCGTCCAGGGGAACATCTGGAGAGTCGACTTTGCACATCGCTGCGACGCCAAGACCATGATCTACGAAGGCATCGTCGTCGGCGATACGCACACACTCTATGGATGCTACCAAGCCTGTGCCGCTGTTCGGCTGCTTGCCACCTGGGTACAAGCAGATTTTCAGGCATGGTGGTTGCGCGCCGCCCGGCCTGAATCCCTCAGTATTTGAGGAATAGCCTTGACAGCCCTACCGATTCATTTCGGATGATGAACGGCATTGTTCCGTTTCTACACTCCAGAGCACCACAATTACCTTCAACGCTGTCGCCCTCGTCCTCGTCACTTCTTAGTCGCCTTCAACGTCACCATCCTTGACCTCGGCATCTTCGTTATCGCCGTTCCAGCGTCGCCCTCGCCCTCGGCCTTTTTTTCCCCGTGTCCTGGTCGCTGCCCTAGCGTCGGCGTCGGTGTTAGCTGAATACGAATGCCCCGCGCCCCCCGATGGTCGTAACAGCAGCGAGCACACGCCCTGGTGTCTGCTGTGATATTGGTCTCGCCGCTGTTGAACTGAGGCCGTGTGTCCATCACGCCATACAAGCTCCTCGCCGTCTTCCTTTAACTCGAGCTGCGCGCCGGCAAAGGAGCCGACTTACCAGCCATACCCGGTGTATCAGGTTTCGAGTAGATTCGGGACTACGGAACCTATCGGATAGGGGAATAGCAGCTCGATGAAGGCACGGCCCTTAATGAGCTCATGAACTCCGCCCTCGCCGCATCCAGGCCCGCCCCAGCGAGAGTAGCCGCGCCGGCGTTCTAATGGAAGCTTGTGGCAGAACGAGGGTAGAGAGGTGACAGCGATCATCGTTCATGTCGCGGCCGGCGATCAACCTTGTGTTCACGAAATCGACTGGCAGTTGCATGTCGACACCAGCCAAAGGCCCAGGACAAGTCGAGCCGTCTTGGGGCCCACCAGGTGAACAGCCTCATGTAGGAAAGTTGAGAACCCAGCCAACTCACCCCCACCGTCAAACCGCTTCTTTGGTTGCGTCATGATATTTCAAGAAATGCGAATCTCCTCGAGCATGGCAGCGATACCGGGGTCGATGAGGACACTCATCTTCACTGGCAACACCCCCTTTGACGGTGGTACGAAACCATCACCTCTCACGTCATCTGCGATAGACTATCTACCTCTATGTACTTAGCTTTGGAGCTGAAGACTGCAATAGGGGGCCTTCCCAAGGTGGATAAAAGATAAACCGGCCACTGCACATGGGTGTTATCGGCGGTAGCCCACAGATATGGAGTTTTTCGGCAAGCTGTAGAACGTTTTCAAGCAGGGCATCAAGCTGATTTCTGACATCGGTGTCCACTTCCATTTCACCCTCACTTCCAAACGCCCTGCCCAACTTCCCCATCAGACTCTGAGAGGTCTAAAAGCGCCCGTAACATGCCAGTACGCCCACAGGAAGAACTCCATAATGGCTCCCTAGTCTAGTCTTTCATCGTCACCATGGCTAGGCGGCGCCGCCCCATTAGGATAACTCCGCTGAAGCGCTCCCTAAAACCATTCATCCGTCAGAGGCACTGTGACAGATCATGCCGTTCTTGATTGCCCGAGTCCCCTACCTTGGATCTCCCCCCTCCCGAGACTGTGTGGCAGCTTATCGTAGCTGCGGTTCAACCTCGGCCCGCTCTTTCTGCAATAATATTTGTTGATGTGCTGCATGATGGGAATGCTAGTCGATGGTGCTGCAGTTCGCCGCGCTCAACCGACACTGACCAAGGCGTTTCGGACGAGTATCGGCACCAGTCCCGAGAGCAAGTATAAGTTTATCACAGTCTGAGAAGGGTTTGGGGCCGCTACCAAAGAGTGCGACCACTACGAGGATCCGGACCGCCTAATCGAGTCGATATCGAGGGTTGGCCAGAGGATCTGCATGTGGCTGATAGTTTAATCGGTTCCTTAGGTTTTATAGCATCAACCTTGAGTATTACGTTTGGTACGGAACTGAACTACCCCAAGCCACTATGCCATCGACCTTGGTCAAATATTTCTCTGTGGTATCGTTAGGTGGAGATGCCACAAATCTCGTCGCTGCAGCTTTCCGCCCAAATGTCGAGTTAATTCTCGATCCAAGCTAATCCAGTATACAGCTGAGATTGATAACCTGAATCTGTAGGGGTTAGGCAGCCCATGTTCACGAGCGCTAAGTTGGTATTTTCAGGGAGAAGCATTTGCTATAGTAATGTACTTGTTGGCCCTGTGGTAATAAGTGAGCAATGTGACCAATCAAAGCGAATGACATTGTATCAACTTCCATCCATTCAGCTCTTGCATTGCCCCAACGGTGTCTGGTTTGTATCGCCATGTTGCTGCTTTGATAACTTTGCCCAGACACCCCAGGCACCAGCCGCCTTTGCTAACATGTTTGCGCGCAGGCCCGCGTTCGATAGATGGCACGACTCCTCTAGTACGAGTACGCAGCCCTACCGGCCAGGAGCATCCGGCTGCTTTGGCTGTAACCCGGGGCGCCTGGCGCCGCTCTCGTGTGCTCTTTGCACTGCAAGTCGCTGGACGGCCCTAACATCGAATAAAACGCCCTATCATATTGCTGGGGAGATGAATACCCCTAATCCCCGCTCTTCGCGGTTGATAACGAGACAAAACATATTCCAATCCGCCCTAACCTCGCTGCTGCCCTCTCCCAATTGCGGATGAATACCCTCACGTGTTGCGACCTTACCTGCGCTTGCCGGATTGGCGATGACAATAACGGCACCTACTTACTCTACGGGGGACTTTCACTTCACCAACCCCGTCAGCCTCTGGATTGACGCCGTGTGCATCGACCAGTTCAGCCTCGACGAGCGCAGTCGACAAGTCTCGCTCATGCACGAGATCTACACCAAGGCCACGACCGTTATCGCTTGGCTAGGGCCCTTGAATGAGTACATCCACACCACGCCACATAGCCACCAACCCCACCTTCACTCCCTTCCGGATCGCACTCGGCCACTTCTTCGCAGAAAACGACTGGTGGGAACGCATGTGGATCCTGCAGGAAATCGTCCTGGCCCGCCGGGCCATCATGGCAGTCGGGCCATTCGGGACAACGTGGACACGCTTCGTACAAGCTTCCAACATCTTTCACCAGGACAGCTTCTACGAGTAGCTGTGCGAGGCACACGCTGCCAACCGGGGAGTTTGCGCATACTCAGCTCGTGATTGCTGGGGTCTAGAGGGTGCGCGGACTTGAGAGGATCCGCTCACTCATTGCCGATTCAGCTCCAGCCACGACGACAAGAGTAAGAATCGCCGCTTAGAAGCTGTTGGTGATGAGTCTACTGGGGTGGACGTTCCGGTACAAGGCCAGGAATCTGAGAGACAAGGTCTACGGCATCTTTGGGATATTGAAAGGGCTTGGAGCGACGCTGCTCATGCAGCCTAGAGACGATGTGTCGCAACGGATCCGGGGCAGAGGCGGTGCAAACAATGTTTCACGATAGGATCATTCAAGTGGACGGAGGTGTCATTTCAGCACGTGTGCTGTGTCTTGATGCATTGCATTCCTAACTACAAACGCCGTAATAGCATGCCTGTAGAGGTCATGTGAACCCGCTGACGCCCATTTTTCGTAGCCCGTGCCATGCACGCCAGAATACCCTTCCCAATATGAAAAGTGCGTCAAATCTACTCCTCCTCTTCCTCATCCTCACCCTCACCCTTCTCAGCAGCCTTGGCCTTCTTTCTGCGGACACGGCCGGGGCGGCCTCCGCCGAAGGGCGAGGTCAGGGCGAAGTCGATGTGCTTCTGCGAGTCGAGACGGACGATGAACGAGGGAACGTTGACGATCTGCTTGCCGACACGGATGTGGCGCTGGCGGATAAGGACACGAGCGTGGTGGATCGATTTGGCAAGACCGAGCTTGTAGACGCAGGTCTGGAGGCGACGCTCCAAGAAATCCTCAGCCTTGAGGGCCAGGACGTAATCGAGCTTCATGCGGGACTCGTCGAGGACACCGACGCGAACCAGGCGGCGAATCAGGGCATTGCCCTCGAAGAGACGCTTGGGGTCCTTCTCGTCGAGAGTGAGGAGCTCACTGTGAAATATTAGTCTTTTGCGTCTGCGGGGGGGTTCGGAATAGCGAAGTACATACCGAGCGGCACGACGAATCTTGGAGAGGGTGAGGAGCACACGCCAAACCTCACGCTTGTTGCGGAGACCATACTCGCCAACGAGCTTCAACTCGGAGTCCCTGGAAGGCCGACAGTTAGTTCATGATCACAATCGACGTAAGCAGAGGCAAGCTCGTGCTCAGTGGCCGGTGATTTTGGCATGCGCAGAGATGCTATGCATTGCTGCTGCGCAGAGGCCGTTGGGAGGAAGTAAGGCGAGGTTCAAACGCACAAACGAGCGGCCTCAAAGGGACGACGCGGGACCTTAGCGGTCTTGGAGTACGAAAGAGGCGCCATCTTTGGGTGTTGAGGCTTTTCGGAAGTTCGTCGTGGGATTCAGAAGTTCTGGATGCTGGCCGCGGAGGTGGGAAAATTGAGGGCGAGAAGGTTTGTGGTGGCCCGTGCGCTGGCCCGTGCGTGGCAGCGACAACTTGCCCTAACGCGCTGGTTGGTGGGCAGGCTGCTTAGTCACCCACACCGCCTGCCAGTCTGGGCTCCCAAGTTTTGCTGCCACACAAATTCTCGAAATTCGAGAGCAGCCCGCAGCAAACCACGACGACCTCACCTTTCCGATTCACGACGCCAAACCTCGAAATTAGGCAAGATGGGTCACCCCGCAGGTCTCCGTGCTGGTACTAGATATGCTTTCTCCCGGAATTTCCGGGAGAAGGGTATGATCAGGCTCTCGACCTATCTCCAGCAGTACAAGTACGTTTGTGTCCGGGGTTCTGGGCGATGCGCAATTGAGGGCCGCCAACTAACAAAACTGCAGGGTTGGCGACATCGTCGATATCAAGGTCAACGGTGCCGTTCAGAAGGGGTAAGCGACAAATCAAATATGGTTCTGCTGCTTCAGGGGCGTGGGAGCGCTGTGTTTGGCCTCGTCGAGGGCAGTCTGCGAGCGCGTCCCTGAGCAGCATAGCAGCAAAGGAACGGAAAGCTGACCCTATGTGTCAACAGTATGGCCCACAAGGTCTACCACGGCAAGACCGGCGTTATCTACAATGTCACCAAGTCCGCGGTCGGCATCATCATCTACAAGAAGGTCAAGCACAGATATATCGAGAAGCGCATCAACGTCCGCATCGAGCACATTTCGCTCTCGCGATCCCGGGACGACTTCCTTCGCCGCGTGAAGGAGAACGCCGCTCTCAAGAAGCAGGCCAAAGTTGAGGGCAAGCCCGTTCAGCTCAAGAGACAGCCCGTTATGCCCAGGGAGGCGCGCACAGTTTCGGTCTCCGGCGAGGCCAAGCCCGCGACGGTGGCACCGGCTGCCTACGAGACCACGATCTAGAGAGGATATGGTGTCAGATGGGTGGTAGAGATGGGTTGCTTGATTTCTCTTTGCATGGGGTTCATCGCGTTCGGGACGGAAAGATCTCCTGCATGGGTTTGGTCTGGGATGCGGGAGTGCTCATAGGGAAAGCAAAAATACCAATGGCATGACCAACAGCAGCTCGCGGCGTACATTTTTTTCAGGTTGCTGGGTGTGATATTATGGCCCATTTTGATGACGGCAAGCAAGTTTGTGTCTTCTGTCCCACCGGTACTGGAAGGTCGCTGAATACACGCCCGGCGTGTCAAACCGCCGTGCCCATCTCCCACCATCTTGATGTCGATGCACCCGTCAGGGTTGCTTCGGGTAAGGACGACGTATAATCGTCAATCAAAGCCTTTCCCACTTGCAATTACAAACTTTCAGTAGCTAGAGCTCCGTTTCCTCAACTGAGTAGCAAATGTCAGTGTTGGCCATCATGAGTGATAAACTAGGCTTGGCCATGCGAAACAATTGTTTGCTTTTACAACACAGACCATTTCAATGTTACGGGATATGATGCTGTGCTTCGGTTTGAAGTTATCCATATGGCGGGGTATTCAGCTATCGAGTGCTATGCTGTTGTGCGACAAGCGAGCTGTCTGTTTGGGTTGTGGCCCGTGGGGCAACGCTGGCCTGGGGAAGCTCGGGAGTTCAGCCAGATGACCTCATTCATTGGCGGGACACGTTGAGACGAGGCACACACCACCCCAGAACCTTTCTCACCGAAACATATTCCGTGCATTGAGTTTGAACAGCTCGGATCAATGCGACCGCGAGCTTTCAATTTGAGCAGGTAGCAGCAGGTGGACAGAGACGAGCTCTGTTGCCGTGGCCTTGCACAAACAAGTTGGTCAGTCATGGGTTGGACCTCATTTCTGTTCGCCTATTTGCTAGGCGGCATCACGTTCCTACCCCTGGTAGTTGCCGCCGTCTTCGCCCACGCCTACTTCACCCTTCCGTACCGCGACGATGCGACTCCAGGGCCCACGTTGGTGGCCGACGACCTCGTGCAGCCGGGCGATGACCTCGACGCCCTCAAAGCCGCCAAGGGAGATGCCAAGTTGAAGGCTACCCCTTCCCACCATGAGTCGGACGTAGCGGCTGGATACTTCGCCGTATGTCGCGAGTACACGCCCATGGGAATCAACGCGAAGCCGATAGAGCGGTCGACACCGGTTGGCTCTGCCACCGTGGCATCGCCGAGCCCCAGTGTCTACCAGACCATGTACCGAAGCATCTTCGACCGGAAGTCCGGGCCCGGGCCCCTAGACAACAACGGCGGTGCTAGCCAGCGTCCGCGGAGGGCTGGGAATGTCTTCTATGTAGTCCTGAGGTACGCAAACTTTTTCTCTGAGTGCTGCCGCAACAACAGTTGGCTAACGCGCCCCAAGACACGGACACTTGATGCTCTTTGACGACGATGAGCAGCTCGAGGTGCGCCATGTTGTGTCTCTTACGCACCATGACATCAGTATATACTCTGGAGAGGCCATAATACCCGAGGGCGAGTTGTTCATCAAGAGGAATGCGATATGTCTCTCGCGGAAGATCGATGGGTCTGAAATAGGGCCTGATGGCCGGGTCTCGAAACCTTTCTACCTGTTTTCCGAGAACTGCTCAGCGAAGGAGGACTTCTACTTCGCGCTTCTGCGGAATCAGGAGCAGAGCTATGCGCTCAACAAGACATCGCCATCACCCATCCAGTTTGATGTGAAAAACATCATAGCACTGGTGCAAAAGCTTCACTCGTCCGAAGACCACATGCACACAAGATGGCTCAATGCTATGATCGGCAGAGTCTTTCTGGGAGTGCACAAAACCAAGGATATGGAGAACTTGATTCGGGAGAAGCTCACGAAGAAGATTGCTCGGGTCAAGAGGCCGGCCTTCTTGTCCAACATTGCCATCAGGGGGATCGACACTGGAGAGTCCGCACCTTATCTCACCAACCCACGCCTTAAAGATTTGACGGTCGAAGGAGAGTGTGGGATCGAGGCGGACATGCGGTATACCGGCAATTTTCGTCTCGAAGTTGCTGCAACTGCTCGAATCGACTTGGGCTCCCGTTTCAAAGTGCGAGAAGTGAACCTGGTTCTTGCGGTCGTCATCCGTAAATTAGAGGGGCATATGCTCTTCAAGATCAAACCCCCACCCAGCAATCGGCTATGGCTTTCTTTTCAGCAGGCCCCCAAAATTGAGATGACTATTGAGCCCATCGTCAGCTCTCGCCAGATCACGTACACCGTTATTCTCCGGCAAATTGAGAGCCGGATCAAGGAGGTCATTGCCGAAACGCTTGTCCTACCTTTCTGGGACGACATGCCCTTTTTTAACACGGAACACAAGAAATGGCGAGGCGGCATATTCCAGGATGACACGGTTCAAACATCGGCAGACTTAGAAACCGTTCTTGCACAAGAAGGTGATCTAGAAGACCTCGAGCGTTTGGAAGACTCCAACGGCATCCAAGACCACGATCCGCCGACCATTGAGAAGAGCCACAGTGTGCCGATTCTTCAAAAGAAGTCGTCTGTTGGCCTGTTTGGAAGACGAATGTCACATAAGAGCAAAACGGACTCGGTACCGTCTCCTTCGGCGTCGACGACGAGCGTCGACGTTAGAAACGATAATAACGATCTAAAGTCCGACGCGAAGAGTGAAGCAACAACGTCGCGCTCAGTCCCTTCCGCAACGTTTGTTCAGCCACCTGCTCCCACCGTTGGGACGGATGCCACTAATGCTGACACCTTCAAACCCTCGTCTTCACCACCCAATGAGAGCTCCGCCGCGTCAGCCATGGCGACATTGACAGCAAAGACACAAGTCCCATCGTCTCAAGCTCCGAACCCTTTCAAACCTTACGTGACCTCGAGGTCAAGTCACTCCTCCAGCTCTTCTCATGAAGCGACAGAGGCAGAGAAGGACGCGGATGTTACTCCACAAGCGCGGCGAAACACCGCCTCCTCAGCTGGAGACGATAGTGGGTCGAAATCACCCACTTTATCGACCAGGAGCTCCATCAAGAGCCACACAGGGTCACTTGCAAGAGGGTTCTTTGGCCGCCGTGACACCACACCAACGCCCCCCACTCCGGGGTCGCCAGTTGGCAGCGATGCGCAGAGAAGGACAGCTCTAGGGACCGTTTCAGACGTTGCAGCGTCGGCCAAGCAATGGGGTCTGAACGCGCTACAGCGGCACCAAGCTAGGGTAGCACAAGAGAGGGATGGCCATTCTACGGCCAGTGAGTCGACTGTAGACCTTAACCAGCCGATGGGAAGAGGCAGACCATTACCGCCGCCAGGAACACCGCTTCCTGGGCCTGAGAGAAGCACAAAAATCGCCCCTATTCCAGTACCCAAGCGGAAGCTGGTACCTCCACCCCCGCCACCACAACGCAAAGAACACACAGAACCTGAGCGTCGTCGCCCTATGCCACCACCTCCTCTTCCGAAAAGACGCCAAATCCAAGGCCAGGAGCCAGACGAGGATAATATGCTTGTGGTCGCTGCTCCCGCGGATAGTGAACCGACTACCCCCCTGTCGAATAGTCCAGGGTATGCACAACCGTTTGTCGAGGATGCCGAGGAACTCTCTCACGACACGGCAACCCCGGCGAATGTGGGCCATACGGGAGAGCATCGCGGGAGCGGGAGTGTTCTATCAGTTGAGCCTACAGTGGGCGACGACGACGACGATTTTTCAGCTTGGATGGATAATGCAGGGCCAGAAGAGCCCGAGGTAGATGATGCTGTAGATCCGGTGAAGGGTTGATTTACTATAAACAATTATTACATTGCTAACCCCAGTTGGCACTGAAGTTGGGCACCTCGTTTTGCCGTGATCTTGGTTTTGACATGGAGCCGGGAAGCGAACATATCTTGGTAGAACCACTGGAGCAGCGCAGGCTGAGTTGTATACACGAAAGGAAGAAACCGCACGGATACAGATGCCTTGATCATCATGTGTATATCTATTTATATGGCTACGGCCCGAGCGATGGAGTTTTGGCTTTGGGAGGGAGGGACCGACTGAAATACATACCCATTTTCTTCTCGCGGAAGGATTCTTTGGGTATTGCGGCGTAGTACCTGGACAGATTTGAAGTTGACTTGTGTGCCTTGGCTTGTGTTGAAATCCCCTGAAACGCGTCCCTCCCATTCCCGTGTCTGTCCCTCTAGCCGCGGACAACACCGCCTCTTTGTTACGCCAACGTGAGCTAGTCGATTGCATTTAGATGATGCCAGCAGCGTTCGATGGCTTGATGGACAAGATTCGTTCTGGGGAGGAGGTCGGCAGCTGAATGCGCAACGCGCTCCTTGCCGCATCTCGGGAGCTTGAAGACAACAGAAATGTTGGTTAGATGCAAACCTTGTACAACCCTCGACGAAAGGCACTTTGCGTATTGCACACAAACCCCTGAGGTTTACGACAAGTGCCTGCCCGGAATGCATCCGCCTAGGTATCCCCTGCGCCAGGTCTGCCTCCGTGGAAGGCAAGTTCAAACCGTTTCCCTCTACTCGCTAACCTGTCTCCATCTCCATCTAGGCCTGACTGACGACTGTATGGGCAGGTTCGGCAGTGGGCTCACGGGTGGGCTCGGGCGGGTTTCTCCGATGTGGCACGCAGGCGGGACAATCTTGGGCTCTAGGGTGCAACGATACAAGCTGTCTGACGCTGCGTTGTCGGACAGCCAAAAGTGACACGCCATCGCAACATTCAAAAGCTTAGGCCACAGACTCTGCGTGCCGTCACCTAACTTCATGCACCAGGCTGCCGTCGCCGGCTGGCTGCGCGTTAGAATCAGTTAAAGCCCTATGCCGTCCAGTCTGTCGATTTGGGTGGGAACTCATAGGGTTCATGCCGACCATGAGTCCATCTTGGAACGTGTCACGAAAGAGAGGAGGGATGGTCAAGTCGTGGGAGCAACTTCTGGCGCTTGACGGTGGCGCTGTAGCGCGACAGCAGGCCCAAAACCGGGCCCCTGACACTTTACCGAGGCCTCAGTTTAAGCCGTCCACTGCCCGGATATCTGCCTGCTATACTCGCCGCTAATGCGTCTACGATCGAGACGTCTGACCAAAGTACCAAGTACCACGTTCAGGATGCCATTCGTGGTGAGGATGCCCTCAGTACTGCCGTGGAAGCTCCAGGTCACTGTGTCGACAATGTTGCGGAGTCCGCGTGCTTTATCACCTAGGCTGTCGTCGAGCTTCTAATAAAGCCTCGGCCGCACCGCGCTCATTGCCGACCTGCAATACAAGCCTCTTCGCAATGCTGACAATGACGCTCTCTGGGTCATTAGTCGGGACGCTAACCCTGCTGGTAGAAGACGAGGACATAATGCTGAAGGAGGAATGGGACAATCTGGTGGCAATGCTGTTGATGCTCATCGACGATGCGAGGAGCAAGGAGGCGGCAGGTCGTGGCCCTACCAGCATCGACTGGCTGTTTGAACTTGCCGGGCGTTCCGAGTCGGAAGGCTTCCTCGTCCCGATGCTGGATGTCGGGCTGGATCCGTTCCTCACCATGAAGAACAGGACAACCCTGCTTCACAAGGCCGTCGACAACACCTTTGTTCTCGGGGAGTCGCTGGTAGACCGACTCCTCACTGCCGGGGTGCCTGCCTCGAGCGCCGACCACGACGGGTGGACCGTGCTGCACCAGGCCGTCTCCATCCACCGCGGCCCCAACGCCGCCGTCCAGCTGGTCCGCACACTGGTCCAGCACGGCGCCCTGGTATCGGCCAAGGGCAAGGACGGCTGGAGCGTCCTCCACGCGGCCGTTGGCCAGGGCGACGAGCCTATTGTGCGGCTGCTGCTCAACCTCGGTGCCTCGGCCCGGGGGCCATTACCACCAACGACAACACATCCGTCCTGCACGAAGCCTGCTCGACGGGCGACTGGGACGCCGCCAACGCGCTCTTCCTCGTCGGCGTCCACGACGCACCACCCAAAACAACGGGCGCGGCAGTGCTCATGTATGCCATCCTCGGTGGCGATACTGACACGGTACACTTCTTACTCTCCCACAACGCTAATGTCTCGCAGCCTAACTGACGCGGCAAGACGGCGCTGGGATGGGCAGCATGGTACCCTAACCCGTCCATCTTCGACATAATCCTCGACAGTGCAGACCGCACCACAACAACCCGCCCCGAAGTCACCGGCACCACCCCGCTCCACTACGCCGTCGCGCGCAACTCGCCCCACAAGTGCCGGCGCCTCCTCGCCCGCGGCGCCGACCCCAACGCCTACAACGCCCTCTGGGGCACCCCCTCGAGCAGGCCTGCCGCTTCCACAAGGGCGACTGCATCCCGCTCCTTGTTGCGGGCGGCGCCGACCCGACTATCCCCGAGCCCCTCGGCCGCACCGCGCGGGACTGGGCCGTGGCCTATCCGCCGTATCTCGACGCCATCACGGGGACTACCACCGGCGCTGCTACCCCCCGGGACTCTCTCGGGTTCGGAACCATCGCCGTCGGCCTCCTCCGCCGTCGCGGCATCTACGTGTACCTCGGCCCCGTCGCGCGCATGCTGCTGGACGCTGGCGACGCTGAGGCGTGCTGCGTCCTGCTGGAGGAGTCGCTCGGGGCTGAGGGATGTGCCAAGGAGTGCGGTGTGTGCGGGGCCAAGATTGGACGGCGGCCGAGGCTTGTGTGTCGGAGGTGTGCGGATGTTGACTTGTGCGCAGAGTGTGTGGACAAGTATAGGGAGGACGGGGGACGGGATGGCACTAGCTCCTTGCCCTTGGGGCGCATTGTCAAGTATCGAGGATGGCCCTGGCAGGGGCAGGGCGGTAAGACATGGCAGAACCTGTTCAGGTGGCGCCTCTCTTATCCTTATCACTGTACCGCGTCGGTAAAATTCAGGCTAGCAGGTTGCTCGCCCATCACCCCAACACCATCGTGCTGCTCACCGAATCCCTCCATCGCGTATCGCTTGCGCGACGCTGACAAGATCAAAGGCTCGACTCCACACCTTCAACCACCCCGCCCCCAAGCGAAGGCCGCTGGCATCCCGCCGATTACCTTCGAGACGGTCCGAGACGCCGCCTCAGAAAACCAGCTCGAGAACCAGCGACCGAACCTGCCCCGTGGGGCCCGCCCGTAAGCCCGTCGCCGAACGAAGCGAAGTTATCGATGCGAAGAGATATAGTTGGCTGCATTCCTTGCGCTCCTACTCCAGCCCTTAGTATTCCTGGTTTGTCACGGATCGACGATGCTCGCCGTCGTCCCCGGTCAGCGCCGCTGATCTGGAAAAGAGCCTCCGAGAAAGAGCGACTTGGTCATAACGGCGCTGGTCCATGTAACCCGTACACCATGCGCTCGACCGCACGGCTCAAGCGGCATGTTCGATGGAGTGTGCCACGTCGCGGAAAACTAGACACCCACAAGCGACAGTACAGTGTCGGTGTCGCCAAACGCACCTCCTCTGTGGATAAGACGTAACTGAGCTGTGTGGCCGAGCGAAAAAGGACTTAACATGCCGGTGTTATAACTCGCTGGGTAGGTAGACGAGCTCCAGGACTGAGTGACTGACTGGCTGACTAGCCGACTGGGATCGGATCGAGCGAACCATCCATCGTATGCTGCACTGCACTGCACTGCACGCCCCTGCCCTGAGGAGCAGCTATAAGACAAGCCTCGTCAGCAATGTATGGCTTGTGATTGTGATTCTGGGGAGGGGGGGGAGGGGCGTGGATTTAGATATTGACCAAGGAACTGGGAAGGGAATGGCTCTGCCGTAGATTCTCCGAGCCTTGTTGTTCGCGAATGCTGCTTATATGCAGCGTGTTCCAAAATAGGAGGCGGCACGGTGGAAAGGTTTAGTGTTTTTTGGTTAGCTTTTAGATTGGTGGCGGGAACTGGGGATTATAGGAGAGGATGTTATATCCTTTTGGGTAAGTCAGGGAGGGGAGGTATATGTGTACGACGACAGGTGAGTCTTGCTTCAGGTCGTCGTCTCATGTTTTTTTTTCTGGCTGTGTAGTGGACTTGTTTGGGATGTGTGATTGGGCTGTTCCAGGTTTGGACGGGGCGTGTTTGTGCCTTGTGTGTGGTATAGGGTGTTGCCGACGGTGTATATACACTTCCAGGCTAAAATGGAGGCTGAAGTCCAGATGCTCATCCTTCGTCATGCCATCCGACACGGTGGGTATCGAAGCAAAGTCTGCGGGTGGCTGGGCGGGCTCATTGCCCGCCGTGCTTCGCCTGTGGTGTGTCCTCCAATGTGATGCTGGACACGTGTGGGTGGCTGCCAGCGGTAGATAGGTGCGGTATGTACCTGCTTCTATCCTCTCGTGTGTGTGCGAGTGTGAGTGCAGCGGGAGGGAAGGTTCAGAAGGATGGTGAGGCAATCTATCGTGCGATTTATTCCGATTTAGGAGAAACCGAAAAGGGAAAAAGAATAAAACAATTCTCTCATTGGATATGGAACGGCTCGCTCGCTTCGATGTTTTTGTGATGTCGGTAGCTATATGTCGGTAGCTATTGTCGTATTGCATTCTTCCTCCGACGTTCCTGCCCAAGGTTTGACCACAGCAGAGACGGTGCTGGTTCCGCACGGTCCGATCGCATCGTTTTCCGAGCTATAGCATCGACTGTATCCTATATCCCCCCCCTTCCCCCATAGCCATGGGACGATTGCACTCGACTTGCCGGATTTCAGACAAGTGTCGTGTTTCCCGCAGTTGCCCTTCTTCCAGCTCCAGCATGTTCCCGGCCCTGCCAAGACACGGCTCCTGAATGCGCTCCAATATGCAGGAACGTAAACAGCTCGCCTGGTGTGGCCGCATTCTTTCCTCTCCATATTTTCCATCTTTGTTCTATTCCACACGAAGCAGAATAGCGGACCAAGACGGAACGGCGTGTCTTACTCAAAGGACAGCATTGCTGTCGAAGGGACTCTTTCCTTTCGAGGGAGTTCCAGTGCAACATAATAGAATACCGCAGATATATGGGGCGGGGCTTCGCCAGACACCGCTTGCCAACCGAGCCCCCGGGAGAAATGAGCTGAGCCACCGAGGCCACACCAGTCGCCCGCCTGACTGGCTTGACGTCCGTTGTCGCCAGGCACCAACATCGCTCTATACCCTCCGTCCAAGTATTGCTTATGGGCGAGTGGCTACAGCGATGGCTCCCGCAGCTTTCCTTCCGCGATCTCTGTTCCGTGTGCCAATTTCAACCCAGGTACGGTTCGGGACAGACGTGGCGTACCTTATGCAGAACATCCTACATGTCGCGGCTAGCGCCAGATCTCCAGTTCTTACCCGACGGTTATCCCGTTGCTTCCCAGAACTGCGTGACTGACGTACCTATGCATAGATCGACGGAGCTTTCGATCAAGACCTATGCAGGGAAGATCACCTCCGCTGGTCTTAAAGTAAGCCCCATAATCATGGGAGGGTGATAAATTACCCATCGCCATCCGTCAAGCCAGCCGCAACCATGGCTTTCAGATATTGGCCAAGAGGATGGGCCTCGGCGAACTTATGGAGGGGTGGAGATCGAGCAAGGTGTGCAACAATAATTCTGGAGACCCCCCCCCCCCTGGTGTGATACGTAGCGAGCCCACCGAATCCAAGGGACATGAGCAACGAACTTCCGCCGCCGTGCCTCAGCTCGTCCCTCCTGCCATACCGGGACATGGAGCTTTTCTCCACGAATTAGCAGGCAATCAAAGCTTACTTGCGCCTCGTTAAACCTGCCAGGCTCCATCCTAGCCCTGGGGTTGATATCCCTGTGGCGAAGGGACTGCCCCAAGGTAAACAATAACGAGGGGTAGTTCATCCGGTGATCCCATACGGGTTAGATGAGGCCGCATAAGAGGGTGTGCGTGTTTGTGTTGTTAATCGGTTGATGGGAGCTGGCGCGGTGCCAAGATTGGGTCGATGGGTCGTGTTCGACTTCCAGCAGCTGGGTCTTCTCGAGCATATAACAAGGCTGCTTATTCCACTTAGAATATCACCGGGGAAGCGCAGCCACAGCAATCTGGTTCCGTCAAGCTAGTCAGATCTCCGCCAACTCCCTAGGTATTTCCCGATCGATCTCCTTGACACTAGTCAAAAAACGAGCACGATCCGCCGTTCTTCGTTCCAGGTAAGCTACCCCCGGACAACTAGCTTCAGATACCACAGTCGGCTAATTACCTCTTCCCCAGGAATATACCAAGTCAAGCAACCATGAAGTTCCTCACAGCATCATCCTTCCTCGCGCTTGCGAGCGTCGTCTTGGCCCAGGCCCAGAACAACTGCCCAACAGCGACGCGAACGGTCCAGAGCAGGGCGTGTAATAAGGAATGTCCATTCAGCGACTGCAACTTCACGACAACCCTCAAGCAGTCTTGCGGTTGCCCGGCAGCGATCCCAACAGCAACGCTTGTGGCGCCGTGTGCGGCTGCGTGCCCTTATCAGGGGTGCGGAATCGAGTTCCGCACGACCACCGTCCAGTGCACGACGACGCGACGACAGACCCCTACTCCCACGCCACGGCCGACGAGTACAACGCAGACGCGCGTTGTAACCAGTCTCGTCACGTTGCCGCCTGTGCGCACGTCGACCAGCACGCCGTGTCCTGTCATCACGAAGACGACGAGTCCGGCCGACTGCCCCGGTATCCGTTGCCCAATCCCAACCTGCCAGATCCGCTCGACACTGGCTATCCCATGCAACTGCACGCCCAAGACACTGCTCTTCGTTCAGGGATGCCAGACCGAATGTGCTGGCGGATGTCTCACGAGGACTGAGACTGTCAGCGCCGATCGGTGTTGACAAAAAAAAAAGCAATCGAGAATGTCTGCTTCGTGTACATATGATTTTGTTGTCGACCGCTTGCTGTTGAGACGAGAGTTACGACCTGTTGAACGAGTAATGCCCGGTATCATTTTTTTTTTTCCCCTTGATGCACATCATGTTATCCTGTCCGGTCATGTAGATGGTTCGCATATAGCAAGAGCTCGGCCTCGCTGGTTCGGTACAATGTTATTGTCATAGATCTCCGTCAGTTGGCAGTCCCTCCCCCGTCGTAGCCATATGCGTGAATGTCCGATATCTGGGAGGGCGGGTAGGAGGGGATTCCCCCCAAGCCTTGGTGCCCCGGAATGCCCCCGTTGAGGCCTGTACTATGAGCAAAACGTCAAGCATACCTATATATCCCCGCGCCGATGGGAATGGGGTGGAGGTTGGGACAACTGAAAACGTGAGGCGTCCCATCACTGACTACCGCGGTTACCACCATGCGATGGAAAATATAGGAGGTCAGCTGCGAAGAATTAATGTCGGACTCGTCGTGAAAGTGGTCGCACAAACGTAGCATGAGTTGCACCGACTTGATGGTCGCTGCCTTGGAATGTCATCGAAGTCAAAAGACGCCAATGTCCTTAATCGGACAAGACAAAACGGAGACCGAGGACATGCGCGCCATGCAGCTGGCGATGCAAAAGCTAGAGCAGGCGAACAAAAAAGTCGAGCAAAAGTTACGCGAGTTAAAGTGCAGAAATGCGGCTAACGTTACCAAAGCTAAGCCTGTTAAAGGCTAACCACACTGCTATGATGTATAAGTGAGGGATTTAAAAGTGTATAAGTTAGAGATTGGGATTTAGATTAGGATTAGCATTTAGGGATTAGGATTATAAGATTAAAAGTCCTTGAGTTATAAGATTAAGATTTAAATTAATATAATAAAGCAATTTAATTAATATAAGAGCACTTTAGTATAATTTACTTTATATAATACTAAAGAAATTTAATTTTACAATTTATTATATATAAGACATAAATTCTCTTCTATTATATAACACCATTCCCTATTCCTTTACTTCTTCTTATTAATAAGTAACCTCCTTTAGTTAATATAGCAACCTATATTAATAATAATAATAAATTTTTTCTAATATGTTAAAGGGCCCTTTATAAGCCTTCTTATTATATCTTTATATTTAACCTTATCCTTATATTTATATTACGACCTGCACCTAGCATAGACTTAAAGGATTAATTAGGTTAAAACAGAGCGCATAGCAGGACGCTAAAGACTAAGTGGGCGTTTTGAAGACGGCTTATTAAGCTAGCACTCCTAAACGGGGGTATAATATCACTGTAAGTCGCTATCACTATAATGTATAAAGGTAAGTCTAAATAGTAACTCGGGGCGCCGGCCTACCCTTTCAACAACGCACTACCGCCTCCTCCGCATCCGCCTCGGGCGGCCGCAAGAGAAAGAGGATCTCTATAGATTCCCCGCTTGTTCCTAGAGAGATTGAAGAGACTTTTTATGGCACCATGACGGTTTGACCTTTTTTGGGAGGTGGTTATTGTACAGTTCACAGCGCAGTCGATCCTCAATCGCCGCACTTGCTAGGCGTCAGTCGCTAGAGGTCCCCATCGCTGCTAGGGTGCTGGTGCTGTTTGGCTGGGGTACGTGGTCACCCCACGGGCGATGCGGTGTTGCATTGAATGTCGCGTTGTTACTATTACTATAGCCTACTCCACCGGAGTGGTCAAGCAGATATGCTGCTCTCTGGATGCCCTGCTTTCCCTCAACGTTAAGAGCATCCCAGCATATAAGATTTGCCACGGAGCACCCTTGCTCCTTACGGTATCTGTCTGGCCACAGCTCAGCTTTGGAGAAGCTGATGCCAAGCCGACAAGTGCCTCATCAGACCAAATCCAATATCGCCATCCTCGGTGATTTTCTCACGAGATCCCTCCATCTCGGCGTCCGACGTCCGAATCCAACTCCTGCTTCCATTCGCCCGGGTCGTGCTTGTAAACAGCGTCGATTTCGGCGGCCTGGTTCTCGATGGTCATGTCCTTGACCGAGTGCATTTCGAGCTCACGGTAGTGCCGAAAGGCCTCCCAGTCGCCCTTTTCCACAGCGCGGTGCGCTTGATCGATGTGCTCGCTGTGCAGCCACTTAATGTCGACGCTCGGCTCGCCACAAAGGAAGAGCTTCCATCGATAGTGTGTCAAAGATCGGAACATGGACAGCAGCGCGCTTGTTGGTTTGGAGCCTACCAACTCGCGCCGGAGGACGCTGGCGTACACCTCGGGAATGTTGTGGGTTTGAATGACGCCGACACCGCGGACGCTTCCACCCACGTAAGCACATAACCGTTCGCCAAGCTCTTCGCCGGCACTCGTGCTCCAGAAGCCGGCTGGTGCGTTCTCGCACGAAATAGCAAGAGAGTGGATGCGAGGGATGTGTTGGAGGCTCTGGGCTAGCAGCTCGAGTTTGTATCGGTGTCCATCGTAGCCCTTGCATTGAATCGTAATCACCAGGCGGCAGGGAAGCTTCTGGTGCTCGTAGTTATGTTGGCGACGAGCAACAAACCGACTGTTGACGTGCAGATTCATCGTTAGGCAACCAGACCCAAAGGAACCCTGCAGAAATTGCGGAAAGACGTCGTTCAGGTAGCTGTGGTATAAGCCTCGGCTGGCAGGGCTCTCAGCGTCCGAAAGACAACGGTTCCATTCCTCAGCTGAGTAAGAGCCTGGTCTGGGTGGTGTTGTGGGAGGCGTAATGGGCACAGCGGTCATTAGCTCTGCCGGAATGCCGAGGCGCAGCCAGAAGGTATTCTCGTCGTAGAGTACAGGATGGGACTCGCGGAAGATTGCCTTGCACGTCCGCATGATGTTGGGGTGCAAACCGACTTTCTTCCAGTCGATGTCGATGACCTCGGGCGAAACAAGCAGCTCGCGGTAGATCTGCAGGCGGAGCTCTGCTGGTATGGTCTCTAGATACGGGCGCGCTGGGGCGGCGATCATTGCAGCTTGGGAATCGGGAGGGAGGTTTAGTCTCCGCGAGGCCCTCACTCCCTCCCTATTCATTGCTGACGAAAAATGCGTCTTGTCTTGCCGTATCTGGAATTCGTTTCCGAGCCTCGTGTGGCGGCACCACACTTGTCGACGAGCAATACGTTGTCGAAGATGAGAAGATGAAGATTCTTGGTCAGTGTTTCCTATTTAATGTTTTGCCGCGAGGGGGGGTGGGGGGGAATGATGAAATGTCGCGCTAAAATCCGCGTGATAAATTCACTTTTTCATGTGAATGTCAAATTGAAAATTAATAAATAAAAAAAAACTAAAATTGAAAAATTAAAATAATATTGTATGAATCAAGGCGCGAGAGCCGGAAAGCGGGCCGCGCGGCATCCAGTCGAGAAGGCAGACCAGAAGCGCAAGCCATCGATCGCCCAGTCCCGCTGATGAGCCGAGGCCAGAAGACGAGGCGAGGTATTGTAGTGATGTTACACCGGGCCATAGCACTATTCCCACAAGCTATCACCACTCACCCAGCCGCGATCGATAGCATAAAAGAGGGTGGAGCTGCGGACGCAAAGGAGTGCCAGCAGGTTTGGGTGAGCCTACTCGACGAAGGAGACGACGTTCATGTGTCATACCCTCAACGCCCACCCTTGGAAGAGTGAGGACGTTTGTAGAGGAAATCAATGATGGAATGCCGAGGAGCCTAAGCTGCCCCGACGGTCACCTCTTCATCTTCTTCTTCCCCCCATTCTCTTACGTAGATTGGAATTGTGACTGTCCTAGCCGCCATTCGCTTTCGGGTACGAGCTCTTTCCACGAGCTTTTACCCTCCTGCTTCACCTGCTCATCTAGCTCTCTCCATGAAAACTTATGTTGGGATGGGGCGCGACGACGCAGCCATGGGATACGGTGAGGGTCGATCTTCTCAAAGCCCCGGGCAGCTAGCTCATCTGACAGCAGATTCGGCCACGTGAGCAGGATGGATGGGTCTAACTCGCAATATGCTGAGTCTCGGACAACAATTCCAGCTTCCTCGCAGGCAGCTGGGGTGAGTAGTTTCAGCTGAACCCAGTTCCGAGGTGCGAAACCAGAGAAACTAAGATCACGAAACCCTACAAAATCATCATTTTCGTCGATGATGATATTACGAGGTGCGGGGTCTCCAGGGCTGAACACGGTATCCTGATGGTTAAGCCCTGCGTAATCGCAATTCCTCTCGAGTTCTTCTTGCGAGCAAACTTGCTCAAATTTCTCGGCAAAATTCAGATCCGGTGTATGCATTCCGTCAACACCCTGAACTCGTTGGGATTTCCATGTAGACATTTCCACAATGGCATCTACTACCTGCGAGGCGACCTTAGTACAGATCTCCATCACCTTGACGGCTTCAGGAGTATCAGGGGCAACAACATCCTTATTATACCCAGTAATGCAACGAAGCACAGAATACAACAAACGCCCTGTCAAGCCCAACTCAATCGTAAGTCGGCTGTTATGACGCTCCGTGTGATAGATGATCTTGCGGGCCTGGAAAGATCTGGGCTTCATGGTCTGGACCCAATCGTGGGTTATGTGGCCCAGGGTAATCTGGCCGGAATAGGTGTCGTCAGGGTATATCTCGGACACGCTCGGGATTAGTGGCGATCCTTGTAGTATCGCGAAGAAGTGCCGGAATACCTTCGGTCGCTCGGTCAACCAGTGTGTAAACGCCTCTAGAGCGTCAATACCCTCCACTATCAACTTGGAGTTCTCGGACGGGGGGGTTTCCGACTCTGACTCGATCCCCTCCCGCTCCCAGACGCAAAAGAAGTAGCCGGCATGCTTCCAGGATGTTTTAAACACATGAGACTCTAGCGGTTTTCCAGCAGCACGTTCACAGCATATCTCCATCCCTGTGTAGGAATCTGGCTGTTTTCGAGCAACATCCCATTGACGAGATCGTGTAAAGCACCAGAGATCGCGACTGTAAAATTCGACCTCGGCCAAAGTAGCAGCAGCCTCGTTTGAAGACATGGTTTGGTGTGTCTGAATTGGAGAATATGCTTGCTCTGTTTGTGAGACAACAGAGGGTGTTGGTGCAAAATTAGTGATATGCGGGCGTGGAGTGGTACCTTTAGGGTGTTGGTGTTGTTTGGAGGTATGGATCGACGGAAGGGTGTTTCGGTTTTTATTGGAAACGTAGAGGAAAAGAAGTTTGTCGGATAAGGGCAAAGATCTAGAACACATCTTTTGTCCAACCAAGTTTGCTGTCCAAGGAAGATGTTTCAGACAAGAAGGACCGAGATCTGCAAACGCCCTTCTTTTCGTAAAAGGTGTCTTTTTTGTGCAAGAGCTCCCTATATTCGCAGGGTCAAAGAACTAGTGTTGCCGCACGCGCCTTGACCAGGCTTGGCCGCGTGCATGACACAATGCAACCGTGGTGGTCAACAAAGGAGCTATTCTATCCAGCCTCGTCTCTCTAAAGACATCTCAAAAGAGCCGTTCAAAGGAACCCCCCGGGGCGTCTAGAAAATAAAGACATTTCCCAATCAACCTTTTGCAAGGCAGCACAGGGGACCTCTTTGCTAGCCGTGTAACCCAAGTCCTTAAACTCGACGGAATGCTTCAAGTCGAAGTGCTCCACGATGGTTTCCCCTGACTGCGGGGCATTCCGAGAAGTTAAGCCTTCCCTTGTTGGCCCACTTGGTCGCGCCATTTCGCCTATCCGAACCTTTTCCTCGACATTATGTCATTGACCGCAAATGGGAGGTGCGTCTTCGTCTGCGCGTCGCTCCCCAGATCGAGCACCGCCAGCTATGGCGCTCATCCGCCATAAATGGCGGCAATGCCTCCTTTGGATGATGGTTGCCGTCCTGCCAGTGGCAGTCACGGTCGCCGGCTTAACTGACAGCTCAGATGGTACGACCGCCAGCCATTCCCGGCTCTAAAGCGAACGTCGTCCCCCCCGAGTACTACGCAGACTTCCTCAAGCGTATTACCGCCAAAAATAACAAGGCTGCGAAGCGACCGGCACCGCTGTCGGTCCAGCAGTATGCCGCTTACCGGAAGAGGCTGGCTGGTGTCCGCCTCATTCGGCCAAGGTTTGCTGACGAGACCCAATCAAAATTGGGGGCATATTGGGGGGTTACGGCTCATCCGGGGTAGAAAATAAGGGATAGGGTTACCGCCCCACATCCACACAGGAAAAAAACCACAACCCTCATATGCAGCGCATGCCCCTGCCGGCTCCACAACGCCACCCAACCAACCCTTGCATGGAACCATTCCACCAACTAACAGTTGCATGAATCAAAGTTAACCTGGGCGCGCAGGACAGCAAATCGATTAGCAGGCCGAGCTGCGTATATGTAATGCATATCCGCAGCTCGGCTAACGCATCCAAAAAGCGGTTTTTCTCCCCTCTACTCTCCTTTTCCCTCTCCTCTTCACTCGCAAAGCCACACCTACACCTTAAGCCGCGCGCGAACATATCCTACATATATCCTAACTATATATTAATACAGAATAGAAAAAGTTAGTGGAAGTGAATTAGCTTTTAGTAGTAAAGGGAGCTATGCTTTAAGCTAAGTGGGAGATGGTGGTGGCCGTGTTAGTTACTGTGGCGTATATACGGAGAATATTAAAAACTGGTTAATGTAGTTTAGAGAGAGGGTAGATAAGCCAGACTTTATTTAGGCTTTAGATATAGTATGTGTAGGACCTTTATATGTTAAGTATGTGTTAATATAGCTAACTTGTCACTATTAGCTTTAACAGTAGACACTTTATTTAAATTATAGAAATCCTAAATGTGATTATAATTCCAGTATATTTATAGACCTTTAAGGCTAGCCTGGCTATAATTATTTATCTATAGGCCCCTTTAATAGCTTTAAGTCTAGATAAAGTGTGTGTAAAGCTTATAAAAGTTAAGGATATAGTTAGTATAGCTCTTTAATTTTACATATATATTTAAAAGCTTATCCTTTTTCTTAAATCTAATTTAGAACTAAGTAAGCCTACAGTTAAGTTAAGGTTAGGCTTATATACTTAAAATATCTTAAGTAAGTATAACCTCTTTATTATTATTAATATATATTAATAAGGTATAGGTGTAAAGGTGAAGACTGGAAGGTTAAGGCTTAATATTAATAGTTATAATGTAGTGAAGTGAAGATATATAGCTTTACAGATCTGGATATACAGGGCTTATATTAAGAATATAATTAGGTTAATGTTAAGTATATATAGTATACTTTGCGAGAGTATAATTAAGATATTTTAATATTAAGTGGTGGAATTAATTAAGAATTGAGAGAAAGGATATAAATGTAAGTATAAACTAATATTTAAGGCTTAAATATTATTCTGATTATATATAATATATACGTTTTATATTTGAAATAGTGGGAGACGTGGGAGCCTTATATAGATTATAAAGGTATTATAACTTATATAGAATAAGTGTTATTAACCTTTACTTAAGGTGAGGTAAAGTCACAGTATATATATAATATATATAATTATTAACAAATTTACAGCGTAGATATGTAGGCTGCCTGTGTAGCTTTAATAAAGAGCCTTAACATACCATATAGATATTAGATTTTAATAAGTAACGAATGGATTTCTAATACTTTCAGGTATTAGTTAAGGCTAGTATACGTAATATATAAGGCCAGGATATATATAATTAGGTTAGGCCACTTACTATTTATTAAGTTATATATAGTATGTATTTTTTATATAAGTTAGATATATATTAATCTTATATAGGGTAAAACCACATTAGCCTAATAAAGCTACTAGTTTATATATATTATAATGTGACCTTTAACCTTTACCTTTTATAAGAAGGCCTTTACTACCCTTATATTTTCATCGTTTACAGGGGTAAGTATATGTACTTACCTCCACTACTTATAAGAACCTTTAGGCAGTTATTAGCCGACTTAAAAGGCGTAATCTAGGAGTTAGAGGTAGATACACTAATAAAGTGTAAGTTCTATATATATAAAAAGTATACTATGTTAATATAATATTAGGTAAATTCCTCCTTTCTCCAGCTTTCCGTCGTCTTTAAGAGTGGTATAGGCTAGGTAATTAGGACAGGCTTTATAGGAGGCTTAATATAAAGAGTAGAATAACATTACTAATTTAAAGAGAGTAGTTATTATAATACCTAAAGGGTTATTATTTTACAGGTATATATATTTATTATATATACTTACTATATACTTACTGTTAAATAGGAGCCCTTTGCGAATTCGCCTCTGTTTAAAACCTCCTACGCTAACAGCGTTAGATTTAAGACATTATTAATATTAATAACCAGTAGTGGATTATTATATACTGTACGTATGGATAAGTTATACGGTTTATAACGTAAACTAACGTGGAGTGTGACATATCGTTTAAAATGGTGGCTAGTAACATTACCTTATTTTCCTTAATTAGACTGGACAATCGGGTAAATAATATATATATATTAACCCCTTATATAATATATATACTAATGATAAATAGTGATAGAGAGTTACCTTTACGCCTTTATAAACGGTAAAGGTAATAAGATATATACTGCTTTATTCCGGTAAGTGTTTTAAATCCTATATAACCTCTCTAGCTAACTAGTACATTAGGGGCATATCCACTATATTAAGCTTAAGGCTATACACAGTATAAGTACTGATATAGATATAGTATAAGCAAAAGGTAAGTTAAAAGGGCTTTTTATATAAAGAGAAAAGGAAAAGAAATATAAACTAACCTTTTAATTAGGACTAGGGGACTATCTTTATAAAATCGACCTTACTTATATATAGGAAGAATATTTACAGTATATACTTATCTTCTGTAAGGTCTACGTGGAGTGAAACTTTAAGAAAAAGGTTTATAAGGTCTTATACAGTTAAACCCACAGTATTTAAGAGGTGGGGGGGGAAGATCTATATATATAGTATACGTAACGTATTGATGCCTTTTATTAGTAATATCCTTACAATTCTGTACAGTGGTAGTTTTAAAATAAGAAAAAACTGTGGATTATAGCAGGCCTAGTTACACGGATTTTACTTATATTGGCCTGATATTAAGCATCAGCCCTGAAGAACACTAACACCACAGAGGCTACCTACTTTAAAGAAAATAACGTAACTAGCTAAAAGCTTACGTTAATAGCTGTTATTTATTAGTACGTATTTATAACATATATATAAATAATACTAACTGTTTTAAAAAGACTTTAAAGGGTAATTTAAGATAAAGAAAAACGGGTTAAAAAAAGCCTTAAAATTAAAAAGCATCCTATTAGTTAGGATAAAACGTTATTAAAACAGGCTAAGTATTAAATTTAGTGTAAGGACTGTACATAAAGGGCATAGGTTACGCACAGGTGTATAATTAAGTAAGGCCTTTATAACCTTATAAATCTATATAATACCTTAAGAGATGGAGAGGGAGGGGGGTATATATAGTATATACAGTTAAGTGATAATAATAATAATAGTGGTATAGAAGGTGATAATTTAAGGGGTGGTGGCTTAGAGGGTGACGATTTAGGGGGTGATGATGTAAAGGGTAGTGGTTTAGAGGATAATAGGGATAATAGGGATGATGGGGATAATAGGGATGATAGGGATGGGGATATAGGGGATGTTATGTATATGGTATATATGCTTAAAAATAATTTAAAAGAGGAGGTTATTATATTAGGTGATTTTAGTGATGATAAAGGGGGTAGTGGTGGAAGGTGTAGTAGTGGAAGGTGTAGTAGAGGGCTTAGACGTTACAGAGGGGTATATATATAATGTAGGTGGATAAGATAAGGCCTTTAGGAAGGGGGGAGTTTAAAAGAGAAAGGGTTTAATTTATTGGAAAATTAAGGGGGGAATAATAATTTAAAGGTAAGTGGTATATACGTGTTTGATTTAAGGCTTATATAAAATAGGATAATATATAAGCGTTATTAATAAGATTACACCTTTAATTACTAATTTACTAAAGGTAACTAGAGTAAGTAAGTGCACTTCCTTTATATACTAAATATATATAAATTTCTTTATCTTTTATTAATTAGCTTATAAAGGTTACAATTCTTTATATAACTCTCTTATAAACCTTTAAATCCATTAAAGTAAAACTCTCTAGTATAATAGAAAGAAAAATCCGTAATAAAGGCTAAGTGGTTAAAAAGAAGCTTAATCTTTCTTTAAATACTAGCTGTAATATAAGCTGTGCTTTAATTAAGGTTCTCCTTAACGTATACAGCACGTATCCTTTTATTAATACTTTTAAAATCATCAGCTAGTAACTTACTAATACAGTTATAAAGGTTCTAGCTTATCTGCTTAAGGCATTATAATAAGCACCTATAAACCCTATATAAAGAATAAGTAATATATATACTTAAGATATAAAAATTAATGTATTTTAGGAAAACGTTACTAAACACAGTTTAATAAGGCCCTTAAAACCACAGGATAACCTTTTATAAAGTGCCATTAACTTTAATAAACATATAGGAGATATATATGCTAGGGTTAGAAAAACGTAAGTTATAATGTAGAACGAGTTTATTTACATAAAGGAGGTGAAAAAGGCTTAAAATAAAGAGGTAGAGATTAGTAAGTATAAGCGAATTTAGGCTGAAAATAGTAGTGTGGTAGATCCGGTCTATGGTGACTTTGTTAAAGAATATGCCAAACAGGGGGTCGGGCTTAGTGGAGGTATATGTAAGGTATGGGAAGGTAAGGCTAGTAAGCCTAGTAATATTAACACCTTTAGTATTAATACTAGGTATAAGGGGGAGGTTATTGTGGATTTCTGTAGTAATAAGGTGGCAGGGGGTAACGCGCTTATAATTAGTGTATATAGTGGAAATAGGGAGTTGGAAGTTAAAAGTTTGGTTAACGAAGAGGGCAGGTGGCTAACTTAAGAGAAAGGAGTTATAGATTCCCTAAAAGCACTTGCTATATATGTTATAGATGTCCAGGTAGGGTTAGCTAGCTAGAGAGATAACTTAATAGCTATTAGGAGGTTATGGAATAAAGATGTTATAAAAGTGGTGTTTAATAATTAGGGTGAGGAAAAGGGAGACTTAAGGTATAGGTAGGGTATATATAGTGTAAATTCCAGTAATGTAAGCCCTCTAGCCCTTAATGGTAAGATAAGGGCTGGTGTGGAGTTAATAAATATTATTAGGAAAGTTAGCTTTAGTGACCTTAATTTAAGGGAGGTTATTAATAGTGAGGATATATATAGTATATAGAGGGATGTGAGAGAGAGGGTTAGTTTACGTTAGAGTTAGAGAAATTAGGGGAAAACTTTATAGGAGAAAGGTAGGGAAATAGAAAAGCTGTAAGCGTTGTATATACCTTTAAAGGGGAAAGGGAAAAAGGTTATTAGAAATTAGAGAGATGTGAAGGAAAAAGAGTAAAGGGGGAATAAAAGAAGGAAGTAAAAGTGTTTTATATAAAGTTTAGGTTTCCCTTATATAAAGTTAATGTTATTTATAAACAGATTATATAAAATTCTATAAAGTTAAGTCTTAGAAATAAGGTAGTTAATAAAGATAACTATATTATAAATAAAGCTTAAGTAACGTGTTTCTTACTTACTATAGGGATTATATATAGGACTTTAATGCAGATCTTATACTTAATATTATAAAGGAATTAAGAAAAATGTAGTGTTAAGGAGTGGTGCTGTTAGTATTAAGGGACTAGTAAACATTAGGGGGAATATAGCTAGTTTAGCTTATGCTTACTGTATATTAAGCCTTAATAAAGCTAGTGGTTTTAGGGCTTTAGTACGTTAAGAAACGGTGATTAGTAAAGTTAGGATCTTATGTGGGCTTGAAAAAAGCCTTTAAGGTACTTAGGGAATTAGTTAAGTTACGTTAAGCTATACTTAGTATATATTAATCTGATACATTAGTAAGAGTACTTACCTAAAGCCTGCTTAAGGGAGGATAAGGAGCGCTAGCTAAATATTTATTAAAATTTTCCTAACTGAAAAAGGTAAAGCTTAGTATATACGAGCCGAACATAAGCTTTAATAAAGTTGTAAGGTTTAAGGGTGGTTTAAAGGTGTTAAACTGGAGTGTCTCTAAGCCTGTAGGTACGTTTAGGGGCTCTGGGAGCCCCTTTTCCAGCCCCTGGCAGTGGAAACTGCCAACCTTCTAAGGGGTACATTACAGGGCACGTAAGCGTGCGCTGCAGCTGTACTGCATACCCTATAGCCACAGTGATTTTAAGTGTTATAATTTAACAGAAGGCTTATAAGCAGTGGTAATTCGCGTATTAAATGTAAGTATTAAGCTTTTGCTAAAATAATTATAACTTAAAGCTTAGCATATGTAAGCCGAACATAAGCCCTAGTAAGATTATAAGGCTTAAGGTAGTTTAAAGGCTTAAAAGCAGTTATAATTTACGTATTATATGTAAGTATTAAGCTTTTATTAAAATAACTATAATTAATATAAGTTAATATTACTAAAAGAACAAAGCTTAGCATATGTTAAAAATAAGTGATTTCTTAACAGCTGAAGAAAATATAATTAAGTAAAACAGCTTATAATAATAAAAGATAAAAAGGGTTATAAAGTAGTAATTATATAATTATTATTAAAAAGTAAATTAAATAAAATAAGTTATTATATACTAACTTAAAGTGATTCTTTTATTAGGTAAAATAATATAAGTAAGTGAAAATGTATTAATAAAAAGTATAAAGTTTTTTTAAAAAAGAGTTAGTTTAAAGAAGTAAGTAAGTATATATTAACTTAAAACAAAGGTTATATAATTAAGAAAAATATAATTTAATGAGAATATTAAGATAAAAGGACTTAATTAAATAAATATTATTATAAAAATGCCTTAAATAAAATAAGATATATTATTATTATTTAATACATTTTTATAATAAAAGCTTTTAAAAAAATTTATATAAATTATTTAAAACTATATTATATATAATATATATAAATACTATTTTATAATGATATAAGTTTTTATTATCACATTAAGGAAATATAATAAAAATTTAAAATAAAGATCTTTTTCATCACTATATGTTACGTATATACTAACTACTTAGTTAGGAGCTACTTTTCCGTTTTTAATAAAAACCTTAAAGAGACTACTATATCCGTTACATATACTGTACTGACCTATAAGAAAAACCTAAGGTATTATAAAAATAACTAAAAACTCCACGTTATACTGTATCCTTACAGCATATACAGCCTATATACGGCTGTAAGATCCTAGCTAAGGAAATAAAGACGATTTACTTAAGGGTCGATAAGGTGTTTTTTTAAAATACTTATTAGTATATATACTGTATATATAGAGCATATACTTATAGTACACCTAAAGTGATGAATGTTAAAGCTGGGGCTATTAACACCCGAGTTAACACCACTGCCCTCAGCCTCCTTAACTGCAGCTACAGCTGCCTTATTAGCCCTTTTAATGGCTGCAGCCTTCTTAGCCGCCTTACTGCGCTTACGTTTTATCTCCTAAAATATCATTAGCATATGTATCTTATATAGTGCGTATATACTAACCGCCTCCTTTAAAGCCTTATTAAGCTTATTTATAGCCTTCTCGTCGTTAAGTTACTTTTATAACACATCTTTTAACTCCTGTATTTATTTAATAAGTTAATATATAAATAGCATATATATAATATATATATATATTATCCTTATTTAGCTTAGAAAAGGAGTTATCCTCCTTAATACCGCTTAAGGGCAGGGTAATGTCTTTACCCTTAGAGTTCAAGGCACCAGATATACGCTATTTATCCTTCTTCTATACAGCATCCTTCTTAACCCTATTTAAAAGCCTTTAGGCGACCTGCTTAACATAGAGCTTATCCTTATCAATAAGACGTAGGCTATTATAGGCTTCCTCCTCCTTAAGGGTATTAATACTGTAAGTGATAGTCTTAGGCATAGTATATGTATATACGTAGCGATTAAACCTAGTGTTATACTCCTTATGGAATTTAATGTTATTCTAACTGCAAAATATTAGCCTAATATATATATAACATATGTGAAACTTACGTAAGGGTCTTGGTTACATTTACTACGAGAATTAAGAAATAATCATTAGGTAAACTTAAAAAAAGAGTTAATATTTATATAAATATTATATATATAGAGAATATATATAAGCTTATAAAGGAAATAAGTATTACGTTACTTATAAGTGACTATATAGTTAATAATAACACTGTTAAGAATTAGTAAGGAATATTCGTAGTATATATAGTGTATATATACTTTACCTTAGTTAGTCTTAGTGTTTTAAATGTTAAAGTAAGGTAGGTTTTAAGTCGCTTTAGGGTAGCTGTTACGGAGGTAATAATTAAACTAGATATAAGGTTAACATATGTAACACTTGAATTTTAAGATATACGTATTAAAGGCTAATCCTTAATCCACTTACCATAAGCCTTACCTATACTATTCTCCTCCTTAATTAAGTAACTAAATAGAATTAGTATAGTTACAGCATATATAATAATAATATGTATATTAATAAATTAGCACTGCTTATACGTACTCCCTTATTTAAAGCGGCCTTATTTATCTTAGGCGTAACTAAACCCTTCTTCTTTAAAATATAATTAGTACATACATAGTATATGCAGATAATATATATACCGTTATCCTTAAACGGGGTTTATCCACTGTTTAGGTTAATAATAAGGCTTAGGAATATTAATTATGTAAATATAAACACTGTATATACGATAAACATACCGTAAATATAGCCCCACTTCTTATACGGGTGAACCACGTTAATAACAGACGTGTGTGTTAGGTTATATTAATATATATTATATATAAGTAGTGTATATACTTACTAAACTTATTAATGGTGTGGGGCACTGCCATTCTGGTAAGCATACTGTTAAGGGAAGCTATCTGATATAAAGGTTAGGCTGTGTATAGGTATTGCATATCTGTCGTATATGCTACTTACGTTTTTTTTCGTTAGTTAAAGTCTGGGAATCGGAATAACTGTATTAAGTCAGTATATGCCGAAAATCCACAGTCGTAAGCCTAAATTAATTCGTAAATACGCTGCATATATAAAAATTGTAAAAAAACCCACGCGCGTGCTGAAAAAAATGCCACGAAACATGTAACAGGTAAATTTAATATGTAAAATTTAGAAAACAGCTTCAAAATGGTAAAAAACGCTTGTTTTGGGTGTAAAATACCGTTAAAAAGGCTGGAAATGGTGGGGTTACGTACTGAAGTTTTTAGTTTTTGGAAAGTAAACATTAGAAGCGGCAGGCGCGTAGGATTTTCGCTTATGTAACGGTGCCTGCCTGCATTGCCGTGCGTATGGACCACTGGACCCACTTTTTGAAAATTAGCGTGTGTATAGACTATATTTAAATTCACTTATAATTTGTAATGAAATTGGAATTAAAATTCACTTTTTAATATAAATTCTGCATAAACTTAGTATATACACTGAAATTTAATACCTAGAATGTGGATTTTAAATAATTCTACCCTTGTTAAGGTTTACACTAGTGATAGTGGCTGCGGGCTACACCACCTAATGACCCTATACTTGGCATATGGCTTTACCCCGGATGAGTTTTACCCCGGATAAGTTTCTGCCCATTTCTACCCCGGTTAAGGTTTGCGCTGGTGACGGTGGCTGTGGGCCGTGCTGCCCGATGACCCTATGCTCGGCATATGGCTCTACCCCGGATGAGCTCTAGCTCGGACTCGGTTGTGCTGAATTCTAACCCTGTTGAGGTTTAGGCCCTTGGCAAGCCAGGGGGCATACAGAGGGTATCAACAGGGCATGTGCAGGGCTTGTTCAGGGTTGGAATTCTTTGTAGGATTCCTTGGCAGTTGGCTCGCTTAACTTTTTCTACCCCGGATGAGGTGTATGCCCGCATATTGGAGCAATGGAAGCGGTGCTTCGCAGGAAATTCCCCATCCCCCTACCGCTCCGTCGAGTTGACAGCCAACTAACGCCACGGATCAAGGTATTGCGAGGAACAGGGGCTCGGTGAGTGGAAGCGGACGACCGAGAGCGTGAAATGCGAAATGACGATGGACTTCTTTCTCCATGTCTGCGAAACATCGAGAACCAAATAACCCCTTGTCTGGTCACACCACTCCGCTGACTCGTTGTCAGTGCCACGAAACGTTTTTGGTTCCTCAGTTTGGCCTCCGAGCACCTAATATCGACGGCAAGCCAGTCGTCAGCGTGGACGAACTGCGGGCTATCTTGACCTTCAACGTTGCCTACGACACCGGCGTCCTCCCTAGCGAGCGGCACCGCATCCATCCTGTCGGGCTGTTACCAGATTCTCTGTTTCACCGGAGCACGACCTTCCGATCTCGTGTATAACGAAAGAAAGAGGCTAAAAGATAATTCTCAGAGCGAGATCTTTGGTCGGAAGGCTGTGACCTCGGTCGACACTGACGACAAGAGCGAGACCGGAGAGGCTGACGACAAGGAGGCACCCGACAAGGAATCCAAGTGGCTTAACGAACTCCTCTCAGCGGAGACGACGGGGCGTGGGCGTCCAAAGGCGCTCTGCAACCAAGATGTTCTCTTGATGGCCGTCCGCCATCCCGTGACGGGCGGACACACCCTGGCCATGGCCATCAAGTTGATCCACCACAAGGGGAGCGACGATAAACCGAGGCCGTACGCTCCTATAAACTCGCGAGCCGAGCTTCCGTTTGCTGACAGATACCAAGATCATCTTCCACTTCACCCTCACCAAGAAGTTGATCTTCTGTTCCGACATAGTTATCGTCGCCCTTGCACTGCACGACAGGGCCTTCGATGCGCCGAGGTTGACCGACGCCGCTCACGTGCTTGGCGTCAAGACTCGGGGTTCTACCCAATGCACTCGGCTGCGTTAGACGCAATCCATGCTCAAGATCCCGATCTTTCGCCGCTTGTGTCGTGATGGGGCCCTGTCGAAGGGAGAAGCCATGCCGTATGCCAAATAGAGAGACGACATGGGCTGGCAGAGTCTCGATGCGGGATTCGAGAGTCGTTGGACGCCGAGGTTCCGTCGTTGTCACTAGGGAGCGCGCCAGATGCCGTCTAAGATCAGATCATGCGTCACGATCCGAAGTTTGTCATATTCTTCAGCGCCTATCTCAACGAGAAGGTTCGTTCGACATCCAAAACACCTTTTGGAAGAAGAGACCGACGACCAGCTCTTCCGGCTGCTCGCACACGTCAGCCTCGCCCGTAACCCCCGTGCCACGAGAGACATGGTCCCCGACGAGTTCTGGAAAAGTCTGCTGCCAGACCCGGAAATTGTCGAGTTGGACGGAGTGGCGAGCGACGCTCAAGCAGGGGCGGTACCGGATCGCAAGCCGGGACAACCAAGCCGAGATGCGCGGGCTCTCGGAGCAGATCAGGACCAAACGTTCGCAGTGGGAGAGCACGATCGTGACGGAGTACCGGCGGTGGCACTTCTATCACCGTCCGACATGGGACATCGAGCGGCAGGCACAAGGCGAGGTGGGCGAGGACGAGGAGTATGCCGACCCGGCGATAGAGCCGAGCATCCCCGAACGTGCCCGGCTTGCCGAGATCTTGTGCCACCAGCCCGGCGACTGGACCGACAAAGAGACCTTCCGACATTGAGCCGAAGCCATCGAGCTCATGGTGGCCTGGTGGCCCTGTGCGACAAGGAAACGATCAAGCGTGACCGCATCCGACTACGGGCGCAGGCCGAGCTACCCATCAAACAAGAATCCCCCGAGCCGGCTCCATTTCCTCTCCTCCTAGAGGCGACACAATGTCCGGGTTGCATCAGCGACGGGCAGCTCACTCTCGAACAACAGACGTTTCGTTACTGCCGTCCCACTGTTAGGAAGGACTACTTTGACGATGCGCACCTGGAGGGAAGAGAGCGTACAGAGCGGCGTAGTGAGCTCCAGGTATGTCTGCATCGAAGCTGTAGAGGGAAGAAGTTTCGGGACATGAATCATTTCAAGAACCACGTCCAGTCGGTCCGCAAAGTCCCGCTCAGAATATAAGAACGAGTCGAGCGCAGACGGGCACGAAAGGCCAAGAGACGGTGGCAAGACCGCATTTAGTTCGTAGTTATACAATAGACTTTTCTCCGGCAAATGTCGCATTCTTCAACGGGTACAACCATTTTGGTTCCAGCTGCTTGCCTATATTCGACCTATAGAAGCACCAAGAAGGCGAGATGTGGGTGAGTGCCGCCGGGAAGCTAGGGCGTGTCAGTCGACCTGTTGAGGGGTTGGAGGGCTCGCTGTGTGGCAACAGGGTCCCCCCGTCTACCCCTTCCCTCCTTCCCTCTGCGCTCCCAAGTCCTTAAGACTTTGCACTCTCATCATCGCTATCTGCCTCCAATGTCACATCTTCCGCCGGTTCAAACTCGACGACCAAGTCCAACATGACAACCTTCCTGTCGCTACCGAGGACTGGCATCTAGTTGCACTCCTCCGTACAAAGACTTTGCTCGCGTGCCTGGATGACCGGAAGGGTCTTGCCGGTTCGCATGTCTTCAAAGTCGAATGATAGCAGCCGCGTCTTGTGATGCTTGTTCAGCTTGACGAAAGGGCCGGCTACAATCCTCATGCGGTTGTCAAGCCTGTATTTGCGGAGGCAGGTGGAACGGAACTCTCGCGAGGCGACCAAGCAGGCCCTCCAGGTATCGTAGTCGACAAAGTCCAGAATCCGGTCGTACAGTTCCTGAGGGAGAAGGCCTGCCGACTTGGATGCTGCGCGGCGGCTGGCGGCTACCTTAAAGAAGTTGACGAGTGACGCGAGTCCTGGAAAATGGCCTCGTAGTCTTCGCGTGGTCCCCCTGCAGTTTGCTTGCAGGACGAGCTCGCCGAGCTGACGCTGGCTCTCCATCCCCGGCTTCAACTCTGGCCGCTCTCGTGGATGTGTGCTTACACAATACTCTTCGCGCAAAGGCGAAAGATCGACGGTTCCACTGACCGTAGCCATTGGCTCGGTATTGCCCTCATCGCCGTCGTCAAAGGACACTTCCGCAAATGTCACACGAATCCTATCCCTGAATAGCCTCCATACCAGCGATCGGTCCGATCGCTGGTATTCTATTGAAACTACTGCGTGGATCATTCCAAGCCTGGAATGGCCACAACAACGGAGGAATGGAACTACCCCATTGTAAGCAGTACTTAGAGTAGCTGTTGGAAGCCCTCGGCTTCCAACGATTGAAGCAATCAACACACTCGTTTTTTCACCGAAGAGCCTTCGATCCGCAGCATGCAACAGCAAAGACCACCTTGAAGAGCGACAGGACGACCATCTGAAAGTTGGTGCGTCCTTGCTTGACGCCCCAAGCAACGGCGTTCGTAATGGCCGCGCCGTCCACCAATACCGTCAGGCTGACGAGCACGTCCTTGATCCAGTACATCGTCTCTGTGGGCGATGCTCCCGGAGGGTCGCCCGGCCGATGAGACATTGAACCGAACTCCGGCAACGGAGCGCTGTCGCCAGCCCACATCGTGTCAAGCCATCCTGGAGAATTCGGGAGGTGGTTCGATCGGCAGTCCCACCACTGGCAATTTCGGGGATTGCAATGCTGTGCAGGGAACGAGTGAAACTTGACCTCGCCAGAGGCAATGGAGACGAGGGCAAAGGCCAGCTCGCGAAAAGGGAACGAGTCGGCACTCCACTCCCTCCCAAATCGAATGATCTCGTTCTGGTACTCAACAAACGCACCAGCTAGAGCGTAAGTGAGAAACGCCTTCCACGGCTCTCCGATATCTGTCCTCGGAGTTGCCACGCGGAAGGTATAGCCAATCTCTTGGTCCCGTTTGCGACGTGCCAACGCCAGGGAGGCCATATGCTCTTCTGGGCAAAGGTCAAGGGAGATTGTTGGCTTGTGTGGGTAGATGCTGTCGGCAAGTGCACGGAGCCATAGGTCGGTCGTCTTGGCGCGGGGTGTTCCCCAGCTGTCAATGTATGCTGAAGTTCATCGTGAGGACCTCTCGGTCCAGGTCGATGACGTAGAAGTACTCCGCGTCGTAGTCGTCCAGCCGCGGCAACTCTGATGGGAGCGCCACGAACTCTCGAAACACCGTAAAGTCGGGCTCGGACCCATCGCGGATCTCGTACACATGTTGCTCTAGAGCGCGTTCCCTGGCCGCGTATTCTGCTCGCATCGACTTCAGCCATTCTGTCAATTGTCAGCGCATGTAATGCAAAAGCTCTTCTTCAACGGCGTACCCTGGTACTCTTCGGGGTTGGAGGGAATTCTCGCGACGATTTTGGCACCGAGACCCTCAAAGTAGCTGTCGTACTGGTGGTAGCGAATGTAGTAGCGCTTGCGGGAGCGTACTATCTCGAGGCCTCGCGTTCCCATCGCGATCTGACTGAAGAAGGTTCGCAAAGCCGTTCCGTCGGCATGAAAGTTGGAGTATGCCTCTAGACTGTCCAACTGCCAAAATAGGGCCCGCGGACGAAACGAAGTCGGTGTGGTGCGGCTTCTGAGCGATGCTGCGGAACAAGACCAAGTACAGTCAACACCCTAGTAAATGCAAGGCCCCCTTTCCGCAAACAACCCTCAAAATGCAACCCCTTTCGTGGTCTGAATTATTTAGTATGGCAGAACGCAAGTCCGCAAACCGCAATGGTAGGCATGGAAAGTTGCGCAAAAGGGGGGGTCCTTTTAGGTGGTATGGACTCGAACGAGGCATATTTATAGGCCTTAACCCACTGAAACCCTCTGGAATTCCAGTGATCAGTACCCAAAGTGGGAACCAATTCTTGCCAAGCCATGAAAAGTGGGTCGTTTGGCGCCCCCCTTTACGCAACCTACCCAGAAAATGCAAGCGGTTTGCCGGTCTCGAATAGTTGCGTTTACTAGGATGTTGACTGTAGAAATTCGAGAAGCTAGCACTCGTCCCGCTCTTAGCCGCTCCGTGCGGCGACAAGGTTTTCCACTACACCGCCTCGAGACCGCATCGGTCGTTCGGCTGAACCTCGGTCTATCCCCGGCCGCCAACCGAGGACTTCTACCGGTAGTAGGAGAATCGTCGACGCCACAGAAGTCGTCGAAGAACACGCCGCAGCGGGCCATGACGGCATTGGTGTCTGCATCCCATGGAGGGTCAACCCGCTTGCCTCATGAAGCCTGTGAAGTACATGAATAACCTCCTCTCTGCGTTCTTCAAGAGCTGAAACCGGGTCTGCCTTCCTCCTCCGCTTCTCCTCATACTCGGCTATAGGTATAGACTGAGCAAGAAGTGGCTGCAGAGGACGGCATGGCGAATTGTGCAGGGCATCGCCCGTCAAGTTTAAATGCACCGGGCAAGAGCGACCCTCGTGCCCTCGCTCGTCTCTCCTAGCTCTGAATGGAAATGCATCAGTCAAAATCGGCAAGAAAATTGCACACCAGTGTGTGCGCCACCAACGCATTGAGGCCTTCAGCGCGGGGTAGCGGACATCAATGACAGCGTGCCTTGGTTGTCACGGGTGCAGACCTGCAACATCCTTTCCAGGCCACACGGCTTTCCCTCAATCAAGCATCTCACCGTCTTTCAGGCGTTTACCATCACTGGGTGCTTAACCAAATGGGGTACGAGCCGATGGCTCATAACTTGAACCGAGACCATCCGTTCCTTCAACAACTGAAGTTATTACGGCCTATCTATACAATCCTGACCTTCCGAGGCTCCCAGTTAAAAGGAGGCTTGCCAACACGCCTAATGAGAGGCCAGTAGAGGTATCTTGCCTGTCTCTCACAGCGTCTGTTTCCTGCTATCTCCTCCTCTGTAATAACTCGCTCTGCCATTCGAGGACGCATGAAGCCTTGATTTGATCGTACCCAACTCAGAACTTCGGTATGCAGTTGTTTGTCGTCCAATTCATCGGGGACACGGGGAAATTCAAGTGATTTATCTTGCAAGCGACCTCTCGCCTCATCTTCCTCGTACCTTCGAACCCTTTCCACCCTTTCAGCGCAAGCCTGCCATTTCAGCACCTCGACTTCCCACCAACGATCATGCAGTCGTCGCAAGATTTCTAATATCGGCGTCCGCAAATAGACGCAAGCTCGACCCATGACGGTAGCCCTATACTTCGGCACGGTATCAGGGTCGGACTGAGTTATCGCGATGAAGTCTTTTCCTTCGCTGTTGAAACTCCACTCCCAGGCCAGAGGCTTTGGCCCCAAGGTCTTTTCTTGGTCAATGATCCGTCCATCTCGGCTTGTACCCGCGAACAGAAGGTCAAAATACACACTTTGAACCCAGTCGAAGTCCTCTCGAGGGAAACGGAATACGATGAAAGAGGGCGTATCATTGGAAGATAATCCAAATCTTCCATCTCGCTTGGGGCCAGAATCGGAGGGCAAGGCGTGCTTGCTGTTCGCAGAGATAAAGGCTTCAAAAAATTCGGTCACGCCACGGGTATAGTTTCTACCATGTTCAGGTAAATCCGCTGTTGGTGTATGCGCAAGGTATGACTCGGAAACACCGAGCGCTTCGCGAAGTACCGGAATAATGTCCACGATTTGTAAAGCTGGAAAAATTTGCCTTCGGAGCCTGGCGGCCCCTCGCGTGTCCCAGCGCTGTCGGAGATCAGGATAGGTCCGCTCCAGGTAAGGGTTCGAGAGCCTATCTTCAACGATAGACGATGGTATCCTCTGAATGGTGCGGAACGCGTTCTCAAGGAGCAAGCGGTCAATATAGAGGCAAGTCCATGGGTCGAACACGCCGGAGCAGCTGTCAGCTTATATAAGCAATTGGAGCCATTCGCGGAAGTAGCCGGCTTGGCAATAGGGGACCCTGCAGGCCAGAGATTCTCTTCCACAGAACAACAACAATACACAACAATCACCACAATTGGCCATGAGTGCTAGATTCTGACAGCAGCTCGGTCCTGTCCGTTGGTTTCCGTCCTCAAGGGGGCTTGCCATCAGGAATACTCTTCTGACGTGCGTAACAATGCGATAGTTTTCTTCATCGGTTTTTCGCACGATGAAAAAGAGGTGAGCATCGATATAAAACAGGTGATCAGACTCGGCATCAACGACTTTGTCGAGTGGAACGTCCGATTCTAGAAACATGGCATATTTTCCCAATTGTGTTCGAAACACGGTGGGTGTTGCTGTGGTACGAGGGGCCAAACGCTCAAGAGAGCAGATATGGAGGAGATATAAATGCAGTCCTCCATGTTGATCCACTGACCCAGTGTAGCGTGGCGAGAAAACAAGGCAGTATCGGGCGGATATCCGTCGCGTATGCCGGTTGGTTTCCACGTGGCTCAGCTCATCCGTCTCCAAGGTCCAAGTTGGAAAGTTCCATGTCCTACGAAGCGGCCATCTATCGGTTACCGTCCAGTTGGGAGCCCAGGAGGGCTGCTTGTTCCAGCCCTTGATGTCAATGGAGTTGACCAGAAATGTGTTCGCATGTTGTAGATTGAGTATGCAGTGCGCAGTAAGGCTGGTGAATATATGCATGGCGCTGGCGGCGTAGTTGGGACGCAAGAATGCATGATTGGACGCGTCCAACAGGCCTAGGATACCAAAGACTTTGTCTCGAATATCGGTTGCACTTGATGGCCAGGTCTTCTTCATCGCATCCAAAAGTCCGACGGCGGTGAGAGATTGCCCAGCCAAATGATCCTGAAGCCATTGCACGGGATTAGATGGCTCCTCCTCCGCCGACTCGACTTTCAAAACATCATCAAATGCCACTGGATAAGGCAACAACTCCAGACTCGTCCTTGATTTTAAGGAGGCCTTCAAACAAACAGGCCAGCTGATCTTTGCTGTTGTTGCTCTGTCCACCCAATATTCGCTCCCTCGGAAGGTAAACACGATTTGCCGCGGGAGAACCAGCTTTTGGATTATCCAGACACGGGTAAAGTACCGGTACTTGAGCAAATCTTGGATGGACTCGTCCTCACCAAGGGTTTCGAATGCTCGACGGACTGGAAACCTGCCCGATGGTTTGCCGGCCACTTCTTCGCCTAGATAGGCAAGCACCCGCGTGAATCCTCTGTAGATAGCTCCCATCTTTGGTATTTGGCTCGACTTTTCGGTATTGTTCAGCTGGTTGTATGCTCTCAAAGTCTACATGTTTCTCTCGCTGCTCCCTTCGAACCACTCCTTGAATTCTGTTGCCACCCATCGCCCGATGGCCTTAAGGCTGGCTAGCAGCTTGTAGATGCTGGCTAGGGTTAAGGTATTACCGATCATAACGGGGCCGTAGATACTCTGCACGGGCTTGGTCAGCCAGAGCAACGCAAAGTTCAAAGTAAAAAAGAGAGAAGTCAACGTACAATTTCTCGCGCTCGCAAGCATAATAGGCCATCCAGCTCTCTGCCCGCGCGACAAGCAGTGGCACCGGCATAGTCTGGTAGTCTTGTGGGAAGAGCAACCGCATGCGCTGAAACCACGCCGCCACCCACACGCCAAGCTGGATCTTCGCCTCCTCTAAGTCGCCACTGTTTGTCTTAGTCTCGATGGCGATGGGCGCGGGGAAGTAGCACAAGGGGCCGTAATCAGTCTGGCTTAAAGCGTACTGATCGATAGGCAAGCTGCGCAGAAGTGTCTGGTACGTTATCGGCGGGCTGTCGGTAGGGCCTGTAATGTGCGACGAATCTGGGCACACCAAATTTCCTTTTTCGTATCTTGAACACGCGACGTTGCTCACCCTGGCTCAGGCTCGGCTCAGTCCCTGCTCAGGATTTGCTCAGGCTGGCTCACCTTTGCTCACCCTAATTACCATTTTTGGCAGGCTGCGCAGAATCACTTCAACTCTAGCCGAGAGGGCCCAGAACTGGTCCCATATATAAAGATGGCCAAAATGTGTCCCACTTTTGAAACCAACAGTCTTGTGTTCGTATTACTTACCTAAGCGTTGGAGATTTCTATCCTCCAAGTCTCGCGCTTACACCTCCTACAAACACTCCTCCTGTTTGTGACGACCTGGCCACCGGATGGGTCGGCGCGGCCCGACTCACCCCGCAGGAGCAACAGTACGGAAGACAGTGCGACGTAACCCGCACTGTGGCCTCTGCGCTCCACTACCTCTGTCGGAACTCACTCCAACAGCCACAGGGGCCGGTACAAGTTACTCGATCCCCAGTAGTATAGATACCATCATCGTTCCCACGATGGAGTGAGGAACTTCTTGGTTCCTCACGCTAGCAATTCACTGCATCTCAATATTGATCTACTGTTTGGAACCTCTTGATCAACGACCTGTGTGACAGTGCAGTTGCCCCCGAAGAGTTGTGCTAGCCTTCATCCAGTCATCTTGCCCCTCAAGCCTTTGGGAGTCCGTCCCTACGCCCTGTCTCCTTCAGAACACCTCCGGTGCCCTGAGGGCTAGGTCATAACACGGTTGTTCAGTCCTGAATCCATTAACACATCTCGACAAAATGCTATGATTCAGCATGGAACTGGAACTAAGGACGTCAGATTTAGCAAATACTGTTATTAAACGGGCTGAAAGGAGAGGCCTTACAGTGGACCGCTCTAAGATCAACCCTCAAGCTATTCGAAGGAATTTGAGGCCTAAGAGTAAAAGTGAATATTCACGAGTACTTGTAGTGTGGTATTCCTAAGTTAAGACCGTGCACGTTATAATACCGAGATTTAACGTTCTTTAGATATGTAAACAAATATGGACCTTCTCATCCTCGGGATATGCAGGTGATGAAGCATTTCGCTGAAACTCTGTGCCTCGGTATGAAAGGCAAGGTTGACGAAGAGAATGAACTACCAACTCCCTCTAGCTTGCGAGTTGTAATACGCCGATTTTACAATGCATGGGAATGACATTACAATCTAGAGGTACCTGTGCCCCGTCCACGATTCAACGGATTTAGATGATGCCAACCAAATCGACCTCTCAGCATCAGATTTTGAACCAAGCCCGATAGAACTTCACTGGACACGCTCACCACTAAGCGATTCGACATCACCCAGTGATGAGGACAGTCTTTGGGATCAGCGAGATGACTCTTCGGATGTCCCTACTGAGCTCTCATCTCAGTTGGATGATACAGCGCCGAAGCATCTTGACGATAAAGGCCGCTACTTTCCAACTACGTCGTCCCCCATCACTACTGATATCTCTGGCGGACCGGAATCTCAGAGCTCTGACTCCTCCGCAGCCTTCCTCTCGGAGAATTATAACGAATCATCGCCCAGGGCGCCGGTGTGGTTAGTTGATCCGGAGTTGCAGGGATTCAATGATCATCAACCCCACTGCTCACCCTAGATCAACAATACTCTGGATTCGGATAGGGATTCCACTCGCAGCGAAAACCTTATAGCCCAATTTCTGTCAGATCTCTCAACGCGAGACCGATAAACCGCTAGAGCCAAGGCCGCGTTAATGAAAGATTCTCAGCGGCGTATTTCTGAGATCATACAAGCAATCGAGCCAGAGGCTGTCGTAGAAGAAAAATCGCGCCATAGCGTTCAAGACTACGAACTTGCTTGTGGCACCAACCTCGCACGTGGCGCCATCCGTTTCGGCTTCCACGACGCCGCAGCCTGGAGCATCACCTCCGGAAACGGCTCCATCGTCCTCTCGGGCGCCTATTACGCCCGCCACAACTGCCTGACAAAGAACCCTAACCCAAGCATGGTGCCAGCCCTACAGCCCTGGGCCCACTGTGGAACAGGCCCACAAGCCCCAAATTAGCGACACGCAGCCCTGACACCTCCCACTGCAAGAAGCGACGCATCGAACTGCAAGGCTCACCACGGCATATTCCCTTCAGTTCAGCTCACGCCAGGAATTCCCATCCTATCAACAAACGCTGCCCCGATAAGGCTCCGTATCAGTCAATGGACAACATACCTGCGTGCCTTCGACGACTACTTCCATGGCGGAGGAGGTCGTCAAAACAGAAGAGATGCACGCTAAATCTCCCCGCCGAGCTTGTCTGGATCGTCTTGGAATTCCTTTCACCAGAATCCATCATCGCATTCGCCCTGACCTGCCGCATACTCTTTGCTCAATTCTTCCCCATGCAACCCCAGCTATCTGACTCCGCCAGAGCAACATTACTCCAGTGGCTCGAGCAAGACATCCCAGGCCTCTATTTTTGCCACGATTGCGCCCGCCTCCATCGGTGGCGGCGCCTAATACGGTCTTCAAGTTCTGGGATCACAGTGCTCGACGGACCTTGTTGGAAAATAGCTCCGGGCATCAAATACCTGATGAGCGATTACGTCCCGGACTATGGGTTCAACCTTACGTATTCCCTAGCCCAGCTTGTCACCAACCGCCACCTCTATGGGCCCTCCCACGGTCCATCTGTACATGATATTGCGGCAACTAGGCATTTCGGCGATCCTCTATATGGGGTTGACATTATACGTTCTTGGAGCGCCAAGATCATCAACGATAGCCTCTACCTACACGGGAACATGACATTTCGAAGGTCCAGAAAAAAAGGAGAAAAGGCGTTGTTGATGGAATGTCTCGAAAACTATGGGCACCTTCTGGTATGCCCTCATCTTCGCATCACTGAAGACCGTCCACCAGCAGCACCCAGCATCTCTGAGCCAGCCAATGATCGAGACTCGGCAATACGTTTCACGACAACCTCTGGACAACCTACTTCTTGCCCCCTTTGCTTTACCGACTACCAGGTACGGATCACCCCGGATCGTTCGAGGTACGCTGTGCAAAAGCCCATGGAGAACTGGGTTGTCGAGATCGCTCGGTGGCATAAACTTGGGCGGTGCCGATCTCCGCAAGACCTAGAATGGTACAACCTTGTAAGTGAGTATGGCGACGGAGTAGTAGCGTGGCGACGGGACATCTGTGCGGCAGGGGTGGTCTGCAGAGAATGGACAGCGGGGGACATAACCTCTACGAATATGATTGAGGGGACATTTGTTTTTGGAGAGCTACGATGGGATCGATGGCAACGATGGCTTCGCAGGGCTTGACAGTTCAACTCACACGCAAGAGAAACTGGTGGACCCGAAATATGACATTTCCCCTTAAAAGAATACCTAGTACTACACTACCTAAATTGTGTGAATACATTAGCGCATTTGGCCCCCGGCCTCTCAACTTTTGTCCCCAGGCTTCCCGAGCATCCACTCAACTGTTCTGCCTTCCCCCACCCTGCATGTATCTCGGGGCGCCAAGCGGTCACCACTTCCAGTTGTGATCGTCTGCATGGGAATCGACCTCGAGGCTGGCGTCTTCGTTCGGAGAGAGGAGACAATGTTGTGGTCGTGGGGCTCAACGGTGACGGGGGAGAGGAGAGTTGAGGATGAACCCGAGGAGTTTGTGGGCAGAGAGCGCAGGAGGGAGGTCGAAAGGTCGTGTGGAGCCTGAGCAACGGAGCCCAGAGGAGGTTTGGGGCGGGTTCGCGGGAGGTGATTGGCGCTGGGGTCTCCTGTGAGGCATATCAAGTGTGGAGGACAAGGTATCTCCAGTCTGGCGGAGCCAAAAAGCATGGGACGAAATGCAGGATGTGTGACTTACAGAAGGCAGCTCATCTTGGCTTCCCCTGGAAAAGGGTACTAAACCCCAGCACCACGATAAGGTGTGAGCCGATCGCTGGGGGGGCCCTCTTGCGAGAGACCCCCACCCACTCCTCGGGAAGCGGTGGAAGGCTGGCGCCCTAGCCAGCGGCTACATCAGCGACTCCCCTGCGAGTCGCTGGAAGGCCCATGCATCCCTTGTCCCGGGGCTTTAGGAAAGGCAGAAACAGGTTCTGGGAGCTTGCTGAGGGCGTCCCGCATCTCGCCGAGCACTTCGATCATCTGCTTTGCGTTCCGATCCTGGCTTTCCCGAGCTGCACGTAGTTCGTTCCTCAAGGCCAGGAGCTCAGTGGTCTGTTCGAGAAGAGCTTGCTGGTTGGCTTGCAGTTCTGTCTTCACACCCACCAAGAGCTCAGAGAGCGACTCCTGTGGAACTGGCTCAGGGGCCTGAATCACATTCCTCATCGTCTCGATCTTCCGCTCGACATTACGCGTGCCGGTGCGAAGTCCAGTCAGCTCCACACGAATCCGTTCAAGAACAGCTTCGGCGGGGTGGACGTGAGGGAACCATGAAGGGAAGATGGCACGGACAAAGTCAAAGGCCAAGTCGAAAATCGCAAAGATAGGACCGCAGTCCTTGAACTCCATGTTGTTGGTTTTTTTGCTTTTCAAGCTGTCGCAGTGTTGTTGACTGGAGCATGAGGAAGAATAGAAGAAGAGGTTGGGACGAGCGGCCAGCGAGACGAAGTCAATGGGCCAGCAGCTCCAGTAATCGCAGCTGCCGTGAACACCCATTGATGCTGGGCAGTCGCATTTGCGCTGATGAAAACTTGGACTTGGTGGAAGGAGCATGCATCGCCAAGGAGGTATTCGTTCGCCTACCCATCCATTGCGGAAGCACCCCCCTAGCTGGTGGGTCCCTGCCCGGGACATGAAGGGTTGACTTGGAAAGTGTCAGGAGACTGGCATCAACTTCGAACATACACTCACGGTAACTTGCAATATCTGTGGGATCAGGTTCTAGATCCAAGTTCATTGAGGATGTGTATGCCGAAGGGTTCTGGTATTGAGATAACAGTTGAGGAACAGACACCCTCAGGTCACTCACGCAGACGCCTCATAACTATTCCCCAATCCTGCCCGCCCATTCCGTCACCTTCACCACCACCTTCAACATCCAATCCGTCTTCCCAGGCTCCCAATCAGGGGCATAAGTCTCTAGCCACGCTCGATACACCCTCGGGTTGACATACCACCTCACAGCTGCCACCATCGCCATCTGCGGCACATGTCCGGCAATAAGCAACCCAACCACCGCCTTGTCCATGTTCCCCATCTCCCCTAGCCCGGCCTTCAACACAACATACACCACCCCTATCAGGAAAGGAACCACATTCCAACTTAGGCCTAGGATAACAGGGGGGGATGAGAACTATAGCAAGCACGAAGAATACGACCATCAGAGAGGCATATGCGTGTGCTGTGATGTCGAGTATTGAAGTGACCCAAATGGAAGGGGTGAATGTATCCCGCTGTGTGACGTTCTGGTAGATCACCAAAGCGTTCATGGCGCAGCGAAGATAGTTGAACGGGACGCAGAGACAAATGGGGACGCCGCTCATCAACATGAATGTGGAATTCGGTGGACGCTGGGGGAGTGCTCGACCAGTGAGAGGGACGTCTGGGCCGTCAGCATGCAGTGTGCGAGACGAAAGGGAGTGGGTGGGGCGACTAGATAGGGCAGGGTTAGGGTTATTTTGGTGGTTCAGTGCCCCACCGATGAATATCATTGACCGCGGTCGCAAACCTGCCATAATCTTCCATTCCCCGACATCCCAAAGGCGCCTCGTCATCAACCACGGTTAGTTGTGTGGCTCTGACACGTTTCTGAAGCTAATTTGACCATTTTAGAGTGCTGTGGAACCTTCAGAAGCATCCCCTGCCCTTGCGCCGTCCAACCGATGCCTTCCTTGGCGGTCGCAGCCATGGCTGGCCGTGTAGGCCAATCCCCACGCCCTAGCCGGTCGTACAGCGACCCCATTACGGCTCTATCGAGCCCAGCTAATAGCGGCGAGTTTCCCGATATCAACGATCTGCTTATTAGGCCTCCGATTGATCTCAACGGCTCCACGCATCCCGGCCAGGACCAGAGCTCCGCGGAAGCGCGCCGGGGCCGCAGTCCCGGAGCCAGAGGTTGCTGCAACAGTTACGCAGTCAAGAAAGCGGGCTATGGCAGGTGCTGTCACCAAAAAACGTGTGGCGGAAACGGATTTGGTCCCCGGGATGCCTGTGAGAAAGACTCGCAGCGGCCGTACAATCAAGCTCACAAAGAAAGCCTCAGAGGCAGCGACATCTGATCAGAAATAGCGCTTTCGACGGCTGTGGGGTCATTTCAACGATCGGTCTGATCGCTGGAATTCTATTGGAACTACTGCGTGGCCCATTCCAGGCCACAACAACGGAGGAATGAAATTACTCCATTGTACGCAGTATTTAGAGGTCACCGGGGGAAGTCCTAGGGCTACCAACGTTGAAACAGAAGAACACACTCTTTCTCGGCGATGAAGCTTTCGATTGTGCGTGCCACAGCTTGATCAAGGTCCTTAAGAAGTTCGGAGATTTGAAGAGCTCCGAACTGAATAGAGAGGGCCTGAATCCACTGCTGATAATTCTCAGGCCCTAAGAGTCGCTGTTTTTGAGTGAGAGTTAGAGACTGTTTGGCGAATTCTCTGACCGTGAGGGAGCTGAAGTCATCGGAAGGTCGTGTTGAGCCCCCTAGGGTTCTAGTGGAAGCCCCCGAAGGAGTGGTTGAGGCCCTCTCTTCCAGTAGACGTTGAAGTTGGCTTGCGAGCTGGTTGACTTTCTGCTAGAGGCTTTGGATCACAGCTTTCGGAGCTGTGTGGGCTGGAGGAAAGGCCTGCGGGTGCCCTTGTTGGGCTTGTGGATAGACCTGTGTGTTGAAGGCCTGCTGTTGGTCCACGGGGGTCATCTCGAAGTCTCCGGAGTTTGACATGGTTACTGGCGGACCTGCGAGACTCGTGGGAGTGCTGCGGATCACTAAGGATTCAGTGGTTGCGGGCTTGAGGGAGCCGGGTAGGCTCCGAAAGGCAAAGATGGAGGTCGTGGTTTGCCTGGATTTGCAGGGCTTCAGGGGAGGCAGTGCCGGCTCCAGAGAGAGGAACTAGGTAGGTCGAGGTGCTCCGAGGGCCTCTGGAAGTTCCATGGGCTTCAGGGCAGTAGTAATGACCCAGGGAGCGAGATCGAGTACTTCAGAGTGTGAAGACCCGGGCTCATAACCTGTCGAGGTTTGTGCTCTGACAGGTCTATCGAAGAGTGCCTGCACAGAGGTTGCAGTGGCTTGCCACTGCAAGGTACTATGGCAGGGCTTGGTAAGATGCCAAAGGAAGTAAAGAGACAAGGTGTATTTCTTGATGCTTACTTGAAGGGAAGAACTAGCTACAGGAGAGAGGAGAGATTCTTGTAGTTGTGAAAGGCTCTTCCAGAGCCTTCCACGGGTGAAGAGTTCTGAGGGTAACGAAACTACAGAAGGAAAGGTGTGTGTTAGTGCAGTGTTTCCTGAAGTCTCTGGAATCTTCAGTGGGGCACACGCCCTGGTGGTGCGGGGGATTGAGAGCAGCCACAGGGTGGCTGCTGCAGGGCCATATTCCAATAACTATGTACTAGCATGTTCTAAATCGGGATAGTATGCACTGGTATAGTCTAAGCTGATATGTTACGTACCAGTATACTCTAGGTTAGTACACTATATACTGGTATATTATGTGCAATGCTAAATATACTGGTATACTTAATACCATCCCAGTTTTGGTACCAGGATACTATGTACTATCCCAGGAATTAGACCAGGTTGCCATGTACTATCCTACAACGTGTACCAGTATATGCCAGAAATGCGGATACTGCGGAGGACATCGAAAGGGAACTTTAGCCGGGGGGACTGAAAACGGGCCTCTGAGGCTGTGCAGCGGCGGCATATGGGATCACCTACACAGGGAAGAATCAGGAAAAGCTCTGGACAAATCAGCTGCAGCTCACCCCAGCTCACCCCAACTCAGGACCACGAATGAAAAAGGAAATTTCTTGCGCCCAGATTCGTCTCAGATTACCAGCCTGTTATAGGCTGCAGGACAAGCGCGTAATCGACTATCTTGGCCTTGGAGACGGCTTCGACTAACGATGCAGGTCCCAGGTGCACTTTTGGCAGAAAAGCGGGGAGGATCGACGCGGTCGTTCTAAGTATGCATTAGCAGAGATTAAGAGGAGAGGTGGAAAGGAGAGATACATTAACTCGGCTTGCACAAACTCGACATCCGCTAAGGCTGTTTCCAGCATAGGCGTGTGCACATAGTTATTCCACGCTACCTCGGATCGCCCCCAACGGATGCTCCACCCTGTGGCTGCCACGATTTTTTGAAGGCTGATAAATGTGTCTCGCGCTAGTTCTGCGCTCCCATGGTCTGCAAAGTCTCGTTCCAAGATATCGTCAGGGTCAGCTTGAGTAGCAACAATCTCATACTGCCAAGCGTTAACTACATCCTTCTGCAAGGTAAGGACATACCTTAAGAGACAAAGGGTAGATGCCCACACCCCTAGATATCTTGGTGAGGGTGGTATCCAAACTGCGGATGGGATCGGGAAGCCTGACGGTTGGAAGCGGAGGCTGGTACTCGACAGGGAGAGCGAACCGCCCCAGGTCAGCGACACTTTTTGTCGGGCTTTTGGAACGTTGCGAGGAGCCAGAAGGAGGCAGAGAGGGAGGGAGAGAGAGCGGGTGTAAAGAAGAGCCCCGCCTTGGCTGTTTAAGTGGGTCTCCGGTGGCTGGAGACTCGGAGGCCAGACCTCCAGAGGCTGGCCGCTTCGAAGGCGTAGCGCTCATCCTTCTGCGTTTAGCAGGCCTTTGGTGAGCAGACCTTAGGCGATGACGGAGAGGGACCTCATCGAGCCACCAAAAGATGTCGGACATGCTGGAGCCAGAGGGTGTTGGCATGATGATAAAGAGCGAGACTGAAGCAGGAATCAGACAACCCGACCTACTCCAGGGGTTAAGCGAGCCTTGGCACACCTCACCCGACCTACACCGCGCACCTCACCCGACCTACTCCACGTAACTCACCTGACCTATCACCGAGTAATTAAGAACTTTAAAATTCCCCATGTGCAATTGAAGCAGTTATTAAAGACTACCATCTAGAGTGTTGAAAATAAAGAAACCAATACTGGTAAGGAAAGAAGCAGTATAAAATAAGAACTAGTCCTTTTAAGCTCTACGAGCCATCACTAACTCCATTTTCTCTTTTTCGATCTGGAGCTTCCACTCCTCCACTTTAAGGGCCCACTTTTCTTATTGCCTTCGCATCTTAAATTCAGCCTTCTTATACTAAAGGTCTTTATTAAAGGCTTCCTAGGTGTTAGAAAATACGTTTTTTACAGCGTTTTATTATAAAGATAAAAAGGTAAAGGTATAAGATGTAGCAGGGTTATTATATAGTTAATAATAAATTACTAAAAGATTAAGAAGCTTTCAGCTTACTAGTGTGGCCTTTTTCTACCTTTAGTAACTGTTAAAAGAGGTTAAATTAGAGAGGAGGGTTATAAGGATTAGTTAGATGCTGAAACAGATGAGATCTTTAGTGGAGAAGACTGATAGGTTCTTAATCGATATTATTACAGTTATAGTGTGATTAGGGTAAAGGTAACATTAATATAATCCTTTATAACCTTAATATTATTAGTAAGCTTTTCCTCACTTTCTTAGGTAAGTTAAGCCTTCTTTTTTCCACACCTTTAAATAAACTGTTTCTTCTTCTCACGATCTTTCCATTATTAAAGCCCTATATAAAGTTAGTAACTGGATACCTGAATAATTAGAGAGTTTATACTTATTTTCACATTATTATTAACTTATCGCCTTATAAGGTTTATATTATAATAGCTTTTCTAAATCCCATACTTCTTAAAGATATAAATTAAGGCTAGATATTATTCATTTAAGTGTGAGTTAAAGCAGATTAAATTTAAAGCTGACATATAACGCCTGCTTTAATAATACCCTACCTTATAGTTAACTGTAGTAAGTTAGATTTAAAATTTTATATTAAGTTAATAAATAATCAGTGTACTTTTAACGTTATTAATATATGGAGATAAGAAATCCTAATCTTTATCACTTATTAAAGAGCAGTTATAAATTAAAAACTGGTAAACTTTTAAAAAGGCTTTATTTTTTACCTAGTTAAGAACCTTTCAGCTATATTTTTAATTAAAATCTATTACTTTATTAATACTATTTTAAGAGTGGTTAAGGTGAAGTTATAAATACCTTATATAATAACCAGCTTATGTTTAAAAGCAGCTTTATTAAGTGTATTTAGTAGTGTTATTATCCTTTAATAGATTAAATTAGGAGTAGTTAAAAACCCCTTATTAAGTACTTCTTGTACGTTATATTAATAGTAAATATAGTAAATTTAAAGTGTGTGGGTTTAGTAGTAAAGGAAGTTAAGGTTAGAGTAGCTAGTAAGATTTATTAAAAACTGACTTTAACTTAAAATAAATTAGCTTTAAGTAAACTTTAAATTAGTAACTGATTACTTACTAATAATAACACCCTATCTAACGTTAATGGTAATTTTAATAAATAAATAAGGGTTTTAATTACCTAAATACTTTAATTAAAGCTTATAACTAGAAATCCTTTATAAAGTAAGGAAATATTTAGTAAATAGAATTTTAAACATCTTATTAGTGCTAGAATTAGTAATTACTTAAGTAAGCACTATATTTAAAAGTAAAGTTAGTAATTTAATAGGGAATTATATAAGTTAAACACTACTTACTTTATTAAAGAGTTTTGTTATAGTAGGTAATAATAACTTTATTCTCAGATAGCTCCTTAAGGTGTTTATAATTTATGTTAATCTTAAAGGTCTATACCTTACCTTACTTTTAAAGTTCGGTTTAGTTTTTATAGAAAAGAATAATTAGAAAGTTAATATTATTATTGTAATAATACTAAATATATTATAAAGAGTTAAAAACTAAACTTAAAGTGTATATTAGTTTACTTACTGCCTTTTTAAAGCTAACGTCTTTATAATATATTAGGTACTCTACCCTAACTACACTCTGTGCTAAGCTAAGTGGAAAGTGAAGAAGTTATTATTTTTTCAGCAGATATTATAAGTGGGTGTTGTTATTAAGGTTAGGGTGTAAGTTAGTAAGGGTTTTACCTTAATGTAACTTTATAAACTGCTGTATAGTAATGTTTTACTTAAAGGTTCTTATAGGATAAAGTTAGTAATTATTTATATATGGAAAAGAAATATTAAATAACTTATGTAACTTTAAGGATAGATTATTAATCTGTAAGATAAGATTTTAAATATCCTAAACTACTTATAATAGGGTAACCTTTAATGGTAGAGGTGGATGGAGGTGAATTTTAGTAAAAACCCACAGTATATAGGGGTATTTGTTTTAAACTGTTAAAACTGGAATGTAATAGTGGAAATAAACTTTACAGCTTAGTTAAATAATATTAATGTTATTAGGGGTCTGTGGGTAGCTTACGTCCGAATTTAGATTAAATTAGTAAAACTGTTAGATAGAAGTCAGACTTTAAACTTACTATAACGTGCTATCTTTTAATCGTTATAATTAAATATATAATAGCCTTTTAAATTATTAAAGGCTTAATCGTTATTATTAATAAATAAACTAATCTTATATTAGAAGGCTTTAAACTTATAAGGGATTAGGCTTTTATAATGAGTGTTTACAGAGCACTTATATTCGTTTTTAACTATATCTTTAGTGTCGAAATTTACGTACTGGATTATACTGTAATATCTACAGTCGAAATTCTATAAAGGTTAGTTAAAGTTAATAAATTAAGGTAAATATTAAGTAAACTTATATCTTTAACTATAACTTATTCACACCTTTATATTAAGTAGTAAAACCTGGTAATAAAAGGGTAGGGGTTAAAAGAGGGCTCCCTAGTAACACTTTCTCCCTTACACACTTTACCTCTTTAAAAGCTTTAAACTACTTTAGAAGCTTAAGATAATGTTTCCCTAAAAGGATCTTAATAGATTAAGGATTATACCTATTCTATATATATTTAGAAGCTAAATGTGACCTTTTAATAAAGTTATTAAAGCCGAGAGTTTAAAAACTTATAAGCCTTACAGCTTATATATTAAAAGGTTTACTAATTATAAGTAATATTATTAAGGAAATCTGATATAGTAAGTTTATAAGGGTAGGACCTTTTCAGGTAGTATTAAACCTGGATTAAATCAGTTTAAAGTTTAATAAAGGTATAAGTAGTTTAGGAATATTAATAAGGCTTCTAGGCTTTTTCAAGGCTGCCTTTAAAACAGCTTTAAATAGAACTATATATATTACACTACTTTAACTAGTTTTAGGGTAATCTGGAAGGTTTACAGTGTGAATAACTTTATTTATATACACTATGTGAAGTTGAAGAAGTGGCTAGCCATTTCTTCCACATATTACAGCTGAGACTAGGGTTTATTAGGGTTTTAATGCTTGATTTATCTATTAAAGTAAATCTAAAGAGAGAATAGATAATAATTAGTTATTAATATTCTTTTAAATAGTCCTGTTAACATTATCTGAGAGAAACACTTTAAATAACTGTTTTTTAAAGGCCGAGATATTACTTAAAGTTATATATTTAGTTACTTATGGCTTTAGATCGCCCTTATTAAAAGTTAAAGGGATTATTAGTGAAACTGTATAAAGGAGTTAGAATTAAATTAATAAGGGATAGGTTACGTATTATACTTATAAGATTTAGTGTAGTTAAGGTCATTTTCTTACTCTTTATTACTGTAGGCTCCAGTTGTAATGTTAAGTTGTAGCTATATAAATAAGTGTGAGTTAAGGTTGTTAATAAGGGTTTCCTGACTGCTTTGTGATAACACGTTATTAACAGCCTTAAATTAAGTAAAGGATTTAAGCTAGTTAATAGATTTAGCGTCGATTAGTTAAGGTGAGGGGCTTTAAATGTCTATAGGGCTTGAGGGTGTAATAGAGCCTCCCTTAAGGGGGAGGGTATTTACTTTTATGGTGGGAAAGAAAGTAAAGTATTTAATAGATTAGGATTTTATTAAGGAGTAATTTAGAATAAAAATACGATTTAAAGGTGAAAAGAAAAGTAATAAAGGTAAGGAAGGTAATTTGATATATATAATACAGTTAATGTAAAACCCTAACCCTTTTAAAACCTTTTTTTATTTACTTACCTTATATTTTAGTATCTTTTTACTCTCCTTTCCGGAACTGGAGATAAGGAGTAGGAGGAATTAAGGAAAAATCTGTAATTAAAAGCTTATTTATTAGTTTCACACTATTAAAAATCTTATAAGTTATAAAAGTTATGGAGATAAGAGTAAGCTTTCTATATATTAGTGTGTGGGAGAAAAGGTTAGGAATAAATTAAGATCTATTTTAAATGTAACGTTTAGTTAGGTTACTTGTAGAATAGGTTGTGTGAGCTAGCTTATTAGTATTGTAACGAGTTAATTTTAGTTGGCTAGTTAGTGTATAACGGATTGTTACTGTAATAGTCTGATATATCCCTTTATAGTTTAGTTAATAAAGTGGTGAGTGGTGCTGCAGCTTATTCTATTAATTACTGTAAGTGTAATCGTTGATGGGGATTGTATGAAAGGGTCTGGATTTAGTTATAAATTATTAGTAATAGCACTAGCTATTTTAAAAGCTGTAATGGATTAAGGTATAAGCTGTTAGTAATAGAAAAAGTATTAGTAAAAAGCTTATAATTATTATTAAAATAAGTTTAAATTATATTATAAATTTTAATAATATATTATTACTATAAAAGCTTATATAATTATTATAAGAGCTTAAATTAAATTATAAAGCTTTAATAATAATAATAATTATGATTTTACATGTTTTTTTTTCATCTGACTTAATTATAATTTAATCACGAACTATTTGCTATTTTTAGCATTAAACATTTTAAAGAATCCACTTAGTGAAATCTTTTCAATTGCTGACGTAATTAGAATAAGTTATACCTCACTTAAACTTTAACTTACAGATTTAATTAGATTTTACATCTTATAACTGTTAACTTTATAATAATGGTATCTTATAAGCAGAGCGTAAGTGATCCCTAATAAGTTATTAACTACTTACCGACTTTATCTTAATTTAATCTAGGATAGGTATAAGTGGTACGTTAGCCACATCACACACTTTAAAGCCCTGCCTCCCTGGAAGCCCTAGGCTGACAGTAGTATTCGTATCCCTGTTAGCGCCGTGTTTTACTACTAGAGTAATGGCTTAGTTAATCCTAATATTAATACGTAGTATATTTATAAAGACGCTGTATATTTATAACTTATTCCTAACTTATTTATAATCTAACTTATCTATAATAGTTAAAGAAGGATAACGCTTTAAATCTCTGCTATTATGTTAAAAAGTACTATAATTATAACAGTATACGTGTTATTATTACTATTAACTGTCTTAAAAGCCTAATTAATGACGAGAATAATAATGTAACTAGTTAATTCACTTTAACTTAACTCTAACTATACCTTAACTTAACTGTAATTTAATTAGACTATTACACGGAGCTTAAGGCTTACTATAAGTGTAACTTACCTGTTAATAACGTCTTAATCACCTTAACTGTTCACCTTCTAACCACCCTTATTATTCCAGTTTAGGCTTAATATATTAAACTTACCCTTACCACCCCTTTTTTACTTATTGTTCCGTATATTAAGTTTAAAGGTAAGGGAAACAGCCTTTATGTAAGTTTATAACTTATTTCTAACTTATTTATAATTTAACCTATTTATAACAGCTTAATTTAGTTAAGATAAAGCGTATAGCTAAGCTTAAGGGTAAGTGTAACAGCTGCTTTATCTTAAAGTGTTATAAATATATTATAACTTTTCTTTCTTAGAATAGATCCTGAATAAATCCTAACTTATATATGGTAACCTGTTTAAAGAATTATAATACTACCTGCGATCTCTAGAAGAAGTTTACAGTCCACCCCTGTAAGAGCGCCTTCCGCGAGCCGCCCGTTAGCACTTCCTTAAAGGCCCCTGTCACGTCCCCAGAGGCTATTATTAACCTGGAGAAAGAGTGTGATAAGGAGGAGGAGATCTTAGTTTAGGTTAGGAATAAGTCCGGATTTAATCGTGACTTTACAGGATTTTAAAAGCCTTATACATTAGTATGCTCTAATAAGTTATGATTAATAAGCCCAGATTAGCTATTATGGCAGTTATGAATCATGAAACAGTCTTGATTTAATCACGTTCTCTACATGAGGTGTATGGAGTAGGTTGGGTGAGTTGTGTTATGTAGGTCGGGTGAGGTTTGCTAAGGCTCGCTTATACCCCTGGAGTAGGTCGGGTTGTGTGTACTCTCAGACTGAAGAGTTATAATGTCAGAATTTTCAAGCGGGTGGCCGCATCAGAGACGTGGCCGGGCAGGCTGCAACAATTGAAATTGGCAAGAGTGCCGAGGTTGCATAGAAGCTGTCAATTGCCGATGGAGGTTGATGATGGGATTTCGATTCGCCTTTATGTATGCAAAACGATTGATCTTACTCTGTCCGGATGCGGACGGGTCGAGGGGCACAAAAGAAGAAACAGCGGAAACAAAGCATGCAACCAGCCACCTGTGTCGCATCGCCACATTGAGGACAGAGACAGAAGGAGAGAGATGTTGCTGAAAGAGATGCATTTCGATTTTATATAACCTGTCAAATTTTGTAACTCATTTCCTTTATGCAACCCGTCCAATTTTTGTAACCCACTCCAATTGAGTTTTGGAGGCCTGAGGGAGAAAAAAAGATGCCAGGAAGGCGTGGCTGCGGAGTGGTGTCGTGGAAAGGTAAGAACACGATAGGGTCTGCGGTCTGGGCCTTCTACCTTCTACGGTCTCGATTCAAGAGAGGGCCTGACTGCGATCTCAGGGGCTCGGCTTGGCAGGGACACACTGGTCTGAAAGCAATCTCTGCCGTTTTTTTTCTCATTAATTTGTGCGCATTCTCTGCGCCGATTTGCGACCGAGTTTCGATCACTTGAACTTCAACCTCATGACTCTTCAGTCTCACTCTTTATCATCATTCCAACGCCCTCTGGCTCCAGCATGTCCGACATCCTTTCGTAGCTCGATGAGCCAGAATCCAGTGGTAGCGCTTCTGACATATCCCTTCTAAGTATTACTAACTACTAGTATGTATTTCTGTGTAGAAATGCCGCCGTTTTTTAGCAGGCACACGTCGCTTATTATGGCAATTATTCCATATCTCTATATCTTTTAGCTTAAGGCATCTATTATTTAACTATATTTCTAAAATAGTAAAAGGGCAGCGTTATACGTTAGTAAATAACTTATTAATGTAACGTAGATTATAAACTTTAGTTTAAACTAGGTATTTATAATGTTTAGTTATAAAGAGGAAGTTATTACAGTCTATTTAATCTACATATGTTGGGTTTTCACAACCCTAACCCGGCCAGTGTGGCTGGAACAGTGTGGCTAGATCCACGCAGCCGCTTTGCGGCTGGCTCCGTGGATCCGCACAGCTAAGAACGCCAGACTCCACTGCTAACCTCGCTTCGCAGAAGCGAGTGTGGCCAATGCACTTCGTGCACTGGCCACCCTTACGGCTATAATACCACGGCTTTCGCTCTCGAAGATAGAAAGAATAAATTATCTTTAACACACACTGTTTTCTAATGCCTTGACTCCTTTTGCATCTTAACAAGAACGTATATGTAACTAAGGAAGGAAGAAAGGGGATAAGAGAAGTTTCTCACAAGATAAGGATCTAGGTAGCGATAAACTATGCTAGTTAGAATGCAGCCGCTATATCTTATAATTACTGAATAAAGGCGGAAGTACGGGTTGTGGCTGTAAGTGGAGGATGTAATTAGCTGTAATCTTTATGCTAGACCTGTCTGCTGTATCAACTTAAAACAAGCAGCCTACTTGCTACATCCCTTTAATAATAGCACGTTCTCCCTCCGCTTTATTCCTTATCAATTAACGCTAAGTTGGCTATACTGGCTAATATGTTAGAATGATCGGCTTAAAGATAACCTATCCTCTAGCTTTTACCGCTTCCTATTACCCTAATTAAAAAGTAAGGTAAGATGTGACGTTCTAACTAAAGGTGCCGTATCCTGCTTTCTAACTTCTCTTAGCTGCTTAAATAATGCGTTACGTATAAGGGGGTTAAGCTTCGTATATATTTAGTTTAAGTTAAGACTAAAACTTAGCTTAATTAAATTCTAATCTTATTTCTTAGCTTAAACGCTGTTAGACAAGTTCTAAGCAGGTTAAATTAAGTGATAAGAATTAAACGGGAGTGGATATCGCTTGCTTATCAGTAGCTTACTTTACCTTTTTAATTCTTATCCTACTAAAAAGTATTTGTTTAAAAATAGGAAGTTATTCTTACAGATATATAAGAGAAATTAATATGTAAAGTTAAGTAACAATAACACTTTTTATTCTTAATTTATTAATTAAGGTGTTATAGATAATTCTTAATTCTTATACACTGGATGATTTAATTAAACTTACTCGAACTTATAGTTATCTTATTAGTCTTGTATCTTAAGCATTTTCCTCCCGCACTTTTTAAGAATCCAGATTCTCTTAACAATACTTAATATTTACTATAATACCTTTCCTTTTTAAATTAAGGCTATGTTTAACTTCTGTTATATTACGTTTTAATACATTAAATTATTTAGGATACCTTTAGAGTGATAAATTTTACTAACCTATAATATAGATATCTCCCTCTATAGAAGGGTTTCTATAGGGTCTTTCCAGTAAGCTACTTAATCTTTTATCTAACGAATATAAGTTAATCCTAATCAAAGTCTAATCTATCCTTTATTAACTTTTTCTTTAATATATCTTACTATAATTACTCTATTAAACTGAAATTTATATCTGCTTAGTTATTTATTTCGAAAGAGAACTCTTAAACGTCACCAGATATGCTTTTTACGTTAGCAAGAGACTTATTCAGTCTGCAGCTCCTTAAAAATTCCTGTTATAATAATGTATACTAGTAAAGATTAATATAATTATATTTTTTCCCCTTCTCTATCTGATAGCGCACTTTACTTATATCGCTTCTTTAAAAATAAAGATCTCATTTTCATGCGTACGTTATATAATGTTACAATAACTTATAATGTAGAAATACTAGCAGTTACTTAAAATATAAAGTAATATATTAATATACCAAAAGTGGAGATTCTTATCCTTATAGTTAATAGTTATCACTTTTATATTTACGAACCCGTTTCAGTCTCACTAGTTACTGTATAGAGATTGTAACTAGCTTTTATATATTTGATTCCATTAAGACACTGTGCGTAATATACCTACCTAAGCCCTTTCCTCTCAGTATCATTAACGTGGTGAGAATGGAATGTAGGATTGTGTAAGTTTGGGATGCCCTTTAGCAGGTGCTTCTTTGGCAGCAGTTTCTATATTAAAGCGGTCTTTATCATGTTCCAGACTTAAGTCTAGGGATACTTGTTGGGTTTTTACAACCCTAACCCGGCTAGTGTGGTTAGAACAGTGTGGCTAGATCCACGCAGCTGCTCCGCAGCTGCATCCGTGGATCTGCACAGCCAAGAACGCCAGACTCCACTGCCAACCTCGTATTCAGTCAGCCAACCTCACTTCACAGAAGCGAGTGTGGCCAATGCACTCCGTGCACTGGCCACCCTCACGGCTATAATAACACGGCTTCCACTCTCAAAGATAGAAATAATTAATCACCTTCAACACACACTGCTTTCCAATGCCTTAACCCCTTTTGCATTTCAACAACTCTTCCATCTTAAAGACAGTCGCATTCCTCCCTGGAATACACTGTAGGTTCCTAACGATAATATCGTCGACTTCTTACAGGATTTCGTTAATAATAACGCCTAGAAGAAGGTAAACATTTACCTCTTTAGTTAAAAGTACATATATAGCAATAAGGGTATTTACTAGATTTATATAGTATAAGGTACCTTTAACAATCCTGCCTATAAGAAGTAATATAAGAAGAATAGCGTGAATTAGGATAGAGGTATCTTTCTCTAGTTCCCTAACGATATCTAAAAGGCCTTTTTCATTACCTTTACAGGGCAGGCTTCTAAGACCGATAATCGTGGTAATCTAAGTGGTAAGAGCCTTCTCGACTTCTTTGGCGGCAGCGGTAGCGAGCTTGGAGGTATCCCTAGCGGTTTTACTCTGCCCCGATCCTATTAAGGCCCGCTTGGCTAGGCTTAACTGTCTATATTCAGTCTGCCTTTGTTAACCCTAAGGGCTTTAATAACACTCTGCAGCTTAAGACGATTAAGGTTAAGAATAATGGTTCTAAAGCGGTTAAATTGGCCGGATGGTCTTTTAAAAACCAGAGCTCCGCGACCTAGGTTCTTTCCGATAACGTTATTATACCAGCTAGGGCGGAAGCTGAGTTCCCTACCGGAACTTACTATCTTACTAACAATAGGGATAGCACTATTACACTTAAGGATACAGACTATAAGGTTGTGGATATTGTTAAGTGTAAGAAAAGCGAGGCAACCCACAAGGGTACATAGATTGTTTTCCACGAAGGAGATGCCATTCAGGGCTAGGGATTTAATTTAAATCTGTAGTTAATAGCAGCACATTCTTTGGATAAGTCAGAACAAATGCATCTTTTCGCGTACCGAATTTCTAATAATTACATATTTGTGATTTCCCGTGCACGAACGGTGTCTTAACAGAGTGGCTGCACTGTCTGATCTTTCTTAATGTATGTGCCTAGGAGAGAAGATGTACTAGAAGAAGCACTAAGTATGACACAACACGCTACCTTTTTACTGTACAGAAGTAAAGCGACTTATAAACGAAACGAACATGCCTACCGGATCGCTAAGCTAAGTCAAACAAAACAGCTATCGCATATACTTCTTACACTCACTTATACCAAAATAAACATAACTACTTACGCTATCCCTTAACATCCTCCCGTCACTAATTCCCTTAACAAAACACCCCTTAATAAGCTACTACTAGCTATCCTTAGTGTTACCGTCCGATGCAAGTTAAAGTACGTATAGAACCTAACTACCTTGTAATAAAGTAACCCTAATTTACATCTTTCTAAGCCCAACGTTACGGATAGATAACTTTCTCAGAGTGGTCTTGTTGCTAACTCGCTAGCTTTAGTTAGCCGCCTGTTTGCTAGTCTTCCTTCATTCACTAATTAACGCGCGAAGTTTTCTTTCTTGTGCTTTACGGATTTCCAAGAGTCTTGATACTGGACTAATCGTAGCCTGCCAAGCGGCAACTACGGTGTCGTGCCCTGCCACGTAGAGAGGTAGCAAGTGGATCCAGAAATGGGGTGTGATTTTTTTTACTAAGCGGCTACCCCACCACATCGCACTAACAGACCATTTGTTCCGGCTTACCATCACAACCACGGCTCCAAAATTGAGGTTATTCGTACTCCAAAATTAAGGTTATTCACAAGGTAAGTTTGCTAGTCTATCTATAAGCCGTAATTCTGACTATTTATAAGCTAATCTTCCATTTGGTCGCAGTCTGGCCACTGGAAATCCTTAGTTCGCTTGGCGGCCCTCTCCTCAGCTTGCTGGGCGGCCCTCTCCTCAGCCCACGACTATCTCTCGCGCGCTACATTTCTTCCGCCTAGCTTAATCATGTCTTTGTACCTTTAGCGATTCGAAAGGACCTAAGAATTGATCGTTTTTTGCTATAGAACCTTCTCTGACTTAAAGGCCTTGCAGGCAACCTCAAAAATCTTATTAGCCATATCACACATCTGAGCGTTCTGGTTAACCGCATGGTCCGGCGCACGCTAGGAGTTCTTAACTAGATTAAGACACGGTGATAATGGCGAGTTGAAGATGTACTTGAGGTTATGCTCATCCTTTTAGGTCTGGATGATATTTGAAGCTGATTTTCCACTGTAGCTAGAGTTATTATCTTTAAAAAGGTAAAAGTCTTCACTAGATTCTAGCTATGGCTTAATAACAGGCTTGAGAATCTACTTAATATAAACTTTCTTACTTATCTTGCCGTTCTTATTCGTTAGATAGTATCTGACTAACTTAGACTTGAAGTTATATCTAATAGCTGCATAGGCGTGAGCACGTTTATTTTGAACAGGGTCCTTTAGAGCTGGCTTCTCTCCAACGTTCCGGAGCTTGCTTATTACGACCTGCACCCAACACAGGCCTCGAGAGGACTGGCGCGGGTTAAGACAGAACGTATAGCAAGACGCTAACAGGTAAGGGGCGTTCCGAAGACAGCTTAATAAGCTAGCACTCTTAGACGGGGGTTTAACGTTACTGTAAGTCGCTATCATTATAATACTTAAAGGTGAGTCTGAACAGTAAGATAAAATTGCTGGCGTCGCTTCGTTCGTCATTCCGCGACTGCCCTTCGCTACGCTACGGAGCGCTCCATTCCTCACTTTCGCTCCTGGCAATTTTGGCGTGGGGTATTAAGCTTATTTAAATAAGTGCAGCGAACAAAGCGACAGAAACCTGTCCGGAGGCCAATACATCTATTTAAAGAGATAAAAGAATAATTAAAAATAAATCTTACTTTTTAAAGCCTCATTTTTTACGATTTAAAGACTTTATTT